>ERZ838399.425-NODE-425-length-52221-cov-8.381014_pt1 | contig 52221 bp, 71 predicted proteins | sample MGYA00519683_ERZ838399 | MGnify/ENA primary metagenome ERZ838399 (study PRJEB31850, sample SAMEA3708833) | human gut metagenome | biome: human gut; feature: human-associated habitat; material: faeces | place: China | collected 2014 ...
CTAACCGGATCTCACTTGCCGATGTTCACACTTATCGGTTCGTTGAATTCAAATTTTTTAAGATCAGCTCTTCGTATCGAAGAGAAAAAGCATTCTATAGAAGCTTTTTCGTTTTGTCAAGAGCGTTTTTAAACATTTTTATTTTTTCTGTTTCGTTCGCTCTGTAACACAGCTTCGTTCTGAAGAGAAGCGTTATTATGCATAGGCTTTTTCGTTTTGTCAAGAGTGGTTAAAAAATTCTATGCTTGAGTATTTCATCACCCCTGATCCCCTGACGCATACCTTTGAAGTGGAACTCCATTTCAAGCCGCAGGCAGCTTTCACCACACTGCGAATGGCCAACTGGACGAGCGGCAGTTATATGATTCGTGACTATGCCGCCAATATCCACTCCGTAACGGCCAGCAGCGGACTGCCTGAGCAGCTCAACAAAAACAGCTGGCGTTTCGCCACCTCAGCCAACGGCGAGCCCCTTGTTGTGAAGTGGTCTGTATTTGCCTACAGTCCCCGGATACACGACGCCATCATCGACCGTGACTTCGGCTTTATCAATCCTCCTGCCGTCTTTCTCTTCCCGGATGACTATGACGGTGAGATCCGGCTTCATATTAATGAAGTGCCGGATTCCCCTTTTGAGGTGTATACCTCTCTTGATGCCGCTGCAGGTGGCATGACTTATACGGCAAAGAGTCAGGAGGAGTTTCTCGATACCCCTCTGACATTCTGTTCACCCGGCAAAGCACAGATTATCCGTTTTGATGCCTGCGGTATCGAACACACCATGGTGATTACCAATGCGCCGGCTCTCAATCTTGATCGTATCTCTGAGGATGTCCGCGCTATCTGTGAAACGGCGATCAACCAGTGGGGCAGCGCTCCCTTTGAACGGTATATGTTCCACCTGCAGGTCGGTGCCGGAATCTATAACGGTCTCGAGCACCAGAACTCGACAGTGCTTCAGAAAGACGTTGGAGACCTCCCGGGTATCCATGAAACGGATATGCCCAAAGACTATCCCGATTTCCTTCAGCTGGTTGCCCATGAGTATTTCCATGCCTGGATGGTCAAATTCCTGCGTCCGCAGTGCCTGCTGCCCTATCATCTGACCGGAACGGAAGTGCACACGGAAACACTCTGGGTCTTCGAAGGGTTTACCACCTACTACGAGCATCTTCTTGTACGCCGCGCCGGTCTTGTCTCTGATGATGACTGCGTTCGCGCCTTTGATGACACTTTCTCACGCATGCTGCTGCGTGACGGTTTTAAGGTGCAGGCTCTCAGCAGTGCCAGTTTCAATGCCTGGATCAACCTCTACAAGCAGACTGCCGACAGCTTCTATCACCAGATTTCCTACTACGGCAAAGGCGCAATGCTCGCGCTTATTCTTGACGTGCGTATCCGTGTTGAATCAGGAAACCTTGAAAGTCTTGATACCGCTCTGCGGCGCTGGTATGAAGGCGCCGTGGCCGGCACTGCGCCGAGAGGACTGGCCGAGTTCGGTCTGGGAGAGCTTTTCGAGCACCTGGGCTTCCCCGACCTCGGCGCAATGATCACCAACCTTTCCGCTGTTCAGCGCAACAGTCTCTGGGAGGGTCTCTGGCAGAGCAGCCTCAAGCAGCTCGGACTCGTGGAGGAGCCTCACATTGCCACAGCAGCCTACGATTACTGCGGCATCACACTCAAGAGCTCCCCCGCCGGCGGTTTCCCCGTGGTAAGCAGCTGCACCAAAGACGGCAGCGGTTTTGCCTGCGGACTTTATGCCGACGACGAAATTATTGCTGTTGACGGGATGCGGACTTCGCCGGCTCAGTTTGACCGGCAGATTCAGCAGCGCGCCGGACAGACCTGTTCAGTGCATGTGTTTCACCGGGGAGTACTCAGAGAGATTGAGCTGAGAATTCCGGAGACGCCTGAAATGCGACGCACCGAGCTCAAAGCCCGACTGACGCCTCTCGGACAGGCCTGGCTCAGCAACGAAGCGCTGGCTATAGCTGCCAGTTGACCTGCGCAAGGCCGACGCTCTCAAGCCAGGCGTTGGCCTTGCTGAAATGTCCGCAGCCGATAAATGGAACCGGAGGCCGGAGAGCAGACAGTGGTGAGGGGTGATTTGCCTCCAGCACAAGATGTCTGCCCTCGTCGATGAGCGAGCGCTTGCCCTGCGCATAATTTCCCCAAAGCATGAAAACACAGTGCGGCTGCGTTGCACTAACGCGCGCGATCAGAGCATCCGTCAGCGTCTGCCATCCCCAGCGACTGTGCGAGGCCGGTTTTCCGTCTTCGACAGTAAGCACGCTGTTGAGCAGCAGCACACCCTGACGCGCCCAGGGGACAAGAGAGTTCGCTTCGCTCATGCTGATGCCGAGATCTCTGGCAATCTCTTTTTTGATGTTTCTCAGAGAGGGCGGTGTTTTTTTCAGGGGAACAGAAAACGCCAGCCCCTCCGCCTGCCCCTCTCCGTGATAAGGATCCTGTCCGAGAATCACGACCCTGGTCTGAGCGAGCGGGGTGAGTTTCAGTGCGCGGAACACCTCGGGCGGGTAGACCTTCACCTTTTCCTGCTCCGCCTTCTCGAGCGAAGCGATAATCTGCCGCCCCAGCCCGGAGGTCAGAAACGGCTCAACGGTATCCGCCCAGTCAGAGGCTGCCGGCAGGGAAAGATCTATACCGCGGTTTTCAAACAGACTCTGCTCTATCACTTGGCCGCACTCAGGAAACGGTTTTCGAGCATATCAATACGCATACGATAGAGATTGATCTCGCAGGAGAGCTCCTCATTTTTCTGATCGGTTCTGTCACCCTCATTGAGGCGCTCCATCACAGAGCATTCCCGCTCAACATAACTCTCAAAAGCCTGATTCGATTTCAGGTGAAGATCTGTCGTGCCGCGGGAGTTCTTTTTCTTGTCAAAAGCCTTGGCAAGCAGAAACACGCGTTCTGTCACATCTTTATATTCTTTTTTGATGAAATCATGTTCCTGGTTGAGGCACCGGGTAAGCTTCTCCGGAGAGTTCTGAGCCTGCTTGTAGCAGGTGGCAAGACTCTGCTCCGTGGCATCAGCGGCATAGGCAGTACCGGTCAGCCCCGCACAGAGCAGGACGCCGGCTGTTGCGCACAGCAAAATTTTCTTCACGTTATATATCCTTTCAAAATTGTCCCTGTACAACGAGGTCACAGACTTTCTTTGCACTTGTATAGGTTTTCGGGAATCCCGCTTCGCGTGCCCAGTCAATAATCGGCATCCCTTCGTTGTACCCGGTTTCCACGAGCGCCACCCTGACACCGGCGGCACGCGCCGCGAGGGCGTCATTTCTCGAGTCCCCCACCATCACTGTTTCCAGTCTGTCCACACCGAGATCCTTCATTGCTTTGATCAGCATATCCGGATCCGGTTTGTTCTTCGGACAGTCATCACCGCAGACCACTGTATCAAACAGACCGGAGATACCCCGGGTCTGCAGAAACTCGACAGTAAGCTCATGCCACTTGTTGGTCACCAGTCCAACTTTAATACCGGCATTGCGAAGCGATTCAATACCTTCGAGCACTCCGGGAAAGAATTCCGTATAGCTGCCGTTGGTCTCAGCCCAGTGATCAACCAATCGCGATAGAAGCGCCTGATGCGTAATCACATCGTCACCGATTTCCAGATGATTTCGCAGGCGCTCCACCAGAACCGAGACACCGCGCCCGATCATGTCGCGCACAGCCTCTTTTGAGGGCGCCGGTCTGCCCAGATCCTCCATACAGCGGCGCACCCCTTCATAGAGCTCCGGCAGTGAATCAACCAGAGTACCATCAAGATCGAAAAGAACAGCTTTTATCGCAAAAGACATGCGGTCAGTCTCCTATCGCAGCCACAGCGCTGCGCATTTGTTCAATAACCTCAGCGTAGCCGCAACCGCAACGCTGTCCGAAAATAGCAGAACCCGCAACAAAGGTATCAGCACCGGCCTGTGCCACTTTTGCAATGTTGCTCGCCTTGATGCCACCGTCCACCTCAAGGGCGATATGGCGACCGGTTTCCTGTTCATAACGGTCGAGCTTTTCCTTCACTGCAGCAATCTTTTCCAGTGAGGACTCAATGAAACTCTGCCCGCCGAAGCCCGGGTTCACGCTCATGATGAGCACGAGATCGAGACGATCGAGTTCATAGTCAAGGTAGCTGATCGGTGTGGCGGGATTAAAAACAAGGCCCGCTTTCATCTTGAAGTTGCGGATCAGCTGAAGCGTACGGTCCACATGACGGGAAGCCTCACAGTGGAAAGTCACGATATCCGCCCCGGCTTCAGCAAAAGCCGGAATGATCCCGTCCACCGGTTCAACCATCAGGTGAACATCAATGGGTTTGCGCGAATACGGGCGGATGGCCTTCAGCACGCCCGGTCCGATCGTCAGATTGGGAACATAGTGGTTATCCATCACGTCGAAGTGAATCCAGTCTGCCCCGGCGGCTATCACGTCAGTCACTTCCTGACCGAGGTTGGCAAAATCCGCCGACAGAATGGACGGGGCGATGGTACAGGTACGCATAATGAAATTTCCTTCAACACGGAGTGTGCAATAAATCTGCCCAATATTGTATTGGGTTCGCGCCAGACACGAAATCACCAGACGCTTTCTTTCTTTGCCGATTGTGCGTTTTGCTCACATTGACGCAACGTGCAATGCTCTACAATAACTTTTCAAAATCACTACGAGTGGAGAAATTTTAATGTTGCGTTACGCCGCCAAGCTGCGCCTGCCCCTGGCTCTGTTAAGCGCCCTTATTCTCAGTGCCTGTACTACAGTACCCGAAGAGCAGCCTCAACCGGAAAAACCGGAGTCCACTACCCCCGCCACTCGCGCCAGCGTCCATTTCGCACAGGCACTCTGGCAGCAGCTTCCGGCTGCCGAGCCCGGAAGCTGGTCCCGCGCATTGACAGCACTCAGACAGTCCTGCAGCGCAATGCAAAACCAGCCGGGCTGGAGTGAGGTGTGCCGGAGAGCGGACGTCACCGGTCCCGGCGAGGCTGAAAATTTCTTCCGCAGTGCCTTCACACCATGGCGTGTGGAAGCCCTCAGCAACGGTACCCGTCAGAGTACCGGTCTGATGACCGGTTACTACGAACCGCTACTGCGCGGCTCCAGGACGCGTCAGGGTGCCTACCAGTATCCGCTCTATGGTGTTCCTGATGATCTGATTGTTGTGGACATGGCCGGTCTTTATCCTCAGCTGCGCGGTTTGCGTTTGCGCGGCAAGCTGCAGGGCCGCACGCTTGTGCCGTATGACACCCGGGCACAGATCGACAAGCGGACTGATCTGAACCGTAAAGCCATTGTGTGGGTGGATGATGAAATCGCCGCCTTCTTTCTGCAGATTCAGGGATCCGGTCGGGTAAAGCTGCCTGACGGCTCCATGCTCAGACTCGGCTATGCCGACCAGAACGGCCATCAGTACCAGAGTATCGGCAATGTGCTTATCCGTAACGGTGAGCTCAAGGCAAGTGAAGCCTCAATGCAGGGAATTCAGGCCTGGGCCAGACGGAATCCCTCCAAGGTGAAGGCTCTGCTGGCAAAAAATCCCAGCTACGTCTTTTTCCAGGAGCGCCCCGGTGATACGGAGCTCGGACCTCAGGGGGCACAGGGTACACCTCTAACACCGCAGGCCAGTGTTGCGGTGGACCGTTCCTACTGGAAGCTTGGCACAGTGTTTTATGTCAGCGCCAGTCAGTCCTCCCCCGCACTGAACTTCTCCCGTGCTGTTGTCGCTCAGGACACCGGCGGGGCTATTCGCGGCCCTATCCGCTTTGACTTTTTCTGGGGCTTCGGTGACGAAGCAGGCCGTCAGGCCGGTCGTCAGAAGAGTCAGGCCGGTGCCTGGGTACTGGTTCCGTCCGGTGTATCACCACAGACACTGCTGAGCCATTAAGAAAAAAGCGATTTCAGTACACAGTCTGAAATCGCTTTTTTTTCGGACACTCTATCAGCGCAGATAACGCTCAAGTGCATCCTCGGGGATAGCCCCGCGAACCATCGCACCGGACCTGAAGAACATGGTCGGCGCACTGTTGATACCAAGATCTCCGGCAAGCGACAGATTACGGTCGAGCACGGAATCGTCACAGCCCGCGGGCACCAGAGGAAGTTTCCCGTGGTTTGTCATCCAGTCATGCCAGACTTTAGCGGGATTCTTTGCACAGATCACTTCGCTGTTGTTCGTCTTGCCGCGAAGCATCGGTGTCACAAAGGTATATACCGTCAGATTGCTCACCTGAGCGAAAGTTTTTTCCATCTGTGCGCAGAATGTGCAGTTGGCGTCGGAAAAGACGATGATTTCACGCTTGCCGTCACCGAAAACCTGTTTCAGCGCATCCTCACGCGGGAAAGAAGCCCAGCGCCATTCCGCCTCCTTGGCTTCGGACAGATCCTGCCTGGACTTTGAATCCATAATCGGACCGGCAATCAGGTGATCAGCGTTCGCATCCACATAGAAAAGACGGCGCTGCACCCAGACCTGCCAGAGTCCTTTTACGGGTGAAGGTTCGATAAATTCAACATTCCAGTCAAAGCGCTGTTTGAGAGAGGCTTTGATTGCATCCTCGTCAGGACCGGCCTGAACAGAGGACATTCCTGTCGCCAGCAGGGCGAGCGTTAACACGGTAGAAGCAATTTTTTTCATGGTGACCTCGGGTTGGGAGGCAAAAGTGTATTCTCTGCAAGTGTACACAGAATCTGTTTTGGCAGTACGCGTTTTTTCCTCAGGTTTCACTAAAAAACGTTTCAGAAGATCGGGAAAAATACCGCGTTTATGGTATATCCTGCGGAAAAAAGCACATTTTATTCTGTCAGATCTTGCATTTATTGCCATTAGCTCCTAGAATTTGCCTTCTATGCTCATGGCTAGGTAGCTCAGTTGGTAGAGCAGCGGATTGAAAATCCGCGTGTCGGCGGTTCGATTCCGTCCCTAGCCACCAGTTTTCTCTGTGTCGCCACTTGGCGGCATTTTTTTTGCCCGCAAAAAAGGGCGCCTCCGCCAGGAGGCCCCCTTTCGTTCTTTTGCGACTACGAAGACTGTCTCACCGTCTCTGTCATGGCACGGTATTCCTTCCAGCCCTCCTCACGGAGTCTGCAGGCAGGACACTCCCCGCAGCCGTACCCCCATTCATGCCAGTGCTCATGGTCTCCCATATAGCAGGTGTGGGACTCTCTGCGGATAATATCCACCAGTGCATCCTGGCCGAGTTCATACGCCAGCGCCCAGGTCTGAGCCTTCGTCAGCCACATCAGCGGTGTTTCAATCACCATCCTTTCATCCAGACCGAGCGAAAGCGAGACCTGAAGACTTTTGAGGGTATTATCCCGGCAGTCGGCATAGCCGGAATAATCCGTCTCGCACATCCCGCCCACAAGCACTCCCGCACCGCGCCGGTAGGCCAGGGCGGCTGCAAACGTGAAAAAGAGAAGATTGCGGGCCGGAACGAAGGTGTTCGGAACACCGGACTTTTCAAAGGCAATCGCCTTTTCCTGAGTCAGCGCACAGTCACTGATCTGTCCGAGCAGTGACATATCGAGCCGGTGATCCTCGCCGAGACGCTCACCCCAGACCGGTTTCAGTGCAGCAATGGCACTGCGGACACGATCACGACAGCTCATCTCCACCGAGTGACGCTGACCATAGTCAAACCCCACTGTCTCAACCGAGGCAAAATTCTCCAATGCCCAGGCGAGACAGGTACTTGAATCCTGACCGCCGGAAAACAACACGATGGCTTTTTCTTTTCTCACGGGAAACTCCTCCAGAATGTCCGTTCTGGCACGGCATTAGTAAAAACGATAACCTCTTGACAGTCTGTACGGACTGTTTTTACCATTTTTCTTAAGATTTACAAAACGAAGCGTACTTATAATCGATATAGTTCCATCTTTGTTTGTCGATGGGATACCTGTCAAATTAACTGTTGGTTACTGCGATGCAACTGCTTGCCTTAGGCCTCAACCATACAACGGCTCCGGTGTCCGTACGCGAACGCGTGGCGTTCGGTCCGACGGAAATTGCGGAGACCATTACGCATCTGAAAGATCGCTTCACAGCCTCCGCCCAGGGAGGGATTTCTGAGGCTGCCATTCTTTCGACCTGCAACCGTACAGAAATATACTGCGCAGTCGAGGATGCTGATGCGGCGACGGAAAGTATTTTAGAGTTTATCTGCGAGCGTAAGAAAGTGACACGCTCGGAACTCGAACCCCATATTTATCGCTATGAACAGGAGCGTGCTGCTCACCACACCTTCCGGGTCGCCTCCGGGCTTGACTCGATGGTGCTCGGCGAAACACAGATCGTCGGCCAGATGAAAGACGCCGAACGCGCCGCAAGAGAATGCAAAGGGCTGGGCATCATGCTCAACCACCTGTTCCAGTCCACCTTCACCGTGGCCAAGGAAGTGCGTACTGCAACGGCTATCGGCGCCAACTCCATCAGCCTTGCCGCTGCTGCCGTACGTCTGGCAAACCGTCTGTTCGGCTCTCTGCATGATGAGCGGGTGCTCTTCGTCGGTGCCGGTGAAATGATTGAACTGTGTGCTGCACACTTCTCCGCGCAGCAGCCCAAATCCATCACGATCGCAAACCGTACGCTCGAACGCGGCCAGACGCTCGCACGCACTGTCCATGCTGAAGCAATCCGGCTTGCCGATCTGCCCGACCGGATTGCCGACTTTGACATCATCGTCTCCTGCACGGCCTCCTCGCTGCCGATTATCGGCCTCGGGATGATCGAGCGCGCCATTACACGACGCAAACACCGTCCGATGTTCATCGTTGACCTGGCAGTGCCCCGTGACGTGGAAACGGAAGTGGAACGTCTCGATGACGTCTATGTCTATACCGTCGACGATCTCGGCAAAGTCGTGAGCGAAGGGATGGCCAGCCGTCAGGCGGCAATCTCTCAGGCTCAGACCATCATTGACCTTCGTGTCAATGACTTTGAAGCCTGGCTGCGCCAGCGTGCAACGGTACCTGTGATCCAGTCACTGCGTGATCGCGCAAACTACCTCTGCGAAGTTGAGCTTCAGCGTGCCCTTCGTCACCTCCACCATGGTGACCGGCCCGAAGAGGTTCTGCAGACCTTTGCCCGTGCTCTTACCAACAAGCTTATTCACGACCCGACCATCCTGCTGCGTAACGCAGACGGACTGAGTCCTGACGACCGTGACCTCATGGAACGCATGCTCAACCGTTTCTACCGCCGTCACGACCGTTAAGTCCGCGACCTGACAGGTTCATCGACATTTTCTCGGGGGAGTGCCGTCAGGCACTCCCCTTTTCCGTTATCCTTATCGCTTGAATTTTTAATCTGACACTCTGTCACCACTCCATGATTACTGAAAGTATCCGTGCCAAGCTGCATCAGCTTGGCCTGCGTTTAGAAGAAATTGACCGTATTCTTGCCTCGCCTGAGGTCGCCAACGACATGAACCGTCTTAAAGCGCTCTCTCAGGAACGCGCCGAAATCGAACCGGTCGTCCTTAAAGCCCAGGAGCTCAAAAGTGCCGAGGAGGATCTGGAGGTCGCCCGGGAAATGCTCAACGATCCCGACAGCAAAGAGTTCGCTCAGGAGGAGATTCACGCCCAGAACGAGCGTATCGGGGAAATCGAGCACGACCTGCAGGTGCTGCTTATTCCCAAGGATCCCAATGATGAGCGCAACATCTTTCTCGAAATACGTGCCGGTACCGGTGGTGACGAGTCGGCACTGTTTGCCGGGGATCTCCTTCGCATGTATCTGCGTTTTGCGGAACGTCAGGGCTGGCAGAGTGAAATCGTCTCCTCGAACCCGAGTGAACTCGGCGGCTACCGTGAGGTGATCGTCCGCATCATCGGACGCGGAGCCTATTCGCGCATGAAATTCGAGTCAGGCGGACACCGTGTGCAGCGCGTGCCGGTGACCGAAAGTCAGGGCCGTATTCACACTTCCGCATGCACCGTGGCGGTGCTGCCTGAAATGGATGAGGTTGAAGAGGTTCATCTTGATCCGGCGGATCTGCGCATTGACGTTTTCCGCGCCTCCGGTGCCGGCGGACAGCATATCCAGAAGACTGATTCGGCCGTGCGTATCACCCATCTGCCGACCGGGCTTGTGGTTGAATGTCAGGACGAGCGCAGCCAGACGCAGAACAAGGCACGCGCCATGGCGATTCTTGCCTCCCGCATCTATGCCGCACGTGTTGCGGAGCAGCAGGCGAAGGAAGCCAGTGAACGAAAGAGTCTTGTCGGCTCGGGCGACCGCTCTGAACGTATTCGCACTTATAATTTCCCTCAGGGGCGTCTTACCGATCACCGCATCAACCTGACGCTGTACAAGCTTGATGCCATTCTCGATGGCGACCTTGACGAAATCATCACGGCCCTCATGACTCAGCACCAGGCTGATCAGCTCGCCGAGCTTGCATAAATATTTCACTATGACAGAGATTGACCGCAACAGCATCCGCCACCTCATCACCGAAACGACCCCTAAAATCGGCCGTTTCGAAGCCATGATTCTGCTCGCCAATGTTCTTGGCAAGAGCAAGGAATATCTGATAGCCCATGACGATGAGACTGTGGACGAGCTTGCTCGCGTGAAGTTTGATCTGTTTGTCTCCATGCGTCTTGACGGGATGCCTATTCCCTATCTCGTTGGTGAGCAGGAGTTTTTCGGCCGTTATTTCAAGGTTGACCAGAACGTGCTCATCCCCCGTCCCGATACGGAAGTCCTCATCGAGCAGGCACAGATAGTGGCGCCGCCGAAACCAGCCATTCTTGATCTGGGTACCGGCAGCGGCTGTATCGCCATTACGCTCGCTGCGGAATGCCCGGAAAGCCAGGTGGTGGCAACGGATTTCTCCGCCGCCGCGCTTGAGGTGGCCAAGACCAATGCCCGCAATCTCGGGACGCAGGTGGAATTCCGGCAGGGCTCCTGGTGGGAGGCTGTCGGGGAAAAGGAAACCTTTGACCTGATCGTGAGCAATCCACCTTATATCCGTCCGGACGACGAACATCTGCGCGATCTCAGCAACGAGCCGCTCGGTGCACTGACTGACGGCGAGGACGGCCTGACGGCAATTGCAGAGATTGTCACAAAGGCCATGCAGCACTTGAAACCTAAGGGCTGGCTGCTTGTCGAGCACGGCTACGATCAGGGGTCGGCTGTGGACTGCCTTTTCAGAATTTCGGGATTTGCTGCTGTCAGAACAGTGAAAGACTACGGTGGAAATGACCGTGTCACCATGGGGCGCAGAGCCTGAAGCCCGCTCAGCCGGAAGGATAAAGAGAAGCAGCAGTTAAGGACTGCCGCACAGGTGGAAGGGCAGCACCGGACGCCGGAAAAGCAAAAAAGCGCCACCCGGATAGTAGCATTTTTAGCCTAAAGGCGTATGCACCCGCCTTGATACCCTCTGTAAACACAATAAAAAACAATAACTTACGTGAAAACCAGAAGGAAAAAGTGGTGCCCCTTGACTGACTCGAACAGACGACCTACCGCTTACAAGGCGGTTGCTCTACCAACTGAGCTAAAGAGGCACTAGGAGCGCAGATTATACACAAAATTGGAATTTTGTGTCTTTTTTTCTCCTTTGCAACTCCCTTACTTCACGCGCATCGGACGGCGCGGCGTAACCGGCGCCGAAGGCGTATCCTCAGCCTTCTGTTCGGGTTCGGATTCCGTCACAGGGAAGGCAAGAGCGAACTCCTGATATTCAATCGGTGTAACAGCAGCAATGCGGTTCAAGGGGACATAAACTTCGAAAATATCGTTATTCTCCCCGAAGCGGCCCTGGAAGGAAACTCCCGTGTAGGAAACCTCAAGCCGGTTAGTCGCCTCGTCGCTGATATCAAACACGATGCGACCGTCCCGGACATACTCCATCGGCACGTGGCATGCATCATCAACATCAACGAGCAGATACGGGGTGGCTGCATTATCACGGCAGTAGTCGAGTACCGCATTGATCAGATACGGTTTGATGGGGTTAGGATCGGTCATAAAAACCCTCTCTAAAATAGTGAAAGCAGGTCGGCGCCGGAGACGAAACTCCTCCCGGCAGACCTGCTTTTCTGAAAATGTGACTCCTGTCCCTGTCGCGGGCCGGTTATCGGCGCATGACGCGTTCCGACGGCGTCATCGAATCAATAAAGGCCGGGCGGGAGAAGAGGCGTTCCGCATAAGTCATCAGCGGCGCAGCGGCCACCGGCAGTTCGATACCGTAGTGGTCAAGACGCCAGAGGATCGGAGCAAGCGCAATGTCCAGAAGCGTGAAATCTTCGCCGAGCACATACTTGCTGCCGCTCAGACGCAAACCGACGAGCGTGAGCTGGTCACGCAGACGCATACGGGCGAGCTGATGCTGATCTTCCGTGAGATTGCGGTTTTCAAGCATGCGGACAAACTGGAAAATTTCGCGCGAGAAGATGTAGTAGAACAGACGGGCACGTGCACGCTGCATCGGATCGGGCGGCATAAGCTGCGGATGCGGGAAACGGTCATCAATATAGGTGTTGATCACTTCCGCGTTGTACAGAACGAGATCACGTTCCTGCAGAATGGGCACTTCACCATACGGATTCAATGCACTCAGATCCGTATTCGGCTGGAACATATCAATGTCATTGATTTCAAATTCACAGCCCTTTTCATACAACACAAAGCGGCAGCTGTGAGAAAACGGATCCGTCAGACCCGAGTAAAGCACCATCATAGAAGTGTTATCCCCTAATAGAAAACCAACACACAGGACTGAGGGCCCGCCTCAGTCAAGACTCCGGCAGACATCTCGCCGAAGGAGCCCGAAAATTTTACCAAATCCTGACAAAAAACTCAAGTATTTTTATTTTTTCCGGCTATTATCAACTGTCTAAGAGTCGATTTCAATTTTGTCTTTATACCGGGTTGTCAATTTCCTTCCACTGAATTTCCAGTGTCGGGAAAGTTTCCTTGAGATGTTCACCGAGTGCCTGAATGCCGTAACGTTCAGTGGCATGGTGGCCGGCAGCCAGATAGGCAATCCCGTTTTCGGCCGCCTCATGAGTGGTGCGTTCGCTCACCTCTCCGGAGAGGTAAAGATCCGCGCCATGCTCTGCGGCAAGCTGCACCCAGTCCTGTGCCGCACCGGTGCACAGAGCGATACGTCGCAGGTGCTCTTTCTTTTCGCCCAGCAGCAGCGGTTTGCGGTTGAGCACGGTCTCCACGCGGCTGACGAAATCCTCGAGCCGGAATACTCCGTCAACCGGTTCGCAGATCCACACAAGATTACTCTCCCCGCACTGGTAGAGTGGCTTCAAAGCCAGTCTGGCAGCCAGCTGGGCGTTATTCCCCACGACCGGGTGCGCATCGAGCGGCAGATGATACGCAACGAGACTGATATCCGCACCGAGCAGCGCAGCAAGGCGGCGGCGCTTCATCCCGGTGATGACCGGGGATTCCCCTTTCCAGAACCAGCCATGATGCACCAGCAGCATGTCCGCATGCCAGGCAACCGCCTCATCGACAAGCGCCTGCGAAGCGCTCACGCCGAGCATGACGCGTCTGACCTTCTGTGTTCCTTCGACCTGCAGTCCGTTAGGAGCATAGTCGCGGAAGTCCTCAATTTTCAGATACTGATTGAGATAGGCAACGATTTCGTCTCTCACAAAAACCTCCTGAATATACAAAACTCATGACACGATTCAACACCACGGCAGGCACTTCGGCTCTACTGCAGCCAGAGTATCTGTACAATGTGAATAACCCTTTACCGCATTCCTAAGACTGGAGCTCGGATATGATCCGAAAAATTTGGCTCATCACAGCACAACTTATCACAATAGGCCTTGCCGTATTCGGACTCCTGCGTCTCTGGAGTGAGTACGCGCCAACTCAGCAGAAACCGGCTGCAGATTCGCTGCCGGCGGCCTTTGATCTGTCTGTCGCTGCTGAAAAAGCCTCCGCCTCAGTGGTCACCATTCAGACCCGGGCAACCAAAACGCGGGAACTCTCCGAGGCACCCGATACCACTGTCGGTCTGCTCAGTGAGCACTCACTCGACACACTCGGCAGCGGTGTAATCGTCAGTCCTGACGGTTATATTCTCACAAGCCACCATGTCGTCGTCGGAATTTCCGAGATTTTTGTCACACTCAAGGACGGACAGCGCTACAGTGCCCAGCTTCTTTCCGCAGACAAGGACACTGACCTCGCCGTACTGAAAATTCTTGCGGACAACCTGCCCGCCATTGAAATGACACCGACCGAAACCCTCAAAGTCGGCCAGCCGGTGCTCGCCATCGGCAACCCGTTTGCCGTCGGTCAGACTGTCACGAGCGGTATTATCTCCGCACTCGGCCGTCACGGGTTCGGGCTCAACAACTATGAGGACTTCATTCAGACTGACGCCGCCATCAATCAGGGCAACTCCGGCGGTGCACTGGTTGATGCCCAGGGCAAGCTTGTCGGCATCAATGCCGCCATCTATTCGCCCGAGCAGAATGAGGGCTTTATCGGCATCGGTTTTGCCGTTCCTGTGTCCATGATTCAGAAGGTGCTCCCGGGGCTGATGAACGGCAAAGTCGAACGCGGCTACTTCGGTGTCGTTCCTGTGCAGCTCACCCCTGAGTTTGCCAGAGACCTCGGTCTTGAGGTCGTCAGTGGCGTGATGGTTAATTCTGTCGTTCAGGGCAGTCCAGCCGCCCGCGCCGGCATCCGTGCCTTTGACGTCATTGTGCGCATCGGCGATGAGAACATTTATCAGGTCACCCGTCTGCTTGACGTGATCGCTCAGCTCACACCCAATGTTGACGTACCGGTAAAAATCCTGCGCGGCTCCAAGGTGATTGACTTTGTGATCAAGGTGGGTCCCCGCCCTGAAAACCCGCTCAAGCAGGATGAGTTTGAAATGGTCAGAAACGTCGGCTGACGTATAAGGCTTCGCGTACAGACAAAAAAAGGCAGACAGTTCCTCACCCGGGCTGTCTGCCTTCTTTATTGCCTGCCGGACTTACTCGTCGTCATCATCCGGTTTGGGCATCTCGTCAATATCGGACTGCGTTTTGCCGAATACTCTGACCAGCCAGATGCCCATCTGGAAAAGGATGACCAGCGGGAGAGCCAGCAGAAGCTGTGAGAGCACATCAGGTGGCGTGAAGATGGCGGCCAGCACAAAGGCACCCACAATAACAAACGGACGGGCCTTGACCAGTTTTTCATAGCTTGCAAGACCGAGATGGTTCAGCACCACCACAACAATCGGCACCTCGAAAGTAAGACCGAAAGCGAAGAACATTGTCAGCACGAAGCTGAAATACGAGTCAATGTCCGGCGCAAAGTTCACGCTCGTCGGAGAGAAACCGGCAATAAACTGGAACACCATGCGGAACACGATGAAGTAGCAGTAGGCCATGCCGACAGCAAACATCACAATACTCGAGATGATAATCGGCAGTGCCAGGCGTTTCTCACGCTTGTAAAGCGCAGGCGCAATATAAGCCCAGATCTGATAAAGCACGTAGGGGAGCGCAATAAGAAACGCCACAAAGAGCGTCACTTTGAGCGGCACCATAAACGGTGCAACCACCCCCGTTGCAAGCAGCTTCACCCCTTCGGGCAGCGCCACCATCAGCGGCTTACTCAGAAAGTCAAAAATCGGGCGCATGAACGGCGACAGGCACGCGAACACCACAATAATGGCAATCGCGGCTCTCACCGTGCGGTTACGCAACTCGACGAGGTGACTCATGAGCGGCTGCTCATTCATCGGATCGTCAGGTGCGTCGAGTTGGGAATTGGTATTGTCAGCCATCATCACTCTCTTTAGCGATAAATACGAGCTCTATTGGACCGTGCACGGGCGGCAAGACGGCGGTTGCGACCGCCCAGTTTGGACTCGCGCATGCCGAGTTCACGGCGCAGGCGTTCCACTTCACGGGCCAGATCATCCACCGACGGACCCGAATGGTAGCGCTTCTGAAAAATTTTGGGCTCTTTCCACTGGTAGGTGGGAGTGGGCGCCTGGGGTTCCGCCCCGGTCCAGCCATAGAAATCAGCCAGCTCCTCTTCGGACTGGGCGGAGGTTGCCGCAGCAGACTCTGTTTCGCTCGTGACAGAAGAGACTTCCTTTTCCATCTCGGACAGAGATGTCTGAACGGCGCCAACGGAGGAATCGAGGGTTTCCTTGGTTTCTGCGACCGATTTTTCCAGGGCGTTAGCTGACTTCTCGATGTCGGATGCTGACTTCTGAACTGTGCTCTTGACCTCATCGGCAAGGGCTTTTGCCTGGTCCTTGAGCTGGGAGAGTTCTGCAAACTCAGCCTCACGATTGATGTCTGACTTTACTTGGGAAACAAAACGCTGCGCCTTACCGATCCACTCCCCAGCGGTTTTGGCCACTGTGGGCAGTTTCTCAGGCCCGAGCACGACCAGTGCAACCGCACCGATCACGAGCATTTCGCTAAAACCAAAATCGAACATCTTATGTATTCCAATTATTAGAAAACCGCGGTCAGTCGGGTAACTGCCGCGGTACAGTGCTGCGCTGCTCCCTGCACGGCGGAAACTCAGGTGTTGCCTGATTCCGGGGTACCGGCGGAATCTTCCGTTCCGGCCGTCCCCTCCCGGAGACAGAGCTCACAGCTCAAGAAAACTCTCCCTTCAGAGAAAAGAGAGAGTTTTCACATAAGGCTGCTTATCAGCCCTGCACTTTATCCTTTTCGGCGGTCTGAGACTGCTGTTCAGCAACTTTTTCCTGAGGAATTTCTTTCTTCTGCTCAACAGGCGATTCAGCTTCAGCCATACCTTCTTTGAAGCCTTTGATGGCGCCGCCCAGATCTTTACCAAGATTCTTGAGCTTGCCGGTACCGAAAACCAGAACCACGATCGCCAGAACGATCAGCCAATGCCATACAGATAGGGATCCCATAATTTACTCTCCGGTTATTTCCACGGTTGGGGACCGCCCAACACATGAACATGTAAGTGATCGACTTCCTGACCACCATCGTGGCCAGTGTTGATGACGACACGGAAGCCGTTCGTTGCACCTTCCTGCAGCGCCAGTTTGCGTGTCAGAGATAGCATTTTACCCAAAAGCGGGGCATCTGCATCCTCGGCATGCGCAAGAGACGTAATATGCTGCTTGGGGATGATGAGCAGATGTACCGGCGCCTTAGGATGAATATCCTTGAAGCAGAGCACATCATCGTCCTCATAGACCTTTGCCGCAGGAATTTCGCCTCGGGCAATTTTACAAAACAAACAATCGTCAAGCTGCATGCCGACCTCACTTTTTATTGATTATCCTGACACGGCATGAAACGCACAGGTTGCCTTTCATCCGGTCATCCTTAGATTGTATTTTAGGGGATTTGCCCTGTGCAAGGAAAAATTTAGTGCACAGGCACCGTTTACTCTTTCGGACGGGACGCTTTTTCGACCAGACCGGAAAGTCCCTCGCGTCTTGCCAGTTCCTGCAGGACATCCTCGGGACCGAGATCATAGTAGCTCAGCATCACCATCGTGTGGAACCACAGATCCGCACACTCGTAAATAATCTTCTCCGGCACACCGTCCTTGGCAGCCATCACGCATTCGGTTGCCTCCTCGCCGACTTTTTTCAGAAAGCCGTCCGGCCCCTTTTTAAAGAGTCTGGCGACATAACTCTTGTCGGGATCAGCCCCTTTGCGTGATTCAATCACTTCTGCCAGACAGGCAAGCACATCATTATTTTCCACGATACATCTCCCTCGGATCTTTCAGTACATCGAGTCTGACCGCCCAGGTGTTCTCAGGCGTGAGAAGCCGCCGGTAAAAACAGCTTGAGCGGCCGGTATGACAGGCCACGCCGCCGATCTGTCTGACACGGTAAAGCACCGCATCGCCATCGCAGTCAAGATTGATGGAGAAAAGCTCCTGAACATTGCCTGACTCCTCGCCCTTACGCCAGAGTTTCTGCCGGGAGCGGGAGAAATACACAGCACGTCCCGTGCGGGCCGCCTCTTCAAGCGCCTCACGGTTGGCCCAGGCGAGCATCAGCACCTCACCTGTCTCATCGTCCTGTGCTATGACCGGGACAAGCCCGTTCGCATCAAATTTCACCTCATCAAGCCACATAGTCTCAATCCTTACAGACGAATCGGAATACCCTGAGCACGCATGTACTCCTTGGCCTGCTGAATACTGTACTCACCGAAATGGAAAATGGATGCCGCCAGAACGGCATCAGCGCCGCCGATACTGACCCCCTGGGCGAGATGTTCAAGGTTGCCCACACCGCCGGAGGCAATCACGGGAATGCCGACCGCATCCGAAATGGTGCGGGTAAGCTCAAGGTCAAAACCGGCTTTGGTGCCGTCAGCGTCCATACTGGTGAGCAGGATTTCCCCCGCGCCGAGACTTTCCACCTTTCTGGCCCATTCAAGTGCATCAATCCCGGTGTTGTCTCGACCGCCGCGAACATACACGTCCCATCCTGCTGCAGGATTGGCCGGATCGCGGCGCCGTGCATCAATTGCGCAGACGATACACTGACTGCCGTAGAGCGCCGAAGACTCACCGATCAGATCCGGATTCCGGATAGCAGCGGTATTGATGGAGATTTTGTCCGCGCCGGCGTTGAGCAGCCGGCGGATATCCGAGAGCTGCCGCACACCGCCGCCGACGGTCAGAGGAATGAACACCTGGCTGGCCACTTTTTCAATCACATGCAGAATCGTGTCACGCGCATCAGAACTCGCCGTGATATCAAGGAAGGTGATTTCATCAGCACCATCCTGATCGTAGCGGCGGGCCACTTCAACCGGATCCCCTGCGTCACGCAGATTGACAAAATTGATCCCTTTGACGACGCGGCCGTCATTGACATCAAGGCATGGAATGATTCGTTTAGCGAGCATAGGTTCAATCCTCTGAATCCTCCTCACGAAGACTTATTCGTCTTCGTAGGACTGTTCGACAAGCGCAAGCGCCTCTTCAAAATTAAGCGTACCTTCGTACAGGGAACGGCCGAGTACCGCCCCCATCACACCGCGATCCTCCACGTCAAGCAGAGCACGGATGTCATTGAGGTCGCGGATACCGCCGGAGGCGATCACAGGCACGTTTACGGCATCGGCCAGCGCAGCTGTCGCCTCGACATTGCAGCCCGTCAGCATACCGTCACGGGAGATGTCCGTGTACAGGAACGCTTCAACGCCGTAATCCTCAAACTTTCTGGCCAGATCAATCACGGAGTTGCCGCTCACAGCCTGCCAGCCGTCGGTCGCCACCTTGCCGTCCTTGGCGTCCAGCGCAACAATAATCTGACCGCCGAAATTCGAGCATGCGTCATGCAGAAAGCCCGGACGCTTGATGGCAGCTGTGCCGATCACGCAGTATTCAACCCCGGCATCCACATAGCTCTCGAGCTGCTCGAGCGAGCGCAGACCGCCGCCGAGCTCAACAGCCATGTCATCACTGACTTCGTTGACGATGTCACGGATCAGTGCAGAGTTGGTGGGTTTGCCACTGGCAGCGCCATCGAGGTCCACAATATGCAGACGTTCGGCACCGAGGTCCGCCCACTGCCGGGCCACAGCCACGGGGTCTTCCGAGTAAACGGTAATGTTGTTCTGCAGATCCCCCTGACGGAGGCGGACACACTGTCCATTTTTGATATCAATCGCTGGAATTAACAACATCGCGATCAGCCTTTAAAAAAGCGTAAAGCTCCAAGTTTGGTGCCCCTTTTAGGGCATCCAGGTGACAAAATTTCTAAAAAGAGCAAGTCCGCAGCGGGCACTCTTTTCAGGGTGAAACTGTGTAGCAAAAATATTGTCTTTGGCCACCGCGCTGGTGAAATCAAAGCCATAGTGCGTGCTACCCGCACTGAGCGACTTCTCGGGGGTATCGAGGTAGTAGCTGTGCACAAAATAATACCAAGAATCGTCCGGGATTCCCTGCCAGAGAGGGTGCTTCTGCGTCTGATGCACACGGTTCCAGCCGATCTGCGGCACCTTCAGTCTTACCCCCTCCTCGCGCATATCGCGCGGGAACAGACGCACAGCACCGGGATAGAGTCCGAGCCCCCGGACATCCCCCTCCTCTGAGTGCTCAAAGAGCATCTGCATACCGATGCAGATCGCCAGAACCGGTTTGGTGCGAAGCGCCTCACGCACTGCCTCCTCAAGGCCGGAGCCCGAAAGATTTTTCATACAGTCTGGCATGGCCCCCTGTCCCGGGAAAATCACCCGGTCAGCGGCACGCACCGCATCGGGGTCGGTACTGATGATCACCTCTGCATCAAGTCCTTCAGTGGCATGAGCCGCAGCACGCTTAACACTGTGCAGGTTGCCTGAGCCGTAGTCGACAATCACAATTCTCATAGCACCCCCTTTGTGGACGGAATCACGCCGGCGGTTCGTTCATCCATTGCAACCGCCATACGCAGCGCACGACCGAACGCCTTAAAGAGACTTTCCGCCTGATGGTGCGCATTGGCGCCCTCCAGGTTATCCATATGCAGCGTGATGCCGGCGGCATTCACCAGCCCCTGGAAAAACTCTCTGACAAGCTCGGTATCCATCTCACCGAGATACGGACGGGTGAAGCTGCAGCGGAAAAAGAGTCCCGGACGGCCGGAGCAGTCAATAACCGCACGGCTGAGTGCCTCATCGAGCGGCACATAGGCGTGTCCGTAACGCATAATGCCCTTCTTGTCACCGAGCGCCTCTTTGAGAGCCATCCCGAGCGCAATGCCGGTGTCCTCCACAAGATGGTGCGCATCGATATGGGTGTCACCCTTGGCATGAATAGTGAGGCCGACCTGCCCGTGACGGGCGATCTGCTCGAGCATATGGTCGAAAAACCCCACGCCAGTGGAAATGTCTGAAGAAAACTCGTCAAGGTTCAGAGTGACGGCAATTTGCGTTTCCTTGGTAACGCGCTCAATCTTGCTGGTTCGCATGCTGTGGATCCTCAAGGTCTGTGTGATTTGTGCAGAAGCGGCAGGTGGTGCGCAGGAGGCGGCATAGCTCTCCTGCGCAAAAGTAGCCTCACTTACTTCTTCAGACGGTACAGCGCGCTCTGAGAGTGCGCCGTGAGCGACTCACCCTGTGCGAGCACAGAGGCGATGCGGCCGAGCACTTCAACGCCCTCGGCCGAGACATGCAGCATCGAGGTGCGCTTCTGGAAGTCATACACGCCGAGCGGAGAGCTGAAGCGGGCCGTACGGGACGTGGGCAGCACGTGATTGGGACCGGCACAGTAGTCACCTAGCGCCTCAGAGGTGTAGCGACCGAGGAAGAGCGCACCGGCGTGGTGAATCTTCTCAGCCCAGAACTCGGGATCCTCAACGGAGAGTTCCAGATGCTCCGGCGCAATACGGTCAGCAAGAGAGCAGGCCTCTTCAAGGTCGCGGGTAACCACAATGGCACCGCGGTTGGTCAGGCTCTTCTCGATAATGGCACGGCGCGGCATTCCGGGGAGCTGACGGTCGATACTTTCCTGCACACGGCGGGCAAAATCAGCGTCCGGGGTGAGCAGAATGGCCTGCGCGAGCTCGTCGTGCTCGGCCTGACTGAAAAGATCCATCGCAATCCAGTCCGGATCGGTCTTGCCGTCACAGATCACCAGAATTTCAGAAGGACCGGCAATCATATCGATACCCACACGGCCGAACACATAGCGCTTGGCAGCCGCCACATAGGCATTGCCCGGACCGACAATCTTGTCCACACTCGGAATCGTTTCCGTTCCGTAGGCAAGCGCGGCAACAGCCTGCGCGCCGCCGATTGCCCACGCACGCGCCACACCGCACAGACTTGCGGCAGCGAGCACGAGCTGATTCTTCTCTCCACCCGGGGTAGGCACCACCATCTCGATGTGCTTGACACCGGCAACCTTGGCGGGCATGGCGTTCATCAGCACAGAGCTCGGATAGGCCGCTTTGCCGCCGGGCACATACAGGCCGACAGAGTCCACAGCACTCACGCGCAGACCGAGCTTGTTGCCAAGGCTGTCGGTCACGGAGAAGCTCTGGAGTTTTTCATTTTCGTGGAATTCGCGAATGCGATCGGCAGCTGCGATCAGCGCCTCACGCTGTTCGGCGGGCAGACCGTCAAGCGCCGCCTTCATTTCCTCGGCGGTAATGAGCAGCTCATCCATCCCCTTGACCTCCATGCGGTCAAAGCGGTTGGTGTACTCAAGCACGGCCTCATCTCCGCGGGCGCGGACATCCTGCACGATCGCCTCGGCACGGCGGGTGATTTCCGGATCCACGCTGGCATCCACGGCAACGAGTTCATCGAATTCTTTCAGAAAGTCCTGGGACTGGGTGTTCAACTGGCGAACTGGCATAGGCGAGCCTCATCAAAAAAAGCAATAACAAAACGGGAAAAACGAAAGTCGTTGAGCCGCTGACGTGATGCGCAGCTCGGTGTTTGAGTGGAACTCGGAGTGGGCATCATGTCAGGCATAGCGAGCGGTGGTGGGGTTTTCTTAACACGCCTCAACGGCGTGTCGGATCGCTCTGATGATGGGGTCAATATCGGCACGCTTGGTTTTCATCGATGCCTGATTGACGATAAAGCGGGAGGAAATCGGGGAGATGGTGAGCACTTCCTTCATGTGATTGGCTCTGAGTGTCGCGCCTGTGCTGACCAGGTCAACAATGGCGTCGGCAAGACCGGCAATGGGAGCGAGCTCCATGGAGCCGTAGAGCTTGATGAGGTCGACGTGCACACCCTGCTGGGCGAAGTAATCGCGACTCCACTTGAGATATTTGGTGGCGATACGCAGTCGGGCGCCACGCCTGACACTGCGCTCGTAGTCAAATCCTTCAGGTGCCGCAACGCACATACGGCATCGGGCGATCTGCAGATCGATGGGCACATACAGCCCTTCGCCGCCGTGCTCATAGAGCGTGTCCCATCCAACGATACCGAGATCGGCGGCACCGTACTGGACATAGGTGGGCACGTCAGTCGCACGAACGACAACGATACGCAAATCGTCCCTGTTTGTCCCGATCATCAGTTTGCGGGACTCTGACGGATTCTCCAGGGGCTCGATGCCGGCGGCTGCCAGAAACGGCAGCGCCTCTTCGAAGATGCGCCCCTTTGAAAGCGCTAGTGTTATCAAGAATTAATCCTCACAATATCTGCTCCGAGCTGACGGAGTTTGGACTCCATCGATTCATAGCCGCGATCAAGGTGATAGATGCGATCAACAATGCTTTCGCCCTGAGCAGCCAGAGCGGCAATCACCAGAGATGCGGATGCGCGGAGATCTGTTGCCATTATGTTAGCACCCGTGAGGCGTTCCACGCCATGGACAATTGCCGTAGATCCTTCGATCTGGATCTGAGCACCGAGACGCAGCAGTTCGGAAACATGCATAAAGCGGTTTTCAAAGATTGTCTCTGTGATACGTGCACTGCCCTCGGCCAGACAGTTAAGCGTCATGATCTGTGCCTGCATGTCTGTCGGGAACCCCGGGTACGGATCCGTGCGGATTGAAACCGGCTTCGGACGGCGATCCATCTGCACGCGAACCCAGTCGCGGCCGATATCGAGTTTTACCCCCGCCTCTGCAAGCTTATCAAGAACCGCTGTCATCTGAGTGGGTTCGCAGTGTGTCACCAGCACATCACCCCGGGTCAGCGCGGCAGCCACAAAAAAGCTGCCCGCCTCAATGCGGTCTGCAACAACCGTGTACTCGGCGCCGTGGAGTTTTTCAACTCCTCTGACGCGGATTTCGGAGGTACCCTCCCCTTCGATCTGAGCGCCCATGGCACGCAGGCATTTGGCAAGATCAATCACCTCAGGTTCACGGGCGGCATTATCAATAATGGTTTCCCCGTCGGCGAGCACGGCAGCCATCAGCAGATTTTCCGTTCCGGTCACCGTGACCATATCGGTAAACAGGCGCGTGCCCTTCAGACGCGTGGCGGAGGCTTTGACATAACCGTGGTCGATTTCGACCTGGGCACCGAGCTGGCGGAGGCCTTTGATGTGCTGATCAACCGGACGTGCACCGATCGCGCAGCCCCCGGGCAGGCTCACTTCCGCACTGCCGAATCGCGCCACCAGCGGGCAGAGCGTGAGAATGGAGGCGCGCATCGTCTTTACAAGTTCGTACGGAGCACGTGTACTGGTGATATTGCCTGCATTCAGACGAACCGTCGTACCTTCGCGTGAGGTTTTCACCCCCATGCACTCGAGCAACTTCAGCATGGTTCTCACATCAGTGAGATTGGGCACGTTGTGCAGCACAACATCCTCTGCCGTCAGTAATGCGGCAGCGAGAATGGGAAGGGCTGCATTTTTAGAGCCGGATACCCGGACTTCGCCCACAAGGCGATGACCGCCGATGATCTTGAGTTGTTCCATAGTGCGTTTCTTTATCTGGAGGATTAGGTTTGTTTGTTCAGCTAGGTGTGCAATAGTTTAGACGGTTTCCGGGCCGGCAAGGCTTTCCAGACCGTAGAGTTTCACAAGAGCCTCATAACTCTCTGGCAGGGCTACACAATGGAGTCGGGTTCCCCGCTTTTCACACTCCTGACGGGCAAAAAGCACCAGACTCACCGCCGTGCTGTCAACATGGCTGACACCGGAGAAGTCAAGCTCCGTGTCACCGGCGGCAAGCGCCTCCTGCACAGCGCGTCTGACGGCCGGATATTCTTCAAAAGTAAGCTGCTGCGTAGCGATTTTCATTTCCGGAATTCCTTGTGTCCTTCTGACTGAGAAGGGCGCTGCCATGCGGCGCGCCCTTGCAGTGGTATCAGTCTGTTTGGTGTTACTTTGCGCTCGAGCTCGCGGCGATACGCTTCTTGAGCTCTGCGATCAGGCCGTCAATACCTTCCTGATTCAGGACGCCGGCAAACTGCGTGCGGTAGTTTTCCACCATCCAGATACCCTCGACATTGACGTCAACAATCTTCCACTCACCGGCCTTGTTGCGGTAGATGCGGTAATCCATGGCAATCGCCGGAGCGCTTGCGGACTTGAGCTGGGAGCGGATGACCATTTCGTCCTGCACCTTCTGGTTGCGCACCGGGGCGAGTTCACACACGTGATCCTTCACCTTGGACAGCGCGCCGGAATACACACGAATGAGCAGTTCACGGAAATTATCCTGCAGCTGCTGACGCTGCTCGGGTTTGGCCTGACGCCACTTCGGACCCACGGTAAGGCGGGTCACCATCGTGAAGTCAACGTTCGGCATGATGAGTTCATCCACCAGCTTCTTGATAGCGGGAATGTCACCATTGCGCAGTGCCGGCTCGCTCTTGATGCGGTCAAGCACCTGATTACTCATCGACAGCACCCACTTGTAGGGGTCTTCCTGTGCTGCGGCAAACGCCCACACAGGCAGCGCGCTAAGAACGGTTGCAGCGCCTGCAGCTTTCATCATCTCACGTCGGTTCATTTTTCTTATTCCTTATTTCATGCACCCATTACACTTATTCACCATCGTCGAGCTGCAGAGGCGTCAGTCCTTTCAGTTCCTCTTCCTCGCTCAGACGGTTCTCGCCGTAAATGCTCTTGCTGCGCAGACGGCGGTAGGCATCACGCACGGCACTGTATTCATCGACCGTGTTGATGCGCAGATCGTCATAACCGTCATCAATCATGCGGGAGCGGCGATCAAGCGCATTGAGTGTAAACCACCCGATTCTCGCCTCGGTTTTGTAGTCGCCCACAATACTGTCGTTCGAGAGCAGGTATGTCATCGGATTCGTGAAGTAGCTCACCGGCAGGCTCCACACATCACGCGCACCGGACGGCCCGAGCAGCGGGAGCACCAGATACGGACCGGCAGGAACACCCCAGGTTCCGAGTGCCTGACCGAAGTCACGGTTGTGTTTTTCCATACCGATCCAGCTGGCCACATCGAACAGACCGCCGATCCCGAACGTGGTGTTCACCAGGAAACGGAAAGCCGTTTCAATCCCGTCATTGATACGGCCGGAGAGGACATTGTTGAGCGTATTGCCCGGCTCGGCCATATTATCAACGGCATTGGAGACACCGGTGCGGGCAAACTCCGGCACCACGGCACGATAGCCTTTGGTCACCGGCAGCAGCACCCAGCGGTCAACGCCACTGTTAAAGGCATAAACCTGACGGTTCATCCCCTCAAAGGGATCATCAGGATTTGCCGTGCCCGATGTTGCGCAACCCGTGAGCAGCATCACACAACTCAATCCTACCCCGAAAACTCGCGTTTTTTTGGAACTCATACTTTTACACACGTAACGATTTATTGGCCGCTTTTTTCGGCGGTGTTATACAAAAACTGACTGATCAGATTTTCCAGCACAACAGCACTCTGCGTACGCTTGATACGGGAACCGTTTTCCAGATTCGCCTCATCCGCGCCCGGTTCAATGCCGATGTACTGCTCGCCGAGCAGACCGGCTGTCAGAATCTTGGCGGAACTGTCCGCCGGAAACTGATACTGCGCATCCATATCGAGCAGTACTTCCGCCTGGAAACTTTGTGTATCAAATCGGATTTCCTTGACACGTCCCACAACCACACCAGCACTTTTAATGGCCGCGCGCGGTTTCAGACCGCCAATATTGTCAAAGGCCGCTGTAACCTGATAGGAACGGTGCCCGAAGGAGAAGCTTCCCAGATTCGCCGCCTGCAGCGACAGAAAAAGCAGAGCCACCATTCCGAGTACGATGAACAGCCCAACGAAAAATTCCAGAGAGCGATTTTTATCCATCTTGTTGTTTTCCCTTAGAAAGTCGTAAACATGCCGGCGGTCATCATGAAGTCAAGCCCGAGAACAAGCAGCGACGAAATAACAACCGTGGAGGTGGTCGCCCGGGACACGCCGTCAGGCGTCGGGCGCGAGTAGTAGCCGTTAAAGAGCGACACCAGAACGACCGCCACGCCGAAAACCACACTCTTGATAAAACCGTTACCAATATCAGTGAACACATCAACCGAGCTCTGCATCTGACTCCAGAAAGCCCCGTTGTCGGTACCGATGAGTGCCACCCCCACGAGCCATGCACCGAGAATACCCACGGCCGAGAAAATCAGACTCAGCACCGGCATTGCAACAAACGCTCCCCAGAAGCGGGGCGCAAGAACACGGCCGACAGGGTCAACCCCCATCATTTCCATGGCAGCAATCTGCTCACCCGCACGCATCAGTCCGATTTCTGCCGTCAGTGCCGTACCGGCACGCCCGGCAAAAAGCAGCGCCGTAACCACCGGGCCGAGCTCACGCACCAGCGAAAGCGCAACAAGCACGCCAAGCGCCTGCTCACTACCGTAGCGCACCAGTGTGTAGTAACCCTGCAGACCGAGCACGAACCCGACAAAAAGCCCAGAGACGGCAATAATGAGAAGCGAGTAGTTCCCGATAAAGTTAATCTGTTTGACAATCTGACCGAACGAGGCGTGGTGCAGCCTGCCGAGCAGACGCACAGAGAAAAGTCCGAAGCGCCCGACCCGGCGGAGTGCCTTTACCGCCACGCGGCCAATCATTTCAATCACTGCACCAATCATACCTGAGCTCCAAAATCTTCCTTCAGGTCAGCAGCGGGATAGTGGAAACGCACAGGGCCGTCAGGATGCCCGTTGATAAACTGTTTGACATACGCATCATCCGACGCCATCAGCTCGGCAGGCGTACCCTGCGCAATGATCTGGCGTGAGCTCACCATATAGACATAGTCAGCAATCTCAAAGGTCTCGGCCACATCGTGCGTCACGATGATGGACGTGCAGCGCAGCGCGTCATTGAGATTACGGATCAGGCGGGCCGTCACCCCCATGGAAATCGGATCCAGACCGGCAAAGGGCTCGTCATACATAATTAGCGCCGGATCAAGCGCAATGGCGCGGGCCAGAGCAACACGACGGCTCATCCCGCCGGAGATCTCCGAGGGCATCAGAGAGGCGGCGCCCCGCAGGCCTACCGCATTGAGCTTCATGAGCACAAGATGACGGATGGTGGTTTCATCAAGATCGGTCATCTCGCGCAGCGGGAACGCCACATTGTCAAACACTGAAAGGTCTGTAAAGAGCGCACCGAACTGAAAAAGCATACCCATACGCTTTCTCAGGCGGTAGAGCGCACTGAAGTCGGACGGATCAAGCTTTTCACCCCCGATGGTGACCGTGCCCGAGTTCGGCGTCAGCAGTCCGCCGATGAGCTTGAGAATGGTCGTCTTCCCCATGCCGGAGCCGCCCATGATCGCAACCACCTGCCCTTTCCCGAAGCGCATGGTGACGTTTTCAAGGATCAGGCGCGTGCCGTATCCGAAAGTCAGGTTGTCAATTGTGACGTAGTTTTCCATATTTCACCCAAACGACCGTTCCTACAGCCCCGGACTCGGCATAAAGCGCACCAGTCGCTGGATTCCGCGCTCTAAAAGCATCGGGGAATCGGGAGCCACGAGTTCAAACGACTTCACCACTTCAGGATGAATCGGTGCAGGCTTGCGCCGTGTATAGTCAACAAACACCCACTCGGTTGCACCGACCATCAGTACTTCATCACCGCGTTTAAGTGCATAGCGGCGCAGAGAAGAGAAGCGCTTCAGACTCTGTACCCAGGTGTACAGCGTCAGATCATCATTAAGGACTGCAGGACGTATATATTCGATCCAGTGCTGGCGGGCAACCCACGCGGAATTGATCTGCCTGAGCGCCTCAAAAGGCCATCCGTTGTGAGCCGCATGCTCCACGGCACCTTCTTCCATCCAGCGCAAATATTCTTTGTTGTTCACATGATCGAGCAGATCAATGCTTTCCTCGCCCACATGAACAGGCAATTCATAAATAGCCAGAATCATATTGTCTTTTATAACAGAAATTTTATTCGTAAAAAGTGCTAAAAAACAAACGTCTTCCGGTTGCAGAAGACGTTTTGAACAGTTTACGCAACGGAATGCGTTTTTTTCAATTCAAATTGTCACAGGAGTCAAGACTAGCACAAGGCAGGCATAAGTTTCGGACTCCGCCCCGATTTTGCTGGATCCGTTCCGGAAACGGAAATTCCGGGATTCCCGCTTCAGCCGTAATTTGCAATACTTCCGTTGCCTTTGCGACACACAGAGCCCTTCCAACTCGTCTACAATCGTGAAATCTTTGGGCACGGGCCCATCCTTATGTTTGTCTTTTTCAGTTTTTTATACTTCCGTGGCTTCAACCAACAATAAAAACTCAAGAACACCCCGCAGCGCAAAGGGTGGCTTCAGCTTTTGGTCTTTCGTCAAGTGGGCTGGACTGATCACCGGCACCGGTGTTGTGGCCGCTGTCCTGATCGTGGTCATCATCTGCTCACTGATCTACCGCCGCCTGCCGCCCGTGGATCAGCTCCAGGACTACCGGCCCAGCGTTCCGCTGCGCGTGTGGACCGCTGACGGTAAGCTCATTGGTGAGTTCGGCGAGGAGCGCCGTGACTTTATCCATCTCAAAGATGTGCCCGATCATGTCAAGAAGGCGATTCTCGCTGCTGAAGACGACGGCTTTTATCAGCACCCCGGCTTTGAGGTGACCGGCATCATCCGTGCCGCGATCGCCAACCTCATTACCGGCCGGCGTGCTCAGGGCGGCTCAACCATTACTCAGCAGGTCGCCCGAAACTTTTTCCTCTCAACGGAACGCACCTATACGCGAAAGATCTATGAGCTCGCCATGTCCTTCAAGATCGAGCGTACGCTCAGCAAGGACGACATTCTTGAGATCTACCTCAATCAGATCTATCTCGGTCAGCGCGCCTATGGCTTTCAGAGTGCGGCCAAAACGTACTTCGGCCGTCCGCTCGACAAAATTTCCGTCGGCGAGGCTGCCACGCTTGCCGGTTTGCCTGTTGCGCCTTCGGCCTACAACCCGATCGTAAACCCGACACGCGCCCAGATGCGTAAAAACTATGTGCTGCGCCGCATGTACGAGCTCGGTTATATCGACGAGCTGACCTATCAGACGGAAAAAGCCGCTCCGATTCAGACACGCCGCATGCCGACCACGGAAGAGCTGCTCACGGATCCGAACATCGAGAATCCGAACCGCGTGCCTGCGCATTACGTGGCCGAACTTGCCCGTATGCTCGTTTATGACATCTTCAAGGACGAGACCTATACGCGCGGCATCAATGTCTATACCACCATCAACTCCGAGGATCAGATTGCCGCTGTGGATGCTACGCGCCGGCAGCTGATCACCTACGACCGCCGCTACGGCTACCGCGGGCCTGAAGGGTTCGTTGACATCAGCAACCCTGAAACGCGCGCCAAAGCCATTAAAACGGCTCTGAGCAAAACGGCCAGTTCTCCTGTGATGGTGCCCGGTGTGGTGCTTGAGGCCAGCCCCAAAACGCTGCGTGTTGCACTCTCGTCGACCGATGACATCACACTTGATGAAGACAGTCTCAAGTTCGCCCGCCGCTACCTCGGCAAGTCCGCCCAGAAGAATCCTCTGGTGCCGGGCTCCATCGTGCGCGTCATGCGAAACGAAAAAACCAAAGACTGGACACTTGCTCAGGTTCCGCAGGTGGAAACCGCCTTTGTGGCGGCCGACTTCAACACCGGTGCCATCAAAGCGCTGGTTGGCGGGTTCGACTTCAACCTCAACATGTTCAACCATGTGACGCAGGCCTGGCGTCAGCCCGGTTCCTCATTCAAGCCCTTCATCTATTCGGCGGCGCTTGAAAAGGGCTTTACCCCGGCGACGATTGTCAACGATGCCCCGTTCTACATCGACCCGAAACTCACCGGCAACAAGCTCTGGGAACCCCAGAACTATGACCACAAGTACGACGGTCCGATGCCCTTGCGCCGCGCTCTCGAGCGCTCCAAGAATCTCGTGAGTGTGCGTCTGCTGCAGGCTATCACCCCGATCTACGCCCAGCAGTACATTCAGAAGTTCGGCTTCACGGCTGATAAGCATCCTGCGGTGCTGCCAATGGCGCTCGGCGCAGGCAGTGTTACACCCTGGCAGATGGTCGGAGCCTACTCCGTCTTTGCCAACGGCGGTTACCGTGTGCAGCCCTATCTGATTGACAAGGTGACCGATGTGGACGGCCGCACTCTGATGCGCGCCACAAACCGTACCGCCGGTGACGAGTCCATCCGTGTGCTCTCCGACCGGAATGCCTACACGATGTTCAGCCTTATGCACGGCGTGGCCGTGCGAGGCACCGCAGCCCGCGCCACCCGCGCTCTCAAGCGTCAGGACCTCGCCGGCAAGACCGGTACCAGTAATGACGCACATGACGCCTGGTTCTGCGGCTTCGGGGGAAATCTTGTCGGCGTGGCCTGGATGGGTTACGACACCCCCAAACCGCTTGGCAGCCGTGAGACCGGCGGCGGCCTCTCGCTGCCCATCTGGATTGACTTTATGAGTCATGCGCTCAAGGGCGTTCCCGAATACCAGCGTGAACGGCCTTCAAGCATCGTCGAGCAGGGCGGAGAAATCTTCTACCGCGAACCTGTCGGCGGAGCCCCGCTTGTCAACTACGACGACGGTCAGTCAACCATTGATCAGCCAACACACGATCTGATCCGCGATCAGATTTTCTGATACCGGCACACAAAAAGAGGTCACGGCAGAAAACTGTGACCTCTTCTTTATTCCTGACTGTTCCGCGGCGCGCTGCATCCTTAGGCACAATTAAGTAGGATTGCGAAAGTCATCAGCCTGCGGATTCCCCTGCGCCCGAGAAACTATTACACTTAACGCTTATTGAAGCGTCACCGCCACACCGAGACGCGTGAGCACGTCTGAGAGCGTTGCCTGAAGGGTGGCTCCGGAGCGGGTGTCAAGCCACTGACCATTTTCATAACGGAAGTGCAGACCCCCGAAGCAGGAGGCCAGCCAGATTTCATGCATCGGCGTCTGGATGTTCATCACAACCTGCTGGCCGTCATCAAGATCGATATTGAGAACGTTGCCGTTACGCAGTGTGGCGAGTTCGTCGCTGGCGTCCGTGAGCTGCTCATCGAGCTTTTCCATCGTTTCGTCAGCGAGCGCTAGAAATTCCGTATCGTTCATCTTTAAAGGAATCCTTATGTATCGCAAAGTGGTTTTGGTAGGTCTTCTCGCCGGCCTGTGCTGCGCCCTCTCCGGCTGCGGCCTTAAGGGCCCCCTGTACATGCCCGAGCAAACCTCTGTTTCGTTGTCGTCATTTTAATATTTTTTCCGCCGCAGGCTGTGCCGTCAGGCCGCTTGAGCAGCAAGATACACACAGAACGAGAAACGCATGACTTCATCCGTCCCCTCCGCTGAGGGCTTTACCCGCATCGGCAATGTTCTCTCCTGTGAGGGCGTTGCACTGACCGACATTGCCCGTCAGTGGGGTACACCCGCCTATGTTTATTCGTGCAGCCGCATTGTGCACAACATCGCCCGGTTCCGCTCCGCGCTCTCCGGTATCCGTCATGAAATCCGCTATGCCCTGAAAGCCAACTCCGCCGCCGGCATTCTGCAGCTGATGGCCCGCGAGGGAGTCGGCGCCGACACGGTAAGCGCGGGGGAAATCCGCCGCGCCCGCCGCGCCGGTATCCCTGCCGGGCAGATTGTTTTCTCGGGCGTCGGAAAAACGGAAGAGGAAATCCGGTATGCGCTGCTCGAAGGCATTGGCTGCTTCAACATTGAGAGTGAAGCAGAATTCCGCCGGCTCGGCAGAATTGCCGCAGAGTGCGGCCGTCAGGCACGCTTCTCCATCCGGTGCAACCCTGACGTGGATGCACACACCCACCCGTACATCTCCACGGGACTGAAGAAAAACAAATTCGGCATACCGATTGAATCTGCAGAGGCGCTCTACCGCGAAAGCCTCTCTCAGCCCTGCCTCAAGGCTGTCGGCGTGGATGCGCATATCGGCAGTCAGCTGCTCGACCCGCGCCCGCACAGTGAGGCCGCCCGCAAACTGATCGACCTTGTTGTCCGGCTCAGAGCTGACGGTGTGCCCATCGAACACATCGACATCGGCGGCGGCTACGGAATCGCTTATGAGCAGGGTGAGAAACCCCCCGATCTCGGCGACTTCTTCGGACCGGTCATCTCGCTGATGAAAGAGAGCGGCCTTGACGATCTGACACTCATGGTGGAGCCCGGACGTGCCATTGTCGGTGACGCCGGTGTTCTGCTCACCACCGTACAGTACATGAAGGACAACGGTGCACGACGCTTTGCCGTCGTCGATGCCGGTATGAATGACCTGATCCGCCCCGCCCTTTATTCGGCCTGGATGCGTATTGAACCGCTTCAGATCCGCGAGGAGCTCCCCGCGCAGACGCTCGACGTGGTGGGACCGGTGTGTGAAAGCTCAGACTTTCTCGGCAAAGACCGCCTGCTCTGCACCGCTCAGGGTGAGGGACTGGTCGTTTTTGATGCCGGCGCTTACGGGGCAAGCATGGCGAGCCGCTACAACAGCCGCGCGCTGCCGGCGGAACTGCTCATCGACCGCGGCAGAATTCATGTTCTGCGTGAACGGGAAACCTTTGAACAGATCATCGCCGGTGATAACCTGATCGATCTCTGACGCGCAGCGGCAATAAAATTTGCCGTCCACGCTTGCAATGGCATCAATTCAGGCATTAAACTTAATTAACGTCGCTTGAGGGACAAATCCCTCAAACGGCGTTTTTTTGTGCGCGCTTATTTCAACTGTGTCTGCCCGCCAGAGAAACGCATCAGAGACCGGGAAAATCCGCAGAATGTCTGTGCATACTGCCCGGTCTGTACTGGGCCTCTTGAAACACAGAGGATATTCACATCCGTTCCGGATTCCCCACTAGCGCCCGCTGAAGCGGAATCCCTATAAAGGGATAAAAATGCATATTGAGAATACCGTCAAACTTGACTTTAAAGATGTTCTGATCCGCCCGAAACGCTCCACGCTTTCGAGCCGCAGCGAAGTCGACATCACCCGTGAATTCAAATTCCGCCACTCCCCGGTTGTCTACCACGGCATTCCCATCATCGCCGCCAATATGGACACAACGGGCACCCTGGAAATGGCACGGGCACTCGGCCGTCACGGCCTCTCCGTTGCTCTGCACAAGCACTACGACGCCCAGGACTACGTCAAGTACTTCACTGAACTGCAGACCAAGTCCAACGCCTTTTATTCGCTCGGCATCGGTGACGGTGACTGGAACAAGTTCCAGGAGGTGATGAGCCTCGCCCCTGATGCCATCCAGTACGTCTGCATCGACGTGGCCAACGGTTATACGGAAAGCTTTGTGGAGTTCATTAAAAAGGTTCGCAGCACCTATCCTGAACTCGTGATCATGGCCGGTAACGTGGTCACCGGTGACATGACCGAAGAGCTGCTGCTCGCCGGTGCCGACATTGTCAAGGTCGGGATCGGTCCGGGATCGGTCTGCACCACCCGCAAGATGACCGGTGTCGGCTATCCCCAGCTCTCCGCGATTATTGAATGTGCTGATGCCGCTCACGGTCTCGGCGGTCGCATCTGTGCCGACGGCGGCTGCACGGTTCCCGGCGACATCGCCAAGGCCTTTGGCGGTGGTGCCGACTTCGTGATGCTCGGCGGCATGCTCGCCGGTCACGATGAAGCAGGCGGGGAAACTGTCACGGACGAGAACGGCAACACCTTCAAGAAGTTCTACGGCATGTCGAGTAAAGACGCCATGGACAAGTACTCGGGCGGCGTTGCCTCCTACCGCGCCGCTGAAGGCAAAACCGTTCTGCTGCCCTCGCGCGGCCCGGTGGAAAACACCCTGCAGGATATCCTTGGCGGCGTACGCAGTGCCTGCACCTATGTCGGTGCCCGCCGGCTCAAGGAGCTCACCATGCGTACAACCTTCGTGCGTGTGAGCATGCAGCTCAATGAAGTGTTCGGCAAAGCGGTCTGATTGCATCCGTTTTGTCCTCTATAGCCCCAAAGCCCCGTCGCACAGCAGTGCGGCAGGGCTTTTCTCTTTATTGAACCGGCCCTATCGGCTACAATCTAGGCTTCAGTTATCTACTTTCTCATGAGGTTCTTTTGAGTATTTTTGATACAGCCCGCTTCGTGATTTCGGCGGCTAAATTAAGCGGACTTCCTGAAGAGACAGTCCCGGAAATCGCTTTTGCCGGTCGCTCGAATGCTGGGAAATCAACCTCCATTAATGTCCTGACCCGTAAAACACGTCTTGCTTTTGCGAGTAAAACCCCCGGGCGCACACAGCTCATTAACTTCTTCGGCATCAGTGCCCGTGACGAGAACCGTCAGCCCTATGATGTGGGCTATCTGGTCGACCTGCCGGGATACGGTTTTGCCAAGGCGAGCGAAGACACCCGCAAGACCTGGTCTCAGCTGGTCGGCGGCTATATTGCGCAGCGGCAGGCGATGACCGGTCTGGTGATCGTGATGGATGCCCGGCGTCCCTTCATGCCCACTGACGAATGGCTTATCCAGTTCATGGCCGAGCGGCCCAATGTGAAGATGCACTGGCTGCTCAATAAGGCTGATCAGCTCAAAAACAGCGAACGCAGACAGACCCTTCGACTCGCACAGACCCGTGCTGCTGAAATCGGTCCGCACGTGAGCGTGCAGCTTTTCTCGGGTATGAAGAAGGAAGGCGTTCCCGAGCTCTCCGCCGTTCTGCTCAACTGGCTCGGGCTTAATCCTGAAGAAAGCGAGTTGCGCTAAAGTATTCCATATTGCGGGAGCGTAAGGCTCCCCTCTGACCCCTAAATTCAAAGGATTTCAAAATGCAGACTCTTGGTGCTTATCCAAACGTGCGCATGCGCCGCATGCGCCATGATGATTTTTCCCGCCGCCTTATGCGTGAAAACGTGGTGACGCCCAACGACCTGATTCTCCCGGTGTTTGTGATGGAAGGCGAAAACAAACGCGAACCCATCCCCACAATGCCCGGCGTGGATCGTCTTACGATTGATGAACTGCTCAAGGTCGCCGGTGAATGCGTTGATCTCGGCATCCCCATGATTGCCCTGTTCCCGCATATCGAAAACGACCTGAAGACACCCGACGGCCGTGAAGCCGCCAACCCCGACGGTCTGATTCCTCGCACCATCAAAGCCATCAAAGCCGCCTATCCGCAGCTCGGCATCATGACCGACGTGGCGCTTGATCCGTATACCACCCACGGTCAGGACGGCCTTATCGATGAAACCGGCTACATCCTCAACGATGAAACCATTGAAATGCTGCTCCAGCAGGCGCTCTGCCACGCCCGTGCAGGCGCTGACGTGGTGGCTCCGTCCGATATGATGGACGGCCGTATCGGCGTTATCCGCGAAGCCTTCGAAAAGGAAGGTCTCATCCACACCCGCATCATGGCCTACTCCGCCAAATACGCCTCCTCCTACTACGGTCCGTTCCGTGACGCCGTTGGTTCCGCGAGCAACCTCGGCAAGTCCAACAAGGCCGTGTACCAGCAGGATCCCGCCAACGGTAACGAAGCGCTCTGGGAAGTCGGTCTGGACCTTGCTGAAGGTGCCGACATGGTCATGGTCAAACCCGGTGTTCCCTACCTTGATGTGCTCTGGCGCGTGAAAGAGGAATTCAAGGCACCGACCTTTGCCTATCACGTCTCCGGCGAATACGCCATGCTCAAGTTTGCCGCTGCGGCCGGTGCCATCGATGAAAAGAAAGTCACCTTTGAAACGATGGTCTGCTTCAAGCGTGCCGGTGCTGACGGTATTCTCACGTACTGCGCTCTTGACGTAGCCCGCTGGATCAAGGAAGGCTACAACTACTAAGAAGCTGCTTGTACACACAGTTATCGCCTCTGACGCAATCCGCATCAGAGGCGATTTTTTCACCCCTCACACCAGGAAGAGGTGTTTACTCCCAGTTCTGCTGTTTCCACTCACGCAGTTTTCGCGCATCACGTTTGGTGGGACGTCCCCGGTCAATCGCTACAGCCGGTTCAAAGGCCATCTTGCGCATATCCGCCTGGCGTTCACGCTCAAGACGGCTTTCCTCGGTTTCACGGTAAAGCTTCTGTGCCTCGCTCGCCGGGCCGCGCTTGAGGCTGAGCGCCTCCACATACACCGTAAACACCTCCTGACCGCGGTGAATCTCGAGTCTGTCTCCGACCTTCACCTCACGCGAAGCCTTCAGACGCTGACCGGCAAGCAGCACGCGGCCGAGTTCGATCTGCTCCTGTGCAATGGCGCGCGTCTTAAAGAAACGTGCCGCCCAGAGCCACTTGTCTATACGGATACCTTCACTCATCCTGAAACAGCCTTCTCAATCGGAAATCTCTGAAAAAAATAAACCCGTACAACATGCTAGCACGCCATACGGGTTTAATTCTTTACGCTGAAAATTCAACGGAGATCGCTATTACGCTTCTTCCTTGACTTCTTCAACTTCGACAGCTTTTTCCGTCAATTCCATGTAAGCCATGGGAGCGTTGTCACCAACACGGAAACCCATCTTCAGGATACGGGTGTAGCCACCGTTACGGTTGGCAAAACGCGGCCCGAGTTCGTTGAAGAGCTTCACAACGACTTCACGATCGCGAAGACGGTTGAAAGCCAGACGCTTGTTGGCAAGAGTGGGTTCCTTGGCAAGGGTGATCATCGGTTCGACGACACGACGAAGTTCCTTAGCCTTCGGGAGGGTGGTCTTGATAGCTTCGTGCTTCAGAAGGGAAACCATCATGTTGCGGAGCATAGCAAGACGGTGAGCGCTCGTACGATTGAGCTTACGGAGACCATGACGATGACGCATGATATTTGTTCCTAAAAAGAGTCTATAAAAAACGCCTCAGAGCTTCACTGAGGACAATCCCCTTCCCCCATTTCTTCTATCTCTGTATCGAGCGGACGGGTGAAAGGAGAACGAGGCACAATCCTAATCGATTGCGCCGGGCTTTGCAATAAGAAAGCCGGAAGTTTTTTACCTCCGGCCTTCCCTTTGCGAATTAGTGTTCCTGGGCAGGCGGCCAGTTTTCAAGGCGGGAGCCGAGAGTGAGACCGTGAGCAGCCAGAACTTCCTTGATTTCGTTGAGCGACTTGCGGCCGAGGTTCGGCGTCTTGAGCAGTTCGTTTTCCGTACGCTGGATCAGATCGCCGATGTAGTAAATGTTTTCGGCCTTGAGGCAGTTGGCGGAACGGACCGTGAGTTCGAGATCGTCCACAGGGCGCAGAAGGATCGGATCGAGCGGCGGAGGCGTGGGTTCTTCCTCTTCCTCTGCCTTTTCCTCTTCGCCTTCCTTCTGGATGGAACCGAAAACGGCAAGCTGATCCTGGAGAATACGCACAGCTTCACGCATAGCTTCTTCAGGGCCGATGGCACCGTTGGTTTCAATGATCATTTCGAGCTTGTCAAGGTCGGTGCGCTGTGCAACACGGGCAGCCTGAACCTGGTAAGCCACACGAAGGATCGGGGAGAAGGAGGCATCCATGATGATGCGACCGATCGTGCTCTTGGAATAGTCATCGCGGAAAGCGCGAACATCACCGGGCTGATAGCCGCGACCCTTTTCGATCTTCACCTGCATTTCCAGGCGGCCGCCGGAGAGGTGAGCGATAACGTGATCAGGGTTGATCACCTGCACATCGTGCGGGAGATCAAAGTCGGCAGCCGTAACAACACCTTCACCTTCCTTGTGCAGGTTCACAGTCACTTCATCACGACCTTCAAGCTTGAAGACAACACCCTTGAGGTTAAGAAGGATGTCAACGACGTCTTCGAGCACACCGTCGATCTGGGAGTATTCGTGCACAACGCCGGTGATCACGGCTTCGGTCGGTGCAAAACCGATCATGGAGCTCAGAAGGATGCGGCGCAGAGCATTGCCAAGGGTGTGACCGTAGCCGCGCTCAAACGGTTCGAGCGTGATAACGGCACGGTTGGGGTTGTTTTCTTCAACTTCGACTTCAATGGAGGTCGGCTTCAGAAGAGCAGTAGTAGCCATGAGTTTATATTTCCTTAGCGAGACCCACTGGCGCGTTAAGCCAATGGAGGAATCGCTTTCCAGAGAATAACGGGTGGAGTAAACGCGTACTCCGGTTGGTGCACCGGACTCGATGCCGGCGCCGCCTCATAAATGTCGGATGAGGCCAGATAAATCGCTTTCTGTCAAGCGGCTTATCTGGCATTATCGCATTATTTGTCACAGGACTCCAGAGTGGACAGAAGCGCGAGCAAAGTAATTTGCTCGCGCTCTGCGAATTTCCTGCCGAAGTGAGCAGAGAGAAAGCTGCACTACAACCTCTCTCCGCCGATTGACTTCGATTAACGAGAGTAACGTTCAATGATGAGGGCTTCGTTGATTTCGTGAGCCACTTCATCACGTGCGGGAACGTTCTTGAACGTACCTTCGAACTTCTTGGTGTCGACTTCAACCCAGCCCGGGAAGCCGTTCTGCTCAGCCAGGCTGAGAGCTTCGGCGATACGGGCCTGCTTCTGGGCCTTTTCGCGGACGGACACCACATCACCAGCCTTCACGAGGTAGGAGGGGATGTTCACCTTCTTGCCGTTCACGAGGATAGCACCGTGGGAAACAATCTGACGTGCTTCAGCGCGGGTGCTGCCAAAACCCATACGGTAGACGACATTGTCAAGACGGCTTTCAAGAAGACCGAAAAGATTGTCGCCGGTATTACCGGTACGACGTTCAGCTTCCGCAAAATAACGACGGAACTGACGTTCGAGCACACCGTACAGACGCTTTGCCTTCTGCGCTTCGCGCATCTGGGCGCCGAAGTCGGACATGCGGGCTCCGGAAATCTTACCGTGCTGGCCCGGCTTGGAACCGACGTCCTTGACTTTGGATTCAAACGAACGGCGGGCGCTCTTCAAATTAAGATCAATGCCTTCGCGACGCGAGAGCTTGAGCTTAGGACCGAGATAACGTGCCATTTAAAAATGCCTCTCTTATCCTGTAGGTATCCCTACATTAAGTCCTTCTGCCTCAGTAATTGCAGAGGGACACGGGATTCAACAGAAAAAATTGTTTAACTTATTAGACGCGACGACGCTTGGAAGGACGAACCCCGTTGTGCGGGATCGGCGTCACATCCTGGATGGACGTCACACGAATGCCAAGAGCGTTAAGAGCGCGAACAGAAGATTCGCGGCCGGGGCCGGGACCCCAGATACGCACTTCGACATTCTTCAGACCGTATTCAAGGGCAACCTTGCCGGCCACGTCAGCAGCAACCTGTGCAGCAAACGGGGTGGACTTACGGGAGCCTTTGAAGCCCTGAGCGCCAGAGGAGGACGCAGCGATAGCGTTACCCTGACGGTCAGTGATAGTGATAATCGTGTTGTTAAAGGAGGCGTGAACGTGAGCAATACCTTCCGTCACGACCTTCTTGACTTTCTTACGAGCACGCTGCCCGGCAGCCTGCTTGTTGTTATTGCCAGCCATACTTATCCTTCATTACTTCTTGAGCGCGACACCGGCCTTACGGGGGCCTTTACGGGTGCGAGCATTCGTACGGGTGCGCTGACCGCGGCAGGGCAAGCCCTTGCGGTGACGCATACCACGATAGGTACCGAGGTCGATCAAACGCTTGATCGACAATTGGATTTCACGACGGAGGTCACCTTCGACGGTGAACTTGCTAACCTGATCGCGAATCTGTTCGAGTTCAGCGTCAGTGAGATCCTTGACCTTCTTGGAAAATTCAATGCCGCAATTCGTGAGAATTTCACGAGCGCGGGGACGACCGATGCCATAGATGGCAGTCAGACCGATCTCAGCATGCTGCTGCGGCGGAATATTAATACCGGCGATACGAGCCATTTTGTACCTCTTTAGCCTTGGCGCTGCTTGTGACGCGGATCTTCGCAGATCACGCGCACAACGCCATTACGCTTAATGATCTTGCACTTGCGGCACATCTTTTTGACCGAAGCGTTAACCTTCATTCTTTTCTCCACGTGCAAATAGCACGGATAATGTTGCACAACGGCAGGAAACGTCGAGCATACTACAGGTTTGGATTTGATGCAAGCGAAAAAGCGAGCGTAGTGCACCCGGCTTTAAAAAAACCTGCATCTCCCAGACAAATAAGAGAGAGTGAAGTCCGTTTTCAAGATTTCACTCTCCTCTTAAATCCCGCATTCACCGCGAACCGTCATCCGTCCTTTCAGACGGAAGACGGTCCCGATGATTCTGTAGATTTGTTTTCAGCCAGTGCGGGGCAACCTCATGCGCATCAGCGCTTGTTGTTGCTTGACTGACCGATACCGCGGAAGCTCGTCTTCCGCAGCAAACCTTCATACTGGTGCGACATCATGTAAGCCTGGACCTGAGTCATGAAGTCCATTGTCACAACGACCACAATCAGCAGTGACGTACCGCCGAAATAGAAAGGCACGTTGAAACGCAGGTTCAGGAATTCAGGCACGAGGCAGACAAAGACCAGATAGATCGCGCCACCCAACGTGAGGCGTACAAGCACTCGGTCGATGTAGCGAGCAGTCTGTTCCCCCGGACGGATACCGGGAATGAATGCACCACCTTTTTTCAAGTTCTCTGCCGTTTCCTTCGGGTTGAAAACCAACGCCGTGTAGAAATAGGCAAAGAAAATAATCAGCATTGCATAAAGCAATGTGTACAGAGGCTGACCGGGCGAAAGCGCCGCTGCCAGATCTCGGATCCAACGAGTGGAGTCCCCACTGGTGAACCAACCGGCCAAAGTAGCCGGAAACAGGATCAGAGAAGATGCGAAGATCGGGGGAATCACACCCGACATATTCATCTTCAGAGGCAGATAGGAGCTCTGACCGCCAAAGATCTTGTTGCCAACCTGTCGCTTGGCGTAGTTAACCGTAATACGGCGCTGGCCACGTTCGACGAAGACAACAAAAGCAGTGACGGCAAGAATAATGGCAATCACGAAAATCGCGGCGAGCGGGCTGATAGCGCCGGTGGAAACGAGCTGGAAGAGTCCAGAAGCCCCACGAGGCAGCCCGGCAACAATACCGGCGAAAATAATGATTGAAATGCCATTGCCCAAACCTCGCTCGGTGATCTGCTCACCAAGCCACATCAGGAACATCGTTCCGGTCAGGAGCGAAACCGTAGTGGTCAACTGGAACATATAGCCCGGGTTGATCACAAGGCCAGGCTGCGTCTGCAGAGCCACAGCAATACCGAGACCCTGGAACAGACCAAGCAGGAGCGTGCCGTAGCGCGTGTACTGCGTGATCTTACGACGACCGGATTCACCTTCCTTACGCAAGGCTTCAAGCGTCGGCAGCACGTACGAAAGCATCTGCATGATAATCGATGCAGAAATGTACGGCATGATACCGAGCGCAAACACCGAGAAGCGCGATAAAGCGCCACCGGAGAACATGTTGAACAGCCCGAGAATGCCACCCTGCTGCTCATTGAAGAGCTGCTTGAGCATGTCGGGATCGATACCTGGCACCGGCACATGTGCGCCGATGCGGTAAACAACTAACGCGAGCGCTAAGAAGATCAGGCGACCTTTGAGGTCGCCATACTTGCTGAGGCCCGACTGTTGCTTAGAGCTAGGGCTGGTCGCCACGTCGGTGTCCTCTTTGGTTAAGTCTTATTCGTTGTCAACCACAGAGCCACCAGCCGCTTCGATAGCAGCACGGGCACCCTTGGTGACGCCAAGACCGCGCACGGTAACCTTGCGGGTCAGAGCACCCGAAAGGATAACGCGAGCATTCTGAGCAAGCGGAGAAATCACATTGGCAGCCTTGAGGGTGCACAGATCGATTTCATCAACGCCCAGACGTTCCAAATCAGACAAACGGACCACTTCCACGAACTTGCGCGTCATGGAAGCGAAACCGCGCTTCGGAAGGCGACGATACATCGGCATCTGACCGCCTTCAAACCCGACCTTGTGGAAACCACCAGCACGGGACTTCTGACCTTTGTGGCCACGACCAGCAGTTTTGCCCCAGCCGCTGCCAACACCGCGACCAACGCGGTGGGCAACATGCTTAGCACCTTCTGCGGGCTTAATCGTATTCAAACGCATTTCGATAAACCTCTCGATCATTCGGCGCGCACGAGGTACGCAACCTTGTTGATCATGCCACGCACGGCAGGCGTATCTTCGAGAACGCTAACGGAGTTGAGCTTACGCAAGCCCAAACCGCGCAGCGTAGCACGATGGTCAGCCTTAGTACCGATGGGGCTCTTAACCAGAGTAACCTTAACGGTCTTCTTTTCGGACATGTCTTGGTCTCCTGATTAGCCGAGCAACTCTTCGACTGTCTTGCCGCGCTTGGCAGCAATATCAGCCGGGCTGTGCAGATTAGCGAGAGCAGCCAGAGTAGCACGAACCAGGTTATAGGGGTTCGTGGAACCGTAGGCCTTAGCCACAACGTTGCGAATGCCAACGGCTTCGCACACGGCACGCATCGGACCGCCAGCGATCACACCGGTACCTTCGGAGGCCGGCATCATGATCACGCGGGAAGCACCGTGACGGCCTTCAACAGCGTGATAGAGCGTGCCGTTCTTCAGAGGAACGCGGATCATGGAATGACGGGCACGATCCATAGCCTTGGACACGGACTGCGGCACTTCACGAGACTTGCCGGTACCCATGCCAACGCGACCGTCGCCGTCGCCTACAACAGTAAGAGCAGCGAACGCGAGAATGCGACCGCCCTTAACAACTTTAGTGACGCGGTTAACCGCGATCATCTTTTCACACAGACCGTCGCCCTGTTCGTCGACTGCCTGGTTTTTTGCTTGAACCTTAGCCATTTCGCCCTGCCTTAGAACTTGAGACCGGCTTCACGCGCAGCTTCAGCCAACGCGGCAACACGGCCATGGTAACGGTAGCCGGAACGGTCAAAAGCGCAGGTTTCAATACCAGCGGCTTTAGCCTTTTCCGCCAAACGCGTGCCAACGATCTTAGCGGCAGCAACGTTGCCACCGTTGGAGAGCTGGGCACGAACTTCGGGTTCGACCGTAGAGGCCGAGACCAGCGTACGACCATTGTCGGCCGAAATGATGCTGGCGTAGATGTGCAGATTGGTACGATGAACCGTCAGGCGATCGACCTGCTGCAACAGGATGCGAGCGCGCGTAGCACGAGCACGGCGCAGGCGGCTTTGTTTCTTGTTGATCATTTTTTATCGCCCCGATTACTTCTTCTTCGTTTCTTTAATCACAACGACTTCATCGGCATAACGCACGCCTTTTCCCTTGTAGGGTTCGGGCTTACGGTAAGCGCGGATAACAGCAGCGGTCTGACCGACCACCTGCTTGTCGGCACCCTTGATGACGATGTCAGTCTGGGTCGGTGTTTCAACCTTGACGCCGGCAGGCATCTTGTGAACCACCGGGTGAGAAAAGCCCAAGGACAAGTTGAGCGTGTCACCCTGGGCCTGGGCACGGAAGCCCACGCCAACAAGGCGCAGTTTCTTTTCGAAACCAACGGAGCAGCCCTTGACCATGTCAGCAACGAGAGCACGCATCGTGCCGACGTTGGCATTGGCCTCACGGCTGTCTTCAGTCTGTTCGAAGTGCAGAGCACCGTCTTCTTCCTTGATGTTCACAAGGGGAAGAATGTGCATGGACACTTCACCAACCGGACCCTTCACAGTGATATTTTCAGCGGTAAGCGTGTAGCTGACGCCCTTAACCACGTGAACGGGAATCTTAGCAATTCGACTCATTTCACACTCCTTGGGTTAAGCCACGTAGCAGAGAACTTCACCGCCGATACCGGCAGCACGGGCGGCGCGGTCGGTCATCACACCACGCGGGGTGGAGACGATCGCAATACCGAGGCCGTTCATGACCTGCGGAATGGAACCGTGGTTCTTGTAAATACGCAGACCGGGACGGGAAACGCGTTCGATGCGTTCAATCACGGGACGGCCGGCATAGTACTTCAAACCGATGTGAAGTTCGGGTTTACCATCGTTGGCATCAACGGTGTAACCGTCGATGTAACCTTCATCCTTAAGAACCTTGGCGATAGCCACCTTCAACTTGGAAGACGGCATGACAACTTCGGCCTTCTCGACGATCTGCCCGTTACGGATACGGGTCAGCATGTCGGCGATCGGATCACTCATACTCATTGTCGTAATCTCCTCGCTTACCAGCTAGCCTTGACAAGGCCAGGAATGTCACCGCGCATAGCGGCTTCACGAATCATGCCACGGCACAGACCGAACTTACGGAACGTGCCACGGGGACGGCCGGTGATCGCGCAACGGTTGCGCTGACGGACCGGACTTGCGTCACGGGGAAGTGCAGCGAGCTTAGCGCGAGCTTCCAATCGTTCTTCCATCGAGCGGGTAGCGTCGTTAATAATTTCCTTGAGGGCGGCGCGCTTGGCCGCGTACTTGGCAACCGTAGCAGCGCGCTTGGCCTCACGGTTAATCAGTGCAAGTTTTGCCATTTTGCGTCATCCTCAGTTACGGAACGGGAAGTGGAAACCAGCGAGAAGCGCCTTGGCTTCTGCGTCCGTCTTCGCCGTCGTAGTAATAGAAATATTCATCCCGCGGACTGCGTCGATCTTGTCGTATTCGATTTCCGGGAAGATGATCTGTTCTTTCAAACCGATGTTGTAGTTGCCGCGACCGTCGAAAGCACGACCAGACACACCACGGAAGTCACGCACACGGGGGAAAGCCACCGTGACGAGACGATCGAGGAAGTCATACATGCGTTCGCCGCGGAGCGTCACCATGCAACCAATCGGCATATTTTCACGAATCTTGAAGTTGGCGATAGCCTTGCGGGTACGCGTAACAACAGGCTTCTGACCGGCAATCTTGGTCATATCAGCCAGAGCGTTATCAACCAGCTTCTTATCGTTAACGGCTTCACCGACACCCATGTTCAGCGTGATCTTGGTGATACGCGGAACCTGCATCGTCGTCTTGTAGCCGAACTGCTTCATCAGTTCGGGGACAATGGTGTCGTGATACAAAGAATTAAAACGAGACATTGTCACCCTCATTAAGCCTTAGCGCCAACAACAGCGCCGTTGCTCTTGAAAACACGAACTTTCTTGCCGTCGACTTCCTTGAAGCCAACGCGGTCGCCCTTGCCAGTAGCCGGATTCACCAACATCAGGTTGGACTGATCGATCGGCTTGGTCTTGTCAACGATACCGCCGACGATCCCGAGCTGGGGATTCGGACGGGTATGCTTCTTGACGACGTTCACGCCTTCAACGATCACATGGCGATCGTCGACGCGGGAGAGGACGGTGCCCTTAGTGCCTTTATCACGGCCGGCAATGACGATAACTTCGTCACCCTTACGGATACGCTGCATCGCTTCTCCTTTATTAAAGAACTTCAGGAGCCAGGGACACGATCTTCATAAACTGTTCCGTACGCAGTTCACGCGTAACCGGCCCGAAGATACGGGTGCCAATGGGCTCCAATTTGCTGTTAAGAAGAACGGCTGCATTGCCATCGAAATTGATGGAGGAGCCGTCCGGGCGGCGAACACCAGAGGCCGTACGCACGACCACAGCGTTGTAGACTTCGCCCTTCTTCACGCGGCCGCGAGGAGCCGCTTCTTTGACTGTCACCTTGATGACGTCACCGATGTTGGCATAACGGCGCTTAGAGCCGCCCAACACCTTGATACACATCACTGAACGTGCACCGGTGTTATCGGCCACATCCAGTCGGCTTTGCATCTGAATCATGGTTAATAAATCCCAACTTATTCCACTATAGCGGATAGTATTGGTCCCGTTTACGGGAGGAAGAGCAGTAAAGAAGCCGTCTCGGAAGCCTTGTTCAGTACAAGGGGAGGCGGGTCTCTACAACCCCGAGAAATAATCGCCCGGCTTACCGCTAGAAAGGTATCCCAGGCGATAGACTTGGCACTATAACGGAAACCGTGAACTCATGCAAGTCAATATCGTATTTTTTTTGAGGAGACTGAGATCCCCTCAAAAAAAATCTCTTCCGCCAACCAGAAAAGAATCAGCGGAAGAGTGGAAGTTTGGTCTGACTCTGAAAGTTAGACGATAACGGCCTTCTGGAGAACCTTCGTCACTTTCCAAGACACGGTCTTGGAATACGGACGGGATTCAGCGATTTCAACCTTATCACCTTCAGTGCAGCCAAGTTCGTCGTGAGCAGCATACTTCTTGCTCTTGACGACATACTTGCCGTACAACGGATGCTGAACTTTACGTTCCACGAGGACCGTAACAGTCTTCTGCATCTTGTTGCTGACGACAGTACCCTGGAGGGTACGAGTCAAAGACTGGGTTTGTTCCGTCATTTCGTGGTCGCCTTTTCAGTAAGGATCGTGCGCACGCGGGCGATATCGCGACGCGTGGTACGCAACGAGTTCGTGTTGTTAAGCTGCTGAGTGGCCTTCTGCATACGGAGCTTGAATTCCGTATCGAGCAGAGCCTTCAGTTCTTCCTTGAGCGCGGCTTCATCTTTTGCGCGCAAATCTTTTGCGTTCATGTCCGTCTCCTTACATTACATGCCGATCTGGCGGACAACGAACGTGGTCTTGACAGGCAGCTTGGCGGCAGCAAGAGCAAATGCTTCGCGAGCCAACTGTTCATCAACCCCGTCCATTTCATAAAGCACGCGGCCCGGCTGAACGAGAGCAACCCAGTATTCCGGATTACCCTTACCGTTACCCATACGAACTTCAGCAGGCTTGCTGGAGATGGGCTTGTCCGGGAAGATACGAATCCACACGCGACCACCACGCTTGATGTGGCGGGTGATAGCACGACGTGCAGCTTCAATCTGACGAGCCGTAATACGACCGCGTTCCAAAGTCTTGAGACCGAAAGCGCCGAAGGAAACATTGGCACCGCGCGTGGCGAGACCATAGTTACGGCCCTTCTGGTCCTTACGATATTTGCGACGATTAGGTTGCAGCATCGTTATTCTCCGTCATTAGCAGCGGCCTTGCGGGGCTGCTTGTTGTCATTACGACGGCCGTTGCGGCGGGCACCCGGCTTGCCGGCACGATCACCGGGGCGGCGGGAGCGACGGTCTTCACGGGGAGACTGTTCGGCAGCTTCTTCCTGACCGAAGTTGTCACCCTTGTAAACCCAGACCTTGACACCGACAACACCGTAGGTGGTGTTGGCTTCAGAGAAGCCGTAGTCGATGTTGGCGCGGAGGGTGTGAAGAGGCACACGACCTTCACGATACCATTCAGAACGGGCAATATCGGCACCGTTCAGACGACCAGAAGACATGATCTTGATGCCGAGGGCACCGAGACGCATGGCGTTCTGCATGGCACGCTTCATAGCACGACGGAACATAACGCGCTTTTCAAGCTGCTGGGTAATACCATCAGCAATCAACTGAGCGTCAAGTTCAGGACGGCGGACTTCTTCAATATTGACATGAACAGCCACGCCCATCATCTTCTGCACTTCAGCCTTGATGGCTTCAATGTCAGCGCCCTGCTTGCCGATCACGATACCGGGACGAGCCGTGTAAATCGTGATACGAGCGGTATTAGCGGGACGTTCGATGAGGATACGGCTGACGCTGGCGTTGCGAAGCTTCTGAGTAAGGAACTTGCGAACAGCCAGGTCTTCACCGAGCGTGCGGGAAAAATCACGGCCAACCGCGTACCAGCGTGACGTCCAATTGCGCGTCACGGGAAGACGGAAGCCGGTGGGATTAATTTTCTGACCCATGGTACACCTTTATTTAGCTTTCGCGTCGCCAACAGTAATATAGATATGGGCAGTCTGCTTGTTGATGCGGGTACCGCGGCCCTTGGCACGGGCAGCGAAACGGCGCAGCGTAGCAGCCTTTTCCACATGAATCTTGGTCACGACCAGTTCATCAATATCAGCACCTTCATTGTGCTCTGCATTAGCGATAGCACTTTCGAGAGCCTTCTTGATGATGCCAGCGGCACGCTTCTGCGTGAAGGTAAGGATGGCGAGCGCCTTGTCCACGGGCTTACCGCGAACGAGGTCGGCAACCAGACGACCCTTCTGAGCCGAGAGGCGGACACCACGAACGATAGCAGTAGTTTCCATTTACTTACCCACCTTCTTATCACCGGCGGCATGGCCCTTGAACGTACGCGTAAGCGCAAATTCACCGAGCTTATGACCAACCATATTTTCATTAATGTACACCGGCACATGCTGACGGCCGTTGTGAACAGCGATCGTCAGACCGATGAATTCAGGAAGAATCGTCGAACGACGCGACCAGGTCTTCAGAGGACGCTTGTCGCGGCTAGCCTGAGCGGCTTCAACTTTCTTCATCAAGTGCCCGTCAACAAACGGGCCTTTCTTCAAAGAACGAGACATCCTTAGGCCCCCTTATTTACGGTTACGACGCGTAACGATCATGGAATCAGTACGCTTGCTGTTGCGAGTACGGTAACCCTTGGTGAGCTGACCCCAGGGTGTGACAGGAGCACGACCCGTACCGGTCTTACCTTCACCACCACCGTGCGGGTGGTCAACCGGGTTCATCGCCACACCGCGAACGGTCGGGCGAATACCACGCCAGCGCTTGGCACCGGCCTTACCGAGTTCACGCAGGCTGTTTTCTTCGTTGCCGACAGTACCGACGGTAGCGCGGCATTCGATAAGAACGCGGCGAACTTCACCGGAACGCAGGCGAACCTGAGCATAGTCACCTTCACGGGCGACGAGTTGAGCGAAAGCACCAGCAGCACGAACCATCTGAGCACCCTTGCCAGGCAAGAGTTCGATACAGTGAATCGTCGTACCAACAGGGATGTTACGAAGCGGCAGGGTGTTGCCAACCTTGATCGGGGATTCAGGACCGTTCATGATTTCCTGACCCACTTCAAGGCCCTTCGGAGCGATGATGTAACGACGTTCGCCGTCCTTGTACAGGACGAGAGCGATGTTAGCGGAACGGTTCGGATCGTATTCGATACGTTCGACACGAGCCGGGATACCGTCCTTCAGACGCTTAAAGTCAACGAGGCGATAAGCGCGCTTGTGACCGCCACCCTTATGACGAGTGGTGATATGACCATTATTGTTACGACCAGATCCGCGGTTCTTCTTTTCCGTCAGGGAAGCCCAGGGCTTGCCCTTGTGCAGTTCCTTGTTAACGACCTTAACCGCATGACGGCGACCGGCGGACGTCGGCTTGAGTTTGACGAGAGCCATTACTTCACCTCTTGCGCGAAGTTAATTTCTTGCCCTTCAGCGAGCGTGACGTAGGCCTTACGCACATCATTGCGCTTGCCCATAAAGCGACCAAAGCGCTTCTGCTTGCCTTTCAGGTTAAGAATTTGAACAGATTTGACCTGCACCTTGAAGAGCAGTTCAACAGCAGCTTTCACTTCGGCTTTGTTGGCATCCGGGAGGACGACAAACAAGGCCTGGTTCAGCTTTTCAGCGACCATCGTGCTCTTTTCGGAAATGACCGGAGCCACGAGGACCTTCAAAAGACGTTCCTGGTTCATGCCAACATCTCCTCAATCTGAGCCACGGCAGCCTTCGTCGCAACAACCTTGTCGTAAAAGAGCAAGGAAAGCGGATCAGCATAACGCGGGGTGCAAACCAACACATCCTTCACATTGCGGGAAGCAAGGAAAAGGTTTTCCGTGAGTTCGTCTTCGCCCGTGAGAACGAGAACCTTATTGGACAGACCGAGCGTCTTCAACTGTTCGGTAAAAGCCTTCGTCTTCGGAAGATCAACCTTGATGGTTTCAATCACAGAGAAACGTTCGTCAGCAACGAGCTTCGAATAGATCGTAGCCATTGCAGCACGGTACATCTTCTTGTTGACCTTCTGGCTGAAGTTCTCATCCGGAGAGTTCGGGAAAGCACGTCCGCCGCCACGCCACACCGGAGAGGAGGTCATACCGGAACGGGCGCGACCCGTACCCTTCTGACGCCAGGGCTTCTTGGTGGAATGGTGCACAGCAGCACGAGTGAGCTGAGCACGGGTACCAAGACGTGCATTTGCCTGGAAAGCCACCACGATCTGGTGCACCAGGGCTTCATTGTATTCACGACCGAACACAGCGTCAGCAGCCGAGACTTTCTGACCTTGTTCGTTCAGGACATTGAGTTCCATTATTTCGCTCCTTACGCCTTAACCGCCGGACGCACGATAACTTCGCCGCCCTTAGCGCCGGGAACGGCACCACGGACCAGCAGAAGCTGACGTTCTGCGTCAACGCGAACGATCACGAGATTCTGAGTCGTACGCTGCACATCGCCCAAGTGACCGGCCATACGCTTGCCGGGGAACACACGACCCGGATCCTGACGGTTACCGATGGAACCAGGGGCACGTGTCGTCACAGAGTTACCGTGGGAAGCACGGTTGGACGAGAAGTGATGGCGCTTGATGGCACCAGCGAAACCCTTACCGATGGTAGTACCGGTCACGTCGACCTTCTGGCCGGCCGTGAACATGTCAGCCGTCAAAGCCTGACCGACTTTGAACTCGCCGACTTTGTCAGCATCGATATGGAACTCTTTGAGCATGGAGCCGGCTTCAACACCAGCCTTGGAATAGTGCCCAGCAAGGGGCTTGCTCACGCGCGAGGGCTTTTTGGAGCCGAACGCGACTTGAATTGCATTATAGCCGTCGGTTTCTTCCGTCTTCACCATGGTGACACGGTTATTCGACACATCGACGACAGTCACGGGAACGGAAACACCGTCTTCCGTGAAGATACGCGTCATGCCGATCTTGCGACCGACGAGGCCGAGCTTATCACTCATTGTTTTCTCCACCCCGGCTACGATTGGCCGGGACCGTTATGAAAAGACCACCTGCAACTAGAAAAAAGGCCTAGTTTAATGTGGCAGAAAAGGCTGATTTTAACTGCGAATCAAATCCTTTGCAACCGAACGGGCCGGCTTTTGTTCGCAGTTAACATAAATCTTGAATTACTGAACCTTGATCTTGACATCGACGCCAGCAGGAAGGTCGAGCTTCATCAGAGCGTCAACCGTCTTGTCGGTCGGATCAACGATGTCCATCAGACGCTGGTGCGTACGGATTTCGAGCTGATCACGGCTGGTCTTGTTCACGTGCGGGGAACGAAGAATGTCGAAGCGCTGGATACGGTTGGGAAGAGGAACCGGACCACGAACCACGGCGCCGGTGCGCTTGGCGGTTTCAACGATTTCAAGAGCAGACTGATCAATCAGCTTGTAGTCATAAGACTTGAGACGAATGCGAATGCGCTGAGACTGCATTTGCTAGATCCTTTAAAAAAAAGAACAAAAGAAGAACATAGGGGGCGGAGTATACAACCCCGCCCCCTACTTTATCAAGCGAAAACTCGATATTTTTTATTATTCGATGATGCTGGCCACAACGCCGGCACCAACAGTGTGACCGCCTTCACGGATAGCGAAGCGCAG
>ERZ838399.428-NODE-428-length-51731-cov-7.057048_pt1 | contig 51731 bp, 38 predicted proteins | sample MGYA00519683_ERZ838399 | MGnify/ENA primary metagenome ERZ838399 (study PRJEB31850, sample SAMEA3708833) | human gut metagenome | biome: human gut; feature: human-associated habitat; material: faeces | place: China | collected 2014 ...
ATATAATCACAACTCTTACTTCATTATCATCAAGAAATACCGTTACAACCTTTCGCAACCATACCCCTGATTTTTGCATCCTAGTGAGTATACCTTTTTTTTACAGAAACCGCAATAAGTAAAACAGATCACAATGTTTTTTACACTTTTTTGTTTTTGTTAGCACTCATTTAAAAAGAGTGCTAATTTTCTATTGACTTTTTAATTTTGGAGTATTATAGTGTATTTATGCTTTCAGAGACCCTTATTTTTTATCAGGATTTCTGAACCAAATACGCTAATTTTTCAAAAATATTTATAAAGAAGAAACAGGAGTGATAAGTATGAGTAACAAACACGGAAGTCTTTCCATCAACAGTGACAACATTTTTCCGATCATCAAAAAATGGCTGTATTCCGACCACGACATCTTCTACCGTGAACTTGTATCCAACGGATGTGACGCCATTACAAAACTGAAAAAACTTGATATGATGGGCGAATACACACTGCCGGATGATTACGAAGCAAAAGTGGAAGTACGTGTCAACCCGACAGAGAAAACCTTAAAATTCATTGATAATGGTCTTGGAATGACTGCAGATGAAGTTGAGGAATATATTAACCAGATCGCATTTTCCGGAGCAACTGATTTCCTTGAGAAATACAAAGATAAATCCAACGACGATCAGATCATCGGTCATTTCGGACTTGGATTCTACTCCGCATTTATGGTAGCTGATGAGGTTCATATCGATACTCTTTCTTATAAAGAAGGCGCTACACCGGTTCACTGGGAATGTGACGGCGGTACAGAATTTGATATGAAAGACGGTAACAAAACAACCGTTGGTACCGAGATCACCTTATTCTTAAATGAAGATTGTCTGGAGTTTGCAAACGAGTACCGCGCAAGAGAGGTTCTGAACAAATACTGCTCTTTCATGCCAACAGAAATCTATCTGGTAAACGAAACTGCTGAGCCGGAATATGAAACCATTCTTCCGGAAGAAAAAACAGATAAAGATACCGTGATTGAAACCATAATTGAAGAGGCTAAAACAGAGGAAAAAGAAAATGAGAACGGCGAAAAAGAGGTCGTAGAAGTATCTCCGCGTACCGAGAAATTAAAAATCTTAAAACGCCCGGTTCCGATCAACGATCCTCATCCACTCTGGACAAAACATCCAAATGAGTGCAGCGATGAAGATTACAAAGAGTTTTACCGCAACGTATTCCATGATTACAAAGAGCCGTTATTCTGGATTCATCTGAACATGGACTATCCGTTCAACTTAAAAGGTATCCTCTACTTCCCGAAGATCAATACCGAGTATGATTCCATTGAAGGAACCATCAAGCTTTACAACAATCAGGTATTTATCGCAGACAATATCAAAGAGGTTATTCCGGAATTCCTGATGCTCTTAAAAGGTGTTATCGACTGCCCGGATCTGCCGCTGAATGTATCCAGAAGTGCACTTCAGAACGACGGCTTTGTAAAGAAAATCTCCGAGTACATCACCAAGAAAGTGGCTGACAAGCTCACAGGTATGTGCAAGACAGATAAAGAAAGCTATGAGAAATACTGGGATGACATCAGCCCGTTCATCAAATTCGGCTGCTTAAAAGATGAGAAATTCTGTGACCGTATGAACGATTACATCCTCTTCAAAGATATCAATGACAAATACATGACACTTCCGGAGCTCTTAAAAGAGAAAGAGGAAAAAGAGGCAGAAGCCAAAGATGAGAATGCTGAGGATAAAGCTGATAACACTGATGCAGACAAAGATACCCGCGAGACGATCTACTATGTAACAGATAAAAATCAGCAGGGACAGTATATTCGTATGTTCAAGGAATCTGACATGAACGCCGTTATCCTTGACCACAACATTGATACTTCCTTCATCACTCAGTTAGAGCAGCGGAATCAGCATTACAAATTTATGCGTATCGATGCTGATGTAACTGATGCACTGAAAGAAGAAGTATCTGAAGAAGATATGAAATCTGCACTGGATACTCTGACAGAGACTTTCCGCACCGCTCTTGGTAAAGAGAATCTGGATGTAAAAGTAGAAAAATTGAAAGACGCTTCTATCTCATCCATGATCACACTCTCCGAAGAGGGACGTCGTATGCAGGATATGATGAAGATGTACAATATGTACGGCATGGATCCGTCCATGTTTGGCGGCAATGAGACATTGGTTCTGAATGTCAACAACAAACTGGTTCAGTATATTCTTGATCACAAAGATGGCGAACATGTACCGATGTTCTGTAAACAGCTTTATGATCTGGCTATGCTTTCCAACCAGCCGCTTTCACCGGAGGCTATGACAGCGTTCATTAACCGAAGCAATGAGGTTATGATGATTTTGGCTGATAAATAAATTTTAAGAGCAACTTTATAGGTAATATAAGGAATCCTCTTATTTTGCATCACGCAGGCTAAGACGCCTGCTTTGATGAAAAATAAGAGGGTTCTATTTTTTGACATTTCTCAAAAAAAACTGAGCCACCTTTCTTCGATGACTCAATTTGCATGTTTTCATTGTAATTTATTTTTTGGTGTTGGCAATGCTGCTATTTCGGCGTCACCATTGTTAATGGATCAACATATGTTCCAGATACTTTGAATCTGAGATCCAGATGATTTCCAGTTGCATCACCTGTCATTCCAACATATCCGATCACATCTCCCTGTGATACCTTTTGTCCTACGGTCACATTCAAGGAAGAACAATGCAGATACATTGTATGTACGCCGTTTCCGTGATCAATTTCGATATTATTTCCAAAACTGCTGCTGTATTCCGCTTTGATCACCGTTCCGGCTGCACAAGCCTGAATGGATGTGCCCGATGGTGCCGGAATATCAATTCCATTATGAAACTCCTGACCATGATACGGGCAGATACGGCTTCCAAATGAAGAACTGATTGTTTTATAACCTGTCAGCGGCCATACATAATCTGCTTTATTTTCACCCGAATCTGTATACTGCACTTTTCCGTCGATTACCTGGCAGTCTATGCCATTCCAACGCGCGGTTCCATTATAGGAAAAATCGACTTTTCCGTCCACCAAATACCAGATTCCGTTTTCATTTTCTGCAGCGCCAGTAAAATCAAAGTTTACTTTTCCACCTTCAATGCGCCACCAGCCGTTTTCATTTTTCGCTACTGTGTTTGCTGAAAAATCCACTTCTCCTTCTCGGATCAGCCACCAGCCATTCTCGTTTTTTGCCACTGTATTCGCAGTAAAATCTACTTTTCCTTCCCGGATCAGCCACCAGCCATTTTCATTTTTCGCTACTGTATTTGCAGTAAAATCTACTTTTCCTTCCCGGATCAGCCACCAGCCGTTTTCATTTTTCGCTACTGTATTTGCAGTAAAGTCTACTTTTCCTTCTCGGATCAACCACCAGCCGTTTTCATTTTTCGCTACTGTATTTGCGGTAAAATCTACTTTTCCATCTCGAACAAACCACCAGCCATTTTCATTTTTCGCCACACCAGTGTAATCAAAATCCACATCACCGTTTGTAATCTTCCACCAGCCATTCTCATATTTACTGATGGTATTAGCTGTACGGTCAATTTTTCCATTCACATACAAATGACACTGATTTGTCTGCGGATCTTTGCAGACACCCTCTAACACCTTTGTCTCAGTTGCGGCATTTGCAGACACAGGCGCCATCGCACCTGTCAGCACTGCCCCAGTTGCCAAGGCCAGAGCAGCTATTTTTTTCCATCTGTTCATTTTCACTCTACTCTTTTCCCTGCTTGTTTACTGTTGTTCTGTCTCAAAATACTGTGCATATACTTCCATAAAAGATGCGCTCTCAAGTTTCAGGGAAGTATCTACCGTTACTTCCGACCATACATCCTGATTCTCTTTGGAACTTAACTGACTCATATAATCTGCATACGTATCGGTCACCGCATCTGACATGCGCTGCTCTAACACATCTTTCTTATGCTCATCCGTCAGCTCTGCATCAAACGCACTGCTGCAGTAAAAAATATAATATCCATTGTCTGCCTCGATAATGTCAGTGATTCCACCATCCGTCAATGCAAATAATTTTTGAATGATTTCATCAGAAAATGTCGAACGGTTTACGGTTATATCCACCGCATCTGCCTCATTGACAGTCTGCGCCAGTGTCTCAAAATCCGTTCCACCCTGAAGCTGTGTCAGATAAGACTGCGCTTTTGCCTGATCCGTTATATAAATCTGTTTTACACGCATCACCCGCGCTTCATCATCACTGACCTCCTGATTTACATCTGTTTTCAATGACTCATAGAGCTTATCTGCCAGCAAATAACGTTCGAATAATTTTTCTGTCTGTTTCTCATTCACACCAACATACTCACGTTCCGCATCATCCAGTCCATCCAGATACGTTTTCGCTGCTTCCGTCACTTTTTTCTGTTCTTCTTCGGAAAGTGTCACTTCTTTTTCAGAAGCGATGATATCCAATGTATAAACCTGTGCCATCTGCGCCAGTGTCAGATCTTTGATATAGTCTTCCAGACTCTGCTCCTGTCCGTAATCGTGCTCCCACATGTCGATGCCGTACAAATTACTGTACTCTTTCTGGTAATTCATCAGGATCACTTTTGCATCGTCCTTGCTGCAGCTCTCACTGCCAACCTTAAATACCGGCTTTGCAATGACTGCTTCCAACGGATTTCCACAGGCACCAAGCATTGCAGAACAAGCCAGAACAACCGCCAGCGCTCCCGCTTTTTTTCTCATATTTCTATTTTTCAATCAACTGTTCTCCTCTTAACGTTTTCTTAGGCATCTACAACCAGATAACGTCCGTCCGGCAGTTTGAACACTTCATCTGCCTGTTCCAGTTCTTCTTTGCTCATGCCGGCAATATCTGCTCCGGTTTCGTCAAAATATTCCCGTACTTCTTTCATATTTTTGCATACAGCTGCCATGCACATATCCAGAAAATCTTCTGCTTCTTCCGGTGTCTCTGCTACTTTCTCCGGAAAAAGTTTTAACTGGTCTTTTAAAAATGTTTCAATACATACTTTATCGTATTCGCCCATTCTACTGTTCTCCATTTCAAAATTTTCGTTTCCATATCAAGCGGCTTCTCTCCATTCTATCTGTCAAAACCAGACACCGCTATTTTTAATATACCATTGTTGTGGATTTCCCGCAACAAAAACAGATGTTCACCAGCGGCGTTCAAGTTTTAAACAAATTTTAATCCTGCTCAACACCTGTACGAAAGACATTCAAGTCGAACGCACGTGAGACTTGATGCGTGATTCTGGTCAGCGAAAGCTGACATCTTCTTTTCAGAATCACTGCACATCCTCGCGGAGCATTTATCTCAGTCGGAGATTGAACTCCCACTGAGAAATACTTGTTACTACTCACCACTTGCAGAAGTGGGAGTCTCAACTCAGACTGAGATGATCTATTTCTTTAATTCATGGTATAACCGTGCGATCGGTAAACCAACCACATTGTTGTAATCCCCATGAATTTCGCGGACATAGAGACCGCCCACGCCCTGAATTCCATAAGAACCGGCTTTATCCATCGGTTCTCCGGTAGCTACATACTGATCAATTTCTTCCTCTGTCATCGGATAAAAGACCACATCCGTTTTTTCAAAAAAGCAACGCACATCTTCTGTTCCATTTTCCTTTTTCCAGATACACACGCCGGTATACACCTGATGTTTCTTGTCCTGCAGCATGCAAAGCATCCGTTTTGCATCTTCCGCATCCTTTGGTTTTCCAAGAATTTTCTGGTCATAAACTACGACTGTGTCCGCCCCCAGAATCCATGCATCTCCTTCGGTTTTTACTGCAATCTCCGCTGCTTTCTGCTGCGCCAGCTCCATCACGGCACGCTCCGGCAGCACTTCTGTAATTTTTTCTTCTCCCTGTGACGGGCATACTTCAAACTCCATTCCCATCTGAGCCAGCAGTTCCCGACGCCGCGGGGATGCTGATGCTAAAATAATTCTCATATACAATTCTCTCCATTTATTTAAAGTAATATTGTCTCTGCCAGCGCAAAGGAATAAATCAAAATCTCCTTCACCGGCTTTTCATCCGAAAATCTGCTCAGTGCATCCGCATAAAGCTCCAACTGCTTTTTATAACGGCGCACCAGTTCCTGCGCATTGTCTACATGATCTGTCTTATAATCCAGCAAAACAATCCCATCTGCTTCTTCCCAGAACACATCGATGATACCCTGAATCAGCACATCTTCTTCCGGACGGCTATCCTCCCAGACCAGATTTGCCGGCACTGACATTACAAACGGTTTTTCCCGCTCTAAAGCACCCTGTTCTGCTGCCGCACGCATTCGTTTTGCAGTATCACTCTGTAAAAATCCAAGCAGTTGCTTCCAGTTTAACCGTTTTGCATCCGCTTCCTGCATACGTCCAAGGGCACACAATGCATCAATCTGCTGTTTTACAAAATATAGTCCCTGCTTTTCATCTGCAAAATCCGGAAGTCCTGCGAAATCCAGACATTCCAGAAAACGGTGTACCATGGTTCCATACAGTGCACCTGCATTTTCCTTTACTTCCTGCACAAACCGCGGCACATACGGTGTCGCAATTTCATCCGGGAACAATGGTTGTGCGGTATTCAAAGTCTGTTCTGCCGACTCACTCCGTTCTTCCATTGCCCGATGCTTTAATTCTGACACCGACACTTTCTGCTTGTGTGCGCCTTCTTCTTTTTTCCATGCATATTCCCATGAAAACGTCTCTTTTAGCTGCGCCAGTTCCGTTTCTGATACGTTCTGCAACGCTTCCAGAAGTGTCCGATGTTCCAATGCTGTATCCTGTAATTTTCGCTGTTCTTCCTGCTGCATCCGCGCCTCATCCCAGATCACGTAACGGTAATCCGGATTCTCCATACCAAGCACCGGTATTACCCAATCCCAGTAACTTTTCGCATCATAGCGGGTGGAAAACGGTACTTTTTCCTCTCTGGAAAAACCGCTGTATTGCCCTTCTTCCGGCAGCTTGCAGGTTCCTGCCAGAATCAGTTTTTCCTTTGCTCTGGTCAGTGCCACATATAACACACGCAGCTCCTCTCCCAGATTTTCCTTTTTTGCTTCCATAGCAAAAATCTGGTGAATCAGTGTGTTGGCTTTCGTCCGTTTCTCACAGTCAAACCATTTCAATCCAATACCAAATTCCGGGTGAAAGATCATATTGCTGTTGAGATCCTGCTCATTAAACTGTTTTCCCATACCGCAGACAAACACAACGGGGAATTCCAGACCTTTGCTCTTGTGGATACTCATGAGACGGACAGCATTTTCCTGCTCACTGACAATCTCTGCTTCGCCATAGTCCACATCATATTTCATCAATCGGTCAATATAGCGGATAAAGTGAAATAATCCATGATAACTGGTCTGTTCATATGCCACTGCTTTTTCCATCAGCATATCCAGATTTGCCCGGCGCTGTTCACCAGCCGGCAACGCTGCCACATAATTACGGTAGCCGGTCTCATCCAGAATTTCCTGCAATAAACGATGAATCGGTGTATACGGAATCCGCTGACGAAATTTCTGCAGCATTTCCTGAAAGGCAATAATTTTCTCTGATACAGGCAGCATCTGTTCCACACACTGATAAAACGGCATTCCCGGATATTCCGACCGAATCTGTGCCAGTTCCTCCGATGAAAACTTTCCAAAATAGGATTTCATCACCGCTGCCAGTGGAATATCCTGATACGGATTATCCAACACACGCAACAGTGAAAGCACGGTCTGTACTTCCGTTGCCGAAAAATAGCCTGTTTTGGACGCAACGATCAGCGGAATTCCTTCCTGCTCAAACACTTTCTGATAGGTCTCTGCCCAACCGGACATGGAACGCAGTAACAGTACAATATCCTTGTACGTGATTCCCGGTATTTCCTGTGTCTCCACCAGTTCCCGGATCCGACCTGCCACAGCCGCTGCTTCCTGTTCCCGTCGTTCCATGCCGCTCTCCTGGGAAGGAACAAGCAAAAGCTCCGGCTTACAGCAATCCGCATTCTCATAATCCGGATACACCGCTCCTGCATACAAAGCTGCCTCCGCATCATATGCCACATTTCCCAGATCTTTTTCCATCAGCGGATAAAAAATATCATTTACCGCTTCCACCACTTCCCGGCGGCTTCGGAAATTTCGGTGCAGGTCAATGCGCTGCTGACTGCTCTCCTCGGTGCTGAACCGATGATATTTGTCCATAAAAAGCTCCGGTCGCGCCAGCCGGAACCGATAAATACTCTGCTTGACATCACCAACCATAAACAGGTTTTCGTTTCCATTTTTCACACCGGAAACCGCTGTCAGCAATGTTTCCTGTACATAGTTGCTGTCCTGATACTCATCAATCATAACTTCCCGATACTGCTGTTGATATTCCAGCGCCGTTTCGGTCAGCTCTTTCGTTTCCGAATCCACCAGTACACGCAGCGCATTGTGCTCAACATCCGAAAAATCCAGCATATTTTTCTTCTGCTTTTCTTCCTGAAAACGATCAGAAAATGCCTGCGTCAGTGTCACCAGCATCCGCACCATTTTGGACGTCTGTGTCAGACGCTCTAACTGCACCTCCAGCATTGTCGCAAAAATTGTCTTTTTCCACTTGTCAATCTGATCCTTCATCCGCTTGCGCCCGGACATTACCGCGTCTTTTTTTGCCACACTGCCTTCGTATTTTCCAGATCTTCCGATATTTTTAAAATCAATGGCAGAAATGGCTGCCTGCCACTGAGAAAAATGTTCACATTTTCGCAAATTTTCCAACTGCCGCAGGTCATCGGCAATGGATGCCTCATACATATATGGTCCATCCGGCTCCTGTGTCAGCTCCAGCAATTTTTCCTGAGCAGTGATCAGATCCTCCACACGTACATTTAAATATGACAGAAAATCTCTGATCCAGCTTTTTTCTTCCAGTTCCGCTTCATTGGCGGCTTCATATTGCTGCACACAGGTCTCCAGCCATTCCTTCGGCCACGGATAGCTTTCCGCATAATTATATAATTTCAGGATCATTTCTTTGATTTGTAAATCGTTTTTTGCACCGGAATAACTGTCTGCAAACCGCAAAAACTCCGGATCTGCCTTTTGATAAAAATCTTCCAGAACCGCCTCACAGACATCCTCACGAAGCAGTTTCAGCTCTCCTTCATCCGCAATGCGAAATCCCGGTTCCAGATCAATTTTGTGAAAATGATCCCGCAGAATCCGGATGCAGAAACTGTCAATGGTGGTGATCTGTGCATTGTGCACCAGCGTCAGCTGCCGCTGCAAATGCTGGTTATACGGATCCTGTTCCAATGCGTTCTCAATAGCGGCACCGACACGCTCCCGCATTTCTGCTGCTGCCGCATTGGTAAAGGTCACAACCAGCAGGCGGTCAATATCCAGCGGATCTGTTTCATCCGTTACCATAGAAATAATACGCTGTACCAGCACCGCTGTTTTTCCGGAACCGGCAGCCGCAGAGACAAGCAGACTCCGGTTTCTCAGATTGATGACTTTTTCCTGTTCTTTTGTCCACTTAACGCTCATCCGGCAGACCTCCTTCCCGATAAATTTTCGCCCACACATCTTCATCCTTTAATTTCTTATTTTTTTCATAAGTGAATCCCTGAATTTTCGGATCAAAGCCACACACACTATGATACGGACAGTGATCGCAGCCGGTTTTCTGCTCCATCTGAAACGGTCGGATATCAATATCACCGGACAGGATTTTTTCTGCCGCATCACAGATCTTTCGATTCACAAAGGCTGTCATCGCCTGAAAATCCCTGCGTCCGGCTCCCGATGTGCCCTTTTTCGCAGGTGTTCCATCCGTTTTCAGTGTCAATGGAAGGACTTCCGATCTGCCCGCCAATCCTACATCCATCTGCTGATAAACTTCTGGTTCCAGACTGATCAGACCATTCAGACGCAGTTCACTTAAGATATGTTCCATGATTTTTTCTTCATCCTCACCATCTGCGTCCACCATCGGATCATCCATTCGATAGTAAAAAATACCCGCTGGAACAATCTCTTTTCCCGGATGTGTTTTTTTCAGCTGCTCCATGGCGGCATTCAGATACACCACAAGCTGCAACTGCTGTCCGTAATACAGATTCAACAACTGAAACGTTGTTTTTCCGGATTTATAATCAATGATGCGGACATATACGGCATCCTCCGTCTCGCGGGTGTCCATACGGTCAATTTTTCCTATCAGACGCATCTTATGCTCCGCATCCAGCATCATATTTTCCACATTTAACTCATTTACCTGCACAAAATCCACTTCATAGCCCGCCGGTTTGAAAGTTCCATGCCGGATCTGTTCCGTCAGCGCCCAGATACTGCGCTTCATGATCCGATAGATCCGCTCCAATACATAGGCACTTCTGGCAGATTCCAGCAAGGATTCATTTGGCATGGAAAGAACTGCTTCCTGCATAGCGGTTTGCAGCAAGTTTTCCTGTTCCGGTTCTGTGATGGTATACCAGTCATAGGATTTTTCCAGACCTTCACAATACCGCTGCAAAATCTCATGAAACATGCTTCCCATATCCAACGCCGCAAAACTGTAAGTCTCCCGTTCAGACAATTTCAAACCATATTCCAGAAAATGTGCATAGGCACAACGGGCAAACAGCTCCAGTCTGGTCACTGAATTGGTCAGCACCGTTCCATACAATTGCCGCGCGGTCTCGACTGCCAGCTGCTCTCCGGTAAACTGGGAAAATGCCGCTGCAAACAATTCATGTACCACAGATCCCCATTCTTTTGATTCACTCAGATACCGGTGCAACGCTTTCCATTCTTCTGTAATGCTTCCTGCTTTCGCCTGTGTCAGACCGGAAATATAAGTCTCCAGACTGCTTTTTGGTGAAACCGGTGTTCCGGATGCATCTGCTTCTATTTCCTCTACAATCACATTTGGAAACAGCTTCTGCACCGTGCCGATCAGGTAGGACGGGCGTGTCGCCTTCTGCTGCGTATCCATTCTGGCATACGTCAGATACAGTGCCTCTGACGGTTTTGTCATGTTCAGATACAGATAAAACCGCTGCAAAAAGGACTGTTCTCTGGCAGTCGGTGACAACTGCAGCTTCTGCTCCTCGATCAGTTCCCGGTCATACTGGGATAAAATTCCACCATTTGCCGTACTTTTCGGAATCGTGCCATCATTTACGCCAAGGAAAAACAACACTTTAATGCCTTCCAGACGGGTTCGCTCAATATCTCCCAGAATCACACAGTCCGCTCCCGGTGGAATTGCTCCTACTTTTGCCGATGCAAAGCCTTCTTCCAGCACGTCCGCATAATCCCGGATGGACAGTTTTTCCTCTCCCAGCAGATCCACCAGTTTATCCAGCAGATCGATCACGATTTTGTAAATCTGTCGATACTGAGACGCCAGCAATTCTTCTCCAGCTTCCTCAAAGGCTTCCTGCTGCTCTTTCATCTGTTCTTCCAGATGTAACCCACAGAGCAAATCATACAATGCCTTTGTCATTTCGGATACCGTAACTTCTTTTTCTGACGCTGCCATATAAAATGGCTCTACCATTTTCCAGAAACGCTCCCTCAGTTCATTGGCACGTGCAAGTTCCTGCTGCAATACCTCTTCTTCCACACGGATTCTGCCTGTATGACGCATTGGTTTTAAAAATTTTTTCTTCCATTTAGAGGCTCCGCGAATGCCCCGCGCCAATACATAATTTTCCAGAAAATCAATGTCTTTCTCTGCAAATCCAGACAGTCCCGTTCGGAAAAAACGAAATACACTTTCATAAGAAAAATCTTTTTCTACCATCTCCAATACGGCACGGATCAGTTCGATACATGGATGATACAGAATCGACGTTTTGGTATCCACGAAATATGGAATATCATATAATTCAAAAACAGATTTTGCATACTTTTCATAACATTCCACATCTCCGCACACAATGGCATATTCATGATAACGATAGTTTTTCTCCCGCATCAGATGTGACAGTTTCCATGCCGCAAAGATAAGTTCTTCCCTTGGTGTTGCCAGTGAATAAATGCGTAACGATTCCCCGCATTTTTCCTCATATCTGTGGCTGCGCACCCGGAACAGATTCTGTTCCAGATGTGCCAGCACCGATGATTGCGCCAGACGGCTATTTTCACCAACTGGTAAAAATACCGGTTCTTCTACAATATATGTTTCTTCCTTTGCCGCCCGCAACAATGCCGCCGTCATTTTCCGGCTCATGTAAAACAGATCCTGAATCCCGTGATCTGCCAACGGATCTTCCCGCACATCCATTGTCACTGTCACATACATATCCTTTACCACATGCATACAGCGATGCAGCAATTTCATCTGCACCGGAGTAAATCCGGTAAATCCGTCAAATACAAACACTGCATCCCGCAGCAATTTGGAATCATCCACCGCTTCTGCCAGTACATCCAGTACTCGCTCCGCTGTCACGTACTGTCCCTGCAGATATTCCTCAAAAGCCGCATACATGGTATGCACGTCCGATAATTTATAATACAGATTGGAATCCGGTTTTAACTGATGCAAAAAATCTTCCAGTTCTTCTACGGAAATATCATACTGCATCAGCTCAGAAATCATGGATTTCAGCTCATTGATATACCCCATTTTTCGGATATTTCCACGTAAAACCGTCAGCTCTTTGCCTTTTTTCTCTGCAATTTTACGCAATACCAGACTTTTTCCGGTTTCTTCCATAACCGTGTTCTGAATGCCAAGTTCATCAAAAATACGATATGCCAGACGTTCAAAACTGACCACATCAATGTTTACGATTACATGATTTTTGGATCGGCGCACCAGCTCCCTCTGTGTCTGCATTGTAAACTGCTCCGGAACAATGACATAAAAATTGCGCCTGCGGTCTGCCTGCGCCATCTGAATGACTTTTTCATAAATATAGGTTGATTTTCCACTGCCGGAATTTCCGTAAATGAGCTGTAATGCCATGATTTTTTGCTCCTGTTCTTTTTCCACTTATTTTTCAACAATCCCACAAAAAAGTAAGATACCCTATCGTTTATTATAAGGTATCTTACACGTTTACGCTATTATTCTTTTAAATTTCGTACCACTTAATCTCATTTGCATCAAGGTGTAATTCAAAGCTGCTTCCGTCTCCGCGGTAAACAACTGTGTCCTGCGGCTCGTAAGTATTATTAACAACACAATATTTGCCATTTGCCACATACGCATGTACATCCACGTTGAAGTTCTCAGAATACCATTTTCTTAAGTTTGCCTCATCGTGGCAGCTGTACATAACACTTCGATGCAGGATTCGTGCATTTTCGAAAGAATATGGCAGACCGCTGATGTATACAGAACGTCCTTTTCCAAACTCATGCACTGCCATTTGAACTTCTTTGTCGCGCTGAACCAGAATCTCGGTATCCTCACGGGCAAACATGCTCTTCTTGCCTTCTCCGAAGTCGACATCTTTTGTGCAGTCCTCTAAAATAAAGTGATCCGGATGATTTTCCCAGTTATATTTGTCATAATTTAAAGTAAATCCGGTCTCTTTTTCCACACCGATCACATTGCCAAGCTGAATGTATCTGCCCTGATGCTGATGTCCGGTCGGCTCTCCGACACCGATAAATCCACCGCCGTTGTATACAAATTTCTGGATAGCCTCTACGATCTGCGGATCTTCCCATTCGTAACCACCGGTATGTGCGGTATCGCCATCACCTACGTTGATAATAACGTCAATGTCATTTAAAATATCTGCATTTGCACGGATATCGTCAAAGCTGATGAATTTTACATCATACGGTGCGCCGCTCAGTGCTTCAATGACACCTGCATAACTGTAGTTCTGTTTCTGATACAATGCATGATGAACCATATGGCAGCCCCAGGAACGCATTTTGCCCCAGCTGTTCAATACTGCAACGGTTTTTACACAATACGGTGTGGTTCCTTTTGCATTTTCATACAGCAGACGGAACTCATCGCAGACACTCTCAATATAATCGATGAATTCCGGGAATTCACAGGCCAGTTTCAGATATCCGCCGTATCCGATACGGTCGATCGGTTTACGCAGGATTGCTCTTCTGGCTGTTACCCAGTTTTCTTTTGCTTCTTTTACCGGATCACCGCCCTCATGGAAGGTATCCGGGAAGAAATACGGTAAAAATCTGCCTTCTCTGTATTTTACACCTTCCACATCACTGATCAGACGCAGGGTAGAACCGTTTCCGACACTTCCTACCAGTGCATCCAGACCGATGGTCTTGAACTCATCCATAAACGGCTCGGTTCCGATCCAGTGATCGCCAAGGAACATCATAGCTTCTTTGCCTTCCTCATGAGTAATGTCTACCATTTCTTTGGCAAGTTTTGCAACTTCTCTGCGCTGGAATGCCTGGAAATCCTTGAATTCTTTGGATGGAATACGGTACTGATTGTTGAAATATCCCTGATCAATGATGTATTCCGGGCGGAATTTGTAACCAACTTCTTTTTCAAACTGATCTAAAATGTATGGGCTTACACTGGCAGAATATCCGTACCAGTCAACATATTTTTCCCTTGCAAGCTCGTCAAATACAAGCGTAAACTGATGGAAAAATGTGGTATAGCGGATGACATTGACATGCGGATTTGCTTTACAGAATTTCCGCAGACGCTCCATACTGAATTTATGTGTCTTTGGCTGACGCACATCAAATGTGATCTGATGCTCTACGTCTTTCCAGTCGTTGACAACGGCATTGTACATGTGCACCGGATCCCACATGATATAAGCCAGAAAACTTACGGTATAATCATGGAATGGTGTCGCCGGATCAATGGTCACATCTCCGGTCTCTTCGGAATAAGACCAGTTATCACAGCTTACTACTTCACCAGTGGTACGGTCGATGACTTCCCACCAGCGGCGAATGTCATCGTGGCTGTTTACTTTCAGCATTTCCGGATAAATACCGGTCATCAGATGAATGGATAATTTGTCAGATTCAGCAGTATAAAATTTTGTCATGATATAGCACTGCTGAATCTCATCCGGATTGGCTTTTGCCCACTCGTTATCCTTTCTCGTTGTATAATAAGTAGAATACACTTTCGCAGCTACATCTTTTAATCCTTCCGGGTAATCGGTTCCATCGCAGTCACGAATGGCATCTGCTCCCCAGCGTTTCATCAGTTCCAGTGTCTCCGGAACGACATCAATATCTGTCGGGATTGTTACACGACCTGTCAGTTTCTGATCTCCCATTTTCGTTTTTCCTCCTCATGAATTTTGTCAGTCATTTATTTCAGACTGATTAACTGTACTTATTGTACCATTAAATTGGTGGGATTTCATCTGGGATTTGTACAAAAATGAAATTGAAACTTGTAAAAAAAAGAAGTGATTCGTGGCTGTTACGGTTCGTTGTGCAAAGTGGAACTTTTTTAGTTTGTTTTGTGGCTATTTTTGTAAGTTGTACAAAATGGAACACTATTTAGTTTGTTTTGTGGCTATTTTATAGGTTGTGAAAAGGCAGAGTCAGATTTGTCTCGGTCGCTAACAATCGCTCCCAGAGAAAAATCTGACTCTGCCTTCTTGTACGTTTATGAAATAATGCAACAAAAAATTGCTATCTATACAATACTCTTACATAAATTCAAGTCGAACGCACGTGAGACTTGGTGCGTGATTCTGGTCAGCGAAAGCTGACATATTCTTCTCAGAATCACTGCACATCCCCGCGGAGCGTTTATCTCAGTCGGAGATTGTACTCCCACTGAGAAAGACTTGTTATTACTCACCACTTGCAGAAGTGGGAGTCTTCTCGACTGAGATAAATATGTTCAAAAATTTTTGCCATTTTTACAATATAAAATACTGCATGTATTAGATATGGCTACTTTGTATAAATTGAACGATACTTATCTGGTTGCAAGGAAATATCCAATAACTGCAACGCCAAGTACGATTCGGTACCAGCCAAACGCTTTGAAATCATGTTTTTTGATGTAAGACATCAGGAACTTGATCGCGATAATGGAAAGTACGAATGCTACGATCATACCGATTGCAAGTAATGCAACTTCTGAGGAATTAAATCCACCGTCGTATTTCAAAATCTTGATCGCGCTTCCGCCAAACATTGCCGGTACCGCAAGAAAGAATGTAAATTCTGCTGCCGCTGTTCTGGAAATACCAAGCATCAAAGAACCAACGATAGTAGAACCGGAACGGGATGTTCCCGGAAAGATTGCAGCAATCATCTGGAACACACCGATCATAAATGCCTGACCATAGGAAATATCATCGATAGAATCTACTCTTGCGACTTTGTTTTTGTTCGCACGCTCTACAAGAATAAATACAACACCTACTAAAATCAACATGATTGCTACGGTCTGGTAATTGTAAAAATATTTGGTAAATACGTCATCCCAAAGGATTCCAACCACGCCTGCCGGAATGGATGCAACGATGATTTTTACCCACATCTTACATTTTCTACGGCTGATATGTAAGCCATGGTTGGTTGATAACGGAATCAACTTGTTCCAGTAAATAACTACTACCGCAAGAATTGCGCCCAGCTGGATCACTACCAGAAACAGATCCAGAAATTCCGAACTCACTTTTAATTTTACGAATTTGTCAAGCAAGATCATATGGCCGGTACTACTGATTGGAAGCCATTCTGTGATACCTTCCACTACACCAAACAATATTGCTTTTAATACTTCAATCATTGTTAACATATTAAAATTCCTTCCTAGTTTTTATTAACTACTTAATTTTTATGCCTAGAAGATTCTAACATGCTTCCAATAATATCTCAACTTAATTTTTTATGAGTATTTCTTTTCCAAAACCTAAACAAACGCTCTGTTACTTCCAACTGTTCACTTCCTGTTTTTAATTTTTTCAAAGTTACCACATCACAGACGTTTTTCTGAGTTTTTAACAATCTCTTTTAGTTTTCAAATATATGTTCTAACCAAATCTGTGCCAGACTAATCCAGCTCTGACATTCTTTCTGCACACCGATACCGTTGGCACGACAGGTTTCCTCATTTGCCAGAGACAGCCCATGTCCTCCTACCGGGTAAATATGCAATTCTGCTGACACGCCATGCTCCAGACAGGCCTGAAAGAAATACAGTGAATTTTCCACCGGAACGGTATCATCTGTCGCCGTATGCCATAAAAACGTTGGTGGCGTCTGCTCTGTCACCTGATTTTCCAGAGACAATTCCGCTTTCTTTTCCTCACAGGCATCACCCAGCAGATTACGGAAAGAACCTTCATGTGCCTTTTCTCCTGATGTAATAACAGGGTAGCATAACAGTAATCCGGCAATTTTAAGCTGTTCGGATGTCGTTGCCATTGCGTCTGCAATCCATTTCTGATGCCAGGAAACACCGTAATCTGCCGCCAGATGACCACCGGCAGAACATCCTTGCACAACGATTTTCTCCGGATCGATGTGGTACTCTTCTGCATGTTTTTTCAGATACAATACACTTCCTGCCACCTGCAGCAATGCTGCCGGATAGCGCACCGGACTGACACTGTAGCGCAAAATGGCTACGTGATATCCCATGGCAAGAAAACGCATTGCCACCGGTTCTGCCTCACGATCAGAAGTCATTTCATATCCGCCTCCCGGACACATCAGAATAACCGGTCTTTTCTCATCCGGACGCATCTCAATGGAGCTGTCCAGAAAATAGGTGTATAAATATCCCGTAGCATCCATGCCCGGGGTTTTGATCTCGATTTTATTGTGTATCATGTTTTTTACCTTCTTCCTTACGCCGTATACTATGGGAAATTATCTGTTGCTTCCCCTCCAATAACCTGTCCAAGCATCTTCCTCTATTATACGGATTTTGATGTAAAAAATAAACAGAATTTCTCATAAAAAAATCGCTGGATATTCTTTTTAAAATATCCAACGATTTTTATTTCTATATTTCTGGAAGTGACAATTCTGTATTACCGTTCCTTACATAACCTTACCATTGACAACACGATAGGTTCTGCCGCCAATTCTCACATTGCCGTTACGTGAAAAGTCTACTTTTCCTCCTCGGATGTACCACCAGCCGTTTTCATTTTTCTCTACGCTGTTGCAGTTGAATTCGATGATTGCTATTATATGTCCGGTTTTTTATGAATCTTTTTCATTTATTTCCTTACACATGCCCCGATACCATCTGCTTTTCTGGTGATTATAATCCAGTGCAATGCACCGGTCAAAATCCTCTTTGGCTGCTTCATATGCTCCTGCACCAAGGTTTGATAAGCCCATCAGATAATAGCAATGTGCCCTGTTTTTCACCGTCAGATCATCTTCAAAAATCAGAAAATCCGGTAACGATACTGCAAAGAAATCATCTTCCACCTGATCGTACAGATGCCGTTCCCCGTAGTCCTGTAATTTGTTCAGGCAGGTATGATACTGCTTCATCTGGTTTAACTTTTTACTTGCCAGTGCCTGATACAGAATCATATCTGCCGGCTGATCATAATAATACATTGCACCCGCCGGTTCATTGTCACCAATCTGTGCCAGTTCAAAATACTTCTGTGCCTCATCCTGTCGATTCAGATGTTCCTGTACCACACCAAGTTCATAATAAATGTCATTATCCTTGGTTCCTTCCAAACGTCCTTCACCCAGATTTTCCGGATATTGCAATGCCTGATTCAGTAACTGCTCCGCACGTTCATAATCATTCTGCTGCATTGCTTCTCTTGCCAGTTCCGTCAGTGCAATCTTATACTGACCAGAAATCCGACCTTCTGCACCTTCCCATGGACGGAAGGAATGACTCATAATCAGATCATAGGCTTTCTGTGGTTCCCCGTTCAGGTTGTAAAGTGTCACCCACTCCAGCATCGCATCATCCCGCTCTCTGATCAGTGCTTCCCGCGCTTCATACTGTTTTAAACGTTCTTCAAACGGCACACCAAGTTTCTTATATAACTGATCCAGCTCCAAAAATACACGGCTGTCTGTTTCGTCCAGCGCAAAAGCCTGCTCCAATTCCTTGCGGGCTGCCTCGGCATTCTGACGTTTGTTATAATATGCAATTGCCAGATTTCGATGTACAGTTGGATAAGATGCATCCAACATGATGGACTGCTCCCAAAGTGTGATTGCACGATCATACTGCAATTTATCATAATACAAGTTACCTAAATAATAGTAGGCTTTTGCTCCTTTTGGATTTGCAACGATTGCCTGCTCCAATACTGCAATGTCCTCCAATTTATTCGGGAAACAGTAATCTGGTGCACACTGTTCTGCTCTTTCATATAATGTATTTATTATATCTTTTCTGTTTTCTGCATTGGCTTTCTGGCACAATCCCATTGCTACCCCATCATTTTCTCTATTGATAGTCATATTTTCTTTAACAAATGCACCTAATTTCTGCTGATAATATGCCTGATAGTAATAAATCATCGGCTGCTGCACAGCGCAAGATTTCAATATGCAAATTGCCTCCTCCAGACAACCGTATTCTGCATAATCTCTTGCTGTCTGCAAATATGTCTCATAAAAACCTCTGCTTCGCTCCTGAAATTCATCTGCATCTTTTTCTGCTAAAACATTTTCAAACAGTGTCACATAATCAAAAGCATCTAATTCCAGATTCTCTGCTCTCCACTTTTCTGCTGCTTCCACACGATTTAATTTACGCAGTAATACAGCTTTCAATCCTCTTGCCTTGACATTGTGACTGTTTTTTACCAGACTGCGCTCCACAAGTTCCAATGCATGCTCATATTCACCATCCCCACACGCAATACAAGCCAGATAATAATAGGACATTTCCTGCTGTGCATTTGTCCATGCTGCCTTATAAAAAGCATCATACGCTTCTTCTTTTCTGCCCTGATAAAACAGCACAAGTCCCAGATTATAGTAAGGCTCACTGTCATATGGATTCGGACTCCGCCAGGTTAAACGTTTAATTGCCGCATGAAAATGTTTTTCCGCTTCCGCAAACTGTCCCCGCCGCATCAGAAGCATACCGTAGGCCTGATTGATTCGAATGTCTCCCGGATCCCGTTTCAAGCCTTCCAGATAATATGGATCCGGTCGCCAAGTTGCATGCCGATGCTGCTCAATATGCTGTGCCGTCAAAAGCAGTTCTTCATTTGTCAAAATTTTTTCCGGCTTCTTTGCTGCCTCCGCCGGCTCACCAAGCTTCGGAATCGTTTCCTCTTCCGGCTCATATGCCACCAGCAGTCTGCCGCGTCCATAAACTGACACTTTCAGTTCCTGTACTTTTTTTGCTGACACCGGAATAATTTCTTCGTAAGTTTCCACAGGAGACAGTTTTGTCTGTCCTCGGAATACTTCTGTCCGATTCTGCTCCAGCACGATTTCCGCATCCGCATATTCTTCTGTTGCGTATACGACGATTTTTGCGCCTTGTGAAGTCAGTTCCAGATTCAAAGCCGCATAAATCGAAGCATTTTTTACCCCTCCCACTTTTTTATACGGCATAAAATACTGGGTAAATACTTTTTCCTCAAACGGTTTCAACCAACTGAAATCCGGCTGATTTTCTGTGTATACACCAGTCATCAGTTCGATGTACGGACCATCTTCATCCGTCAGATTGCGATCCCAGGCTTTTCCGAACTCGCCACATCCCCAGGTCCACTGCTTTTTGCCCGGTGAAAAATGATGATCTGCTACATGGAGCAGTCCGGCTTCTTTTTTATAATCGTAACCGCCCACAAAATCATATTTTGACGTTTCCGCCATGTAAGAGGTCGGAACCGGAATATTTTTGTATCTGGAAATGTCAACCCCTTCGCTGTAATCGTGTTTATAATATTCTCCTTTTGCAATCGGAAATCTTGAAACTGCGCGTTTTCCATGATCGTACACGGTATGTACATCTGGTGGAAAAATCGACTGCGTATATTCATTGACGGAAACCGCTGGATTTGCCCACCACAAAAATGTCTGCGGAAGCGGTGTCCGGTTGTAAAACTGTCCCCGGATTTCGATATAAGCTTTTCCCGGATACAAGGTAAAGGAAGTCATTACTTTTGTGCCGTACATCTGATCCACATCTCCCACCAGCAGTGTCACACTGCCATCCTCATGGGTTTCTGCCAGATGATCCACCGGCATGTATGTCGTTGGACGGTGATGCTGCGGCCAGTTAAATTCGATACCACCGGAAATCCACGGACCGGCAAGTCCCACCAGCGCCGGTTTGATCACATGGTTATAATATACAAAATCATAATCATTCGTTTTGTCGTATGCGCGCTGGATTCGTCCACCAAGTTCCGGCAAGATCATAACCTTCAGATATTCATTTTCCAGATATACTGCATGCCAGATCTTGTCTTTCTTTTCATGACTGATTTTTTCTGTGGTCGGATACGGATATACTTTTCCTGAACTTCCCTGATATACTCGTTTTTCCAGAAACATCGGATTTTTGTCCGGTGCACCGATCTCATAAGTTGGAATCACTACATCTTCTTCCCAGATTTTTGCATATTTTGCTGTTTCCATATTTTCCCATCCTTTCTGATTACTTCTCCTGTTATCGTTTCTGTGTAAACTCACTTTTTTGCCCTTTTTGATTATCTGTCCCATAATTCTCAGCTTTTTGTTGTAAGCAAATTTTAAAAGTGCATTTCTAATATTCATCTAATCATTATCAATTTTTTGCTCTCATTATATTCTATATAGTTCCCGTTTTCATTCGATTTAATTGCTGTTCCATTGCAAAAAATTGCTTTTGACAGAAGCTGATAAAACACGTATACTTACAGTAATTACTAAAATTGTAAATTGAACACATGAGATTATTAATATGCAATTCTTATCAGCAGATACTTATATATTGTTTTTAGAATTGCTACACCCTACAAACAAATTCAAGCAAAACAAAACCATTTGCAACAATATTTTTTGCAAAACGTTTTACAATTTTCTAAATTTCAATACTCGGGAGGTCCCTATGATATCTTACGAAACGCACGTTCTGCCAAATTCCGATTACTACGTATACACCCCAAGCACCCTGGCAAAAAAACTGTTTTTCTATCCAATCTGTACCGGATCATTCCGTTACGAAAGTGGCTACCGACTGGCGCGGGATTCTTACGACAGCTTTCTGCTGATGTATATTTTAAAGGGAACCTGTTTTGTAACGGTGGATGATCAGACAATGCAGGCTACGGCAGGTCAGCTTGTCCTTCTGGATTGCTATGCGCCACATGCCTACGGTACAGATTCCGGTTTTGAAGCTCTCTGGCTGCACTTTGATGGTCCAATGGCGCGTACTTTTTATGAAACCATTGTGCTCGAAAAAGGATCTCTGCTCTATCCAGCGCACCCGGATGCCATTTACAGATTCCTCTATAATATCTACGATACTTTCCGCAGCCGTGCACCAATTGCAGAAGATCAGATTTCCATCACAATTACAAATATTCTGATGGATTTGTTAACCGCAGAAACAACACAGCAGGCAACCCGCAAAACTCAAACCGATATATCAGATGCCATCTCGCACATTAACAAATATTTTTATAAATCCATTACCCTTCAGGAATTAGCGGATATTGCAGCATTGAGTCCATACTATTTTTCCCGGGTATTTGCCAGAGAAACAGGCATGACTCCACACAAATATCTCATTACTACCCGCATGGCAAATGCAAAATTTTTACTGAAAACAAGTCAGATGTCGGTGAAAGAAATTGCAATTCGTTCCGGTTTTTCTGATGAGAGCGGATTTTGTACTGCTTTTAAGAAACAGGAAGGCATGACTCCAAATGAATATCGCAATACTGTTTGTTAACATTTCTTGCTATTATCTTTTCTAATGTTAACCTGAAATTATTTTATAGGTTGACAATTAACTTTATTCTGATTATACTAAGCAACAGAATCATATATTTCAAAGGAAAACACTGGCAATGCTGACGGATCATATGATTCCGAAAATGATTTTATTCTCACATCGCCCTGCAAATTTCATTTGAAATGACATTCTGAACACGATTCTATATGCAAGAATGGAGAATTGATTATGAATATCACTGAACTTACCAAAGAAATTATAAACGGACGCCGCCTGACCCGCGATGACGATCTGTCTTTTTTTGAAACTGCAGATCTGGAAGAACTGGCAGCCGGCGCAAATGAAATCCGACAGGCATTATGTGGAAACGCCGTAGATCTGTGTACCATCATCAACGGTCGTGCCGGAAAATGTTCGGAAAACTGCAAATTCTGTGCGCAGTCATCCTTTCACCACACTTCCTGTGAGACTTATGGCATGTTAGACACCGATGTCGTCCTCGCGGACTGCCGCGCAAGAGAAGCTGCCGGCGTACATGCATACTCCATCGTTACTGCCGGAAGAACTGTGGAAGGCGAAGATCTGGAAAAACTGATCCACACCTATGAAGAATTACGTAAAAACAGTAAACTTCGTCTGTGTGCTTCCCATGGATTGCTGTCACCGGAAGCATTTTTCCGTCTGAGAGATGCAGGTGTCACCATGTATCATACAAACATCGAAACATCCAGACGCAATTTTCCAAATATTTGTACCACACATACTTACGACGATAAAATCCATGAGATCAAACTGGCACAGGCAGCAGGACTGGCAGTCTGTTCCGGCGGCATTATCGGCATGGGTGAAACATTTGCTGACCGTTTGGATATGGCAGTATCTTTATCAGAGCTTGGCATTGTATCCATCCCGATCAATGCATTGATTCCGGTTCCGGGAACTCCGTTTGCTGAGCTTCCACCACTGACCGAAGATGACATTATCCGTGCGGTTGCAATGTTCCGCTACCTGAATCCGGATGCATATATCCGAATGGCAGCAGGACGCAGTTACTTCAAAGACGGTGGACGCCGGTTGTTTGAAGCAGGTGTCAACGCCACCATCACCGGTGACATGCTTACCACTGTCGGAAATAACACGAAGCAGGATCAGGAAATGCTTACCGATATGGGATTTCAGATATAAGAAATGGAGAATGATTTATGAACAACACAGCAACGAAAACAAACTCAAAATTTACGATTCAACAGATTGCTATGATCGCAGTCATGACCGCAGTAACTTGTGTACTGGCACCACTTTCTATTCCAATTGGTCCGGTGCCGATTTCACTTACCAACCTTGTCATTTATTTTTCACTGTTCATTCTGGGAACGAAAAAAGGAACCATCAGCTACCTGATCTATCTTCTGATCGGTCTGGTTGGAATCCCGGTATTTTCCAGCTTTACCAGCGGTCCTGGCAAACTCTTTGGACCAACCGGTGGTTACCTGATCGGATTTATCCCGCTGGCACTGATCGCAGGCTTCTTTATCGATCATTTTCGTAACAAAAAAGCTCTCTGCTTCCTTGGCATGATCCTTGGAACTGCTGTATGCTATGCACTTGGAACCGCTTGGCTTGCTGTTCAGGCACATATGGGATTCCAGGCAGCACTTATGGCAGGTGTTATTCCGTTCCTGCCGGGTGATTTTATTAAAATGATCCTTGCACTGCTGATTGCACCACAGATCCGCAAACAGTTGGATGCAGCGGGACTGGCACGTTAATAAACTGCCAGATGCTATATTAGATTTGTGATCAAATTCCACTGCTAATATAAATTTGTTATATATCTGATGTAAGTTATCTATTTTTGACTCATACACCTTAATATTTCATACCAAAAAGAAGATCTCACGATGCTTGTATTCCTGCTCACCCAGACAGGATTCTAGCAATTACGTGAGATTTTCTTTTTTATTCAAATCTATTATTTTTTACTCAATTACCAAAAACGGAAATACTTTTTCTATTTACTTCACCAACAATAATAGTACATAATCAGCCGCATCTTCTATACAATCAGATTAACTGATTCATGCTTTTTTAATTCATCTCAGTCGGAGATTGTACTCCCACTGAGAAAGACTTGTTATTACTCACCACTTGCAGAAGTGGGAGTCTTCTCGACTGAGATAACCGCCAAAAACATCTTATTTTGCGCGCAAAAAAGACCTGCAAATCTTCTTTCGAAGACTTACAGGTCTTTAAACTCATTTTCATCATACGAACTGTCTGATTATGGTCTATGATACTTATTTTGCGTAATCTGTTACTCGGCTTTCACGAATAACATTTACCTTAATCTGACCCGGATATTCCAATTCAGCTTCAATCTGTTTTGAAACGTCTCTAGCCAGAAGTACCATATCTGCATCACTGATCTGCTCAGGTACAACCATAATACGAACTTCTCTGCCCGCCTGAACTGCAAAAGATTTGTCTACTCCCTTGAAACTGTTTGTGATATCTTCCAGTTTCTTTAATCTGTTTGAATATGTTTCCAGTGTCTCTCTACGTGCACCCGGTCTTGCTGCGGAAATCGTATCTGCAGCCTGTACCAGACATGCGATCAAGCTCTCCGGCTCAACATCGCCATGATGAGCTTCTACTGCATTGATAACGGTAGGGGACTCTTTGAACTTTCTACAAAGCTCAACGCCCAACTGGATGTGAGAACCTTCCATCTCGTGGTCAACAGATTTACCGATATCATGCAGAAGACCTGCACGTCTGGCAACTCTGACATCCACACCGATCTCTGCAGCAAGCAGTCCACTTAACTGTGCTACTTCGATGGAATGTTTTAATGCATTCTGACCATAGCTGGTACGGAATTTCATACGTCCAAGGAGACGTACCAGTTCCGGATGAATGCCATGTACACCTACTTCAAGTGTAGCGGCCTCACCTTCCTCACGGATCATACTCTCTACTTCTTTCTGTGCTTTCTCTACCATCTCTTCGATTCTGGCCGGATGGATACGTCCATCTACGATCAGCTTCTCAAGAGCGATACGTGCCACCTCACGACGGATTGGATCGAAACCGGACAGGATAACTGCTTCCGGTGTATCATCGATGATCAGATCTACACCTGTCATAGTCTCAAGAGTACGGATGTTACGTCCCTCACGACCAATGATACGTCCTTTCATCTCATCATTTGGAAGCTGCACAACAGAAATTGTAGTTTCGGCAACATGATCGGCTGCGCATTTCTGAATCGCATTTACTACGTATTCTTTTGCTTTCTTTCCAGCCTCTTCCTTTGCCTGATGCTCCATTTCCTTGATCAACTTTGCAGTATCCAGTTTCACATCTTCTTCAACTGTTTTCAGGAGATATTCTTTTGCCTGTTCAGAGGTGAGTCCTGAAATTCGCTCCAGTTCCTGTATGCGTTCTTCATTCAGCTTGGCAACTTCTGCTTTCTGTCGCTTAATCTCTTCTTCTTTTACCGCAAAGCTCTGCTCACGTCGCTCGATAGCTTCCAGTTTTTTATCCAGATTAGCCTCTTTCTGTTCTACACGACGCTCATTACGCTGAATCTCAGATCTGCGGTCTTTAATCTCTTTGTCAAGTTCGTTCTTTGTCTTGATGGACTCTTCCTTGACTTCAAGTAAAGCCTCACGTTTCTTCGTCTCAGCAGATTTCACAGCTTCATCAATAATTGCTCTCGCACGATCCTCTGCACTTCCGATTTTCTCATCAGAGACTTTCTTGAAATGTGCATTAGATGCTACGTAAGTAAGCAAGATTGCAACTACAGCAGTAATTACCACCGCAATGATAATCTGCGCCACAGGAGCACCTCCTTATTTAATTTTCATTGTACATATAACAATTTATATCTGGTATTATGTCATAAATTACAACTATTAAATTTTATACTTTTTTGTGCTTTCTGTCAAGCAAATAATACTAACCAGGGCACTAAACTGTATACAATCCATAACCGTTTCGACACAAAAATCCTTTTCATTTCAGGTAAATAATTCACCCAAAAGCACTTATATACACCGATATACGTAAATTTCCGACTTTGTCCATTATAAAGTAACAAAATCCGCAAACTTCCCTCATTCGATCAGATCCCCATTCGATGCCGGATAGTCTCAGGCCGAAAACCTCTGCGCATCAGATACTGATAAATCCGCTGTTTTTCTTTCTGATCCATCGTTTCCGCATCATAATGCTTCTTTTCCAGCAAACGGTCGATCAGCTGTTCTTCCTCGCCGGAATATTCGTCTTCCAGCGCCTGTTCGATCAGATCTGACGCGACACCGCGCTCATACAGCTTCATTTTTAACTGCAGCCGGCTCTTCTCCGTCTGATGATATCGGATGTATGTACAGGCATAACGATAATCATCTACATAATGGAAAGACTTCACATAATCAATAGCACACTGCACGATTTCCTCCGGATAACCGTTCTCCTGCAACTTCTGACGCAGTTGATACTCCGTCCGTTCCATTCTCTGCAAAATATACAGAGCTCGGCGCTTTGCACGTTTTTCCAAAATCTCCGTACAGATTTCATTCCATTCCTGGTCAGACAGCGTGCCTCCCTCTGTCATGCGATATTTTGCCGCTTCTTTTTCATAAATGGGAAAGGAAAGCCCTCCCTCCAGTCGAATGGTAAGCTTTCCTTTTTTCCCTCTGATAATCTCCTGTATCTGCATTATTCTGCGTCAGTCTGTGCAGCAGCTTCCACAGAAGCATCTGCACCGGCTCCTTCTGCCGTTTCTTCGCCTTCACCATCCAGATGATAGTACGCACGTACTTTTGCTTCGATTTCCTGGCAGATCTCCGGATTCTCTTTCAGGAATTTCTTGGCGTTCTCACGTCCCTGGCCGATTTTCTCGCCGTTGTATGCATACCATGCACCTGATTTATTGACCACGTCTGTATTTGCCGCCAGATCAAGGATATCGCCCTCTCTGGAGATTCCCTGTCCGAATACGATATCAAACTCAGCCTCTTTGAATGGCGGAGCAATCTTATTCTTAACAACTTTGATACGTGTATGGTTTCCAAGGATCTCACCAGCCTGTTTTAAAGCCTCTACGCGACGTACATCCAGACGGATGGATGAATAGAATTTCAACGCACGTCCACCGGTTGTTACCTCTGGATTTCCGAACATAACACCAACTTTCTCACGCAACTGGTTGATAAAAATAACGATACAGTTTGATTTGCTGATTACAGCCGTCAGTTTACGCAGAGCCTGTGACATCAGACGTGCCTGCAGACCTACGTGTGAATCACCCATATCACCCTCGATTTCTGCCTTCGGAACCAATGCCGCAACAGAGTCCACGATCACGATATCCACTGCACCAGAACGAACCATAGTCTCTGTGATCTCAAGAGCCTGCTCACCGTTATCCGGCTGGGAAATATAAAGATTATCAATGTCTACACCGATATTCTTCGCATAAGCCGGATCAAGGGCATGCTCTGCATCAATAAATCCTGCGATACCTCCGCGTTTCTGTACCTCAGCTACCATATGTAACGCTACGGTAGTCTTACCACTGGATTCCGGTCCGTACACCTCAATGATACGTCCTCTTGGCACACCGCCAAGTCCCAGCGCGATATCAAGGCTTAAGCATCCGGTCGGAACAGTCTCCACATTCATATGTACGCTCGGATCTCCCAGTTTCATAACAGATCCTTTACCATACTGCTTCTCAATATGCGCGATTGCTTCGTCCAGCGCTTTTAATTTTGCTTCTTTCTGAACTTCCATTTTATCATTTTTTGCCATACTTTCGTTTCTCTCCTTATCTGAACAGCCTGCGTTCCTGTTACATTTCTTCGAAAAATTTGTCATCAGCTGCAAATAATCGTTCCTGACTGATCATCCATCACACTCATACTTACATCTGCTCATGAACATTGCTCGCATTCATTTCCTGTCTATTTTTATTCAAAAGTGAACATTTGTTCGCGTCTGTTCCTATCATATTATAAATACCTTCAAAAGTCAATCCCGATTATAACATTCTGCCGGGTTCCTGTCACTTAGAAAAAATCGGCCTTTTACTATCTCTGTTTTTTATATTATGTATAACGAAAAACTGTCCGGCATAACACCGGACAGCAATTTTTTTCAATGTATTTTTCCTATGCAAGTGCTTTCTGCAGTTCATCCTCAGTCTGTAATCCAACCGCGCGGTAAGCAACCTCACCGTTTTTGATCACAAGGATGGTCGGGATGCTTGCTACCTCAAACTCACGCGCAAGTTCCATCTGCTCGTCCACGTTTACTTTGCCAAATACTGCAGTATCTGCATTTTTCTCAGCAAATGTGTGGAAGATCGGAGCCTGCATCTGGCATGGTCCACACCAGGTTGCCCAGAAATCAAGCATTACCGGTTTCTCACTGTTTAATACTTTCTCGTCAAAATTTTCAACTGTAACTTCCAGAATTTCCATTTTATTTTCCTCCGTAAACAAAGCAGTATTTCCATATACAAAAAGCATATCATTACTGCAAAACCACTTCCGGTTCACAACATTTTATCTATGCATTTCCGAAAGCAAATTAATTAGTACCAAACTCAGACAGAACCAGACCTTCGTTTCGATCCAGTGTCATGCCAACACTCCATGCATTTACAAAGAGTAATAATGGATTGCCCTTCAGATCTTTGATCTTCTTCATATCAGAAGTACCACTTAAGTGATCCAGGTCAATATCCTTATTTTCAATCCAGCGAATGTGCTCATACGGCAGATTCTCCAGACGAATCTCTACATTATATTCATTTTCCAGACGGAACTTCAATACATCAAACTGCAGGACACCGACAACGCCGACGATGATCTCCTCCATACCGGTATTGTACTCCTGGAAAATCTGAATCGCACCTTCCTGCGCGATCTGGGAAATACCTTTGACGAACTGTTTACGTTTCATGGTATCTAACTGACGCACTCTTGCGAAATGCTCCGGCGCGAAAGTCGGGATTCCCTCAAAAGCGAATTTATCTTTTGCAGTGGTCAGTGTATCTCCGATAGAGAAAATACCCGGATCGAACACTCCGATAATATCTCCGGCATACGCTTCCTCTACGATTTTACGCTCCTGCGCCATCAGCTGCTGCGGCTGGGAAAGTTTCAACTGCTTGTTGCCCTGCACATGGAATACTTCCATGCCTGCCTTAAACTGTCCGGAACAGATACGCATGAATGCGATTCTGTCACGGTGCGCTTTGTTCATATTTGCCTGAATTTTAAATACAAACGCACTGAAATCTTCGGAAAACGGATCGATCTCGCCTTTGTTTGACATTCTCGGCAATGGTGAAGTGGTCATCTGCAGGAAATGCTGCAAAAATGTCTCCACACCAAAGTTGGTCAGCGCAGATCCGAAAAATACCGGTGACAGCTGTCCTTTGGATACCAGATCCATGTCAAACTCAGCGCTGGCGCCATCTAACAGCTCGATTTCTTCCTCTAACTGTTCTTTATAGTCTTCCCCGATTTCTGCCAGCAATTCCTCAGAATCCAGATCAAACTCTTTTTCCTCGCCCTCTTTGGTTCCTTTTAATGTATCAGAGAATGTCATAACTTTCTTTGTATTTCGATCATAGACACCTTTGAAATTTTTACCGGAACCGATCGGCCAGTTGATCGGGCAGGTTGCAATTCCAAGCTCTTTCTCTATCTCATCTAACAAATCAAAGGGATCGTTGGAATCTCTATCCATCTTATTAATAAATGTAAAAATCGGGATATGGCGCATCACGCATACTTTAAACAGCTTACGTGTCTGAGCCTCTACACCTTTGGAACCATCAATAACCATAACCGCCGAATCTGCTGCCATCAGGGTACGGTAAGTATCCTCGGAGAAGTCCTGATGTCCTGGTGTATCCAGAATGTTGATGCAAAATCCGTCATACTCAAACTGCAGTACAGATGATGTAACGGAAATACCTCTCTGTTTCTCAATTTCCATCCAGTCGGAAACTGCATGGCGCGCGGTTGCTTTTCCCTTTACGGAACCTGCAAGGTTGATCGCACCTCCGTATAACAGAAATTTCTCTGTCAGTGTTGTCTTTCCGGCATCCGGATGGGAAATAATCGCGAATGTCCTTCTTTTTTCTATTTCTTTGTGTAAATCAGCCAAATTTAGCCCTCCAACTTGTGTTTATCTTATCTTTCATAGCAAGATTTTTAAATGCATTATTCCTAATCGATACTCAATCTTATCTATTGTAATAAAGGGAAAAACATCTGTCAAGAGCCAACCGAATGGCTTTTACAACATACTTTCTCCCGCAATATTCCATGACAGTCCAAAATAATCCAGCACGGTTGCTCCGATATCAGAAAAACTGCCTCGGGTTCCCATATTTTTACCATGTGGCAGATTTTTTCCATACATTATAAATGGAGTGTACTCTCTGGAATGGTCAGTGGAAGGTGTTCCCGGATCGCAGCCGTGATCCGCTGTGATCATCAGCACATCCTCCGGCTCCATGGCAGACAAAATTTTCGGAAGCTGCTGGTCAAAATAGGTCAGCGCCTTTGCATAACCAGACACATCATTTCGATGTCCATAGAGCATATCAAAATCCACCAGATTTACAAAGCATAATCCGTTAAAATCGCGTTCCATATACTCTAATGTCTTTTCAATGCCATCTGCATTATCCTGCGTCCGCACAAACTCTGTAATGCCTTTTCCGGCAAAAATATCATTAATCTTGCCAACACCGATCACATCATACTCTGCCTCTTTTAAAACATCCAGCATCGTATCCTGCGGCGGTTCCAGTGAAAAATCATGCCGTCTGGACGTTCTTGTATAGTTTCCGGAAGTACCGATAAACGGCCGTGCAATGACTCTGCCTACTCCCAGATCTCCCTGCAGCATCTGACGCGCGATCTCGCAGTCACGGTACAGTTCTTCCACCGGAACTACATCTTCATGCGCTGCAATCTGGAACACAGAATCAGCGGATGTATAAACGATCAGCGCACCTGTTTTCCTATGCTCATCGCCATAATCCTGAATGACCTGTGTGCCGGAATACGGTTTGTTGCACAGCACTTTGCGTCCAACAGCCTTTGAAAATTCATCCAGCATTTCCTGTGGAAATCCATTCGGGAAAGTCGGCATCGGCTTTTTGGAAATCAATCCGGCAATCTCCCAATGTCCGGTAGTCGTATCCTTACCTGCTGATTGCTCTGTCATCCTTGCAAATACACCTTCCGGTGCTGCATACGGTGTTTTCGCCGTCACACCATCAATATTGAATAATCCCAGTTTTTCCATATTCGGCATGGAAAATTCCGGGCTCTTTGCCACGGTTCCAAGGGTGTTGCTGCCTTCATCGCCATACTTTGCCGCATCCGGCATCTCACCAATACCAAAACTGTCCAGAACAATTAAAAATACACGTTTCATCTGCTGTTCCTCCTTGTCTGCGTTTTTTATCCTGTTACCCGAAAAAATCTGTTTTTCTTCGAATATCCATTTGTCTACAGTATAGCACATTCTCCTATTTTCTGTTCATCAATCACTCTCATTAAGGCAATTTTTTATATCACTGGCTCAATGGCGTGATCACGATATTTTCCGCTGAGATTCCGGTTTTTCTTTTTACAATGTCTTCCACCTGCGCCCGTTTCGCATCCGTGACATCTCCCATATTCAACACCACATCCGCTTCATTATCCGTAATGCTGACTACTACGTCCGAAAATCCCTTTGCTTCCAGCAAAATTTCTGCCGCATTTTCCCGTTCTGCCACATCCGTCATTTGAATCATAGAATCAATAGCATCCTGTTTCTGTGCCTCTGCAATGGAAGTATTGTTGATAATCTCCAGTAATGTTTCTTTATTTTTGGAACGCACCTGCTCCCGATCCAGTTTCACATCTGCTGCAAACGCCAGTCCCTGTGCGTCTGCGGAAGTCTGTACTGTTTCCCCTGGGTTCTGCACATCTTCGGGATTCCCCTGATCCGTATCGTTTTGCGTGCTCTGATTCGCCTGATCTGATCCATCTTCTGACTGTGCATCTGCCGCACTGGCAGCCTGGGTATTATCCTCCGTATCCGTAAAAATCTCTCCAATCTGATCACCCTCAGAAATATCATATGTATTGTCCACATTGTCGCCTGCGGTCTGAATCGCTTCATTTTCCGCCACGTTTGTCTTCGTATAGCTGATGTAGCCTGCCACAGCGATCATCAGAGCCAGTGCGGTAATAATAATCTGATTTTTCCGAAATATCTTTTTCAATTGGAATCTCCCTTCGTTTTCATTTTAACTATCTTTATTTTATGTGCATCCAGTCCAAATAATGCCTCCACCGCCTCAGAAATATTTTTTCTGACGCTTGCATCCGCACCTCCCTCTGCCACGATCAAAACTCCATCAATCTTCGGCAATATTTCTTTATTTACAAATGGTGTTTCATCCCCGTCTGATTGTGAAAAAACAGTCGATTCACTACTTTCCCGACTGCCGGATTTTTCCACCCCTGATGTTCCTGCGCTTCCCGTTGTTCCACCAGAAGAATTCTGCCCGGAACTCCCCGTGCCAGCATCCTGCCGCATTGTCACATCCTTTTCCACCACAGACTCTCCCTGATCCTGAAACGTGATCATCACCTGCACATTTCCGACACCTTCCATCCCCTCTAAAATCTGCGCCAGACGTGTTTCCAGTGTTTTCTCATAATCGGATTCCCCCGATCCGGTTCCATTTGTCTGCACAATTTCTGTTTGTGCATTTTGCTGCTTTACAGTTTTCGAACTGCTCTTTCCAGTGGGCATGGCAACAACCAAAAGCAGCACCCCTGCCAGAAATAAGATCAGCCACTGATCCTTTTTCATCTTTTTCCATTTTTTCTCCCGCAGGAACTCTTTCAGATCCATTATGCCTCATACACCTCCACCTGATCCGCAGATATGCCACACGCCTGCGCCGTCTCCTCCTGCATACGCTGCCTGCTCTGTTCACTAGTAACCGCCGTCCACACTTTTACCTGAAGAATCGAACCGTCATCCTCTGACAAATTTACCTCAACCTGCTGCACCGGACAGCCATTCGTCTCCCCCAGTTTTTCTATCATCTGCGCCACCGCATCCTTCGTTTGTACCTCATAATAAGCCTGCTGCTGCCGTTCCATATAAGAGAAATCAAGCTGACCGCTCTGTAACACATCCTCCTGTAAAAGTTCCCGCTCTAATGTCTGCTCCCAGTTTTTCTGCCCCAAAATCGAAAAAAGCGGACTCACAATAGTAAGTACAAACACCATTCCCGCAAAAAAGCGCACATATTTCCGATACGTTCCGTTAGGAAGCACCTGCAGCAAAATTGTCAGGAAAATCCCCAGAAAGATCATTCGTTTTACCCATTCCAATAACTCTGTCATACCGTCGCCGTCACCACCACCGCTATCGTAATCATGCACAATAAAATTCCTGTTCCCAATGCGCGAAACAGCAATAATGCGCCATCTCCCACACAGTCAATACATCCACAGATCCGTTTATCCGAAAACGGTTCCGCAAGTGCGCCCGCCATCTTATAGAACACCGAAAATATCAGCATTTTTAGCAGTGGTCCAATCGCCAGACACAATAACACAATCATCGCCGCTGTTCCGATTCCGTTTCGTATTACTGCCGCGGAGCCAAAAAAAATATTTCCAACTGCCTGCGCTGTATTTCCCAGTCCCGGTATCATGCTGATGGTCTGCGTCACAGACATTTTTTTCAGATTGTCCACAGACGGAGCGATCATCCGCTCGATCACATTCATGCCGGTCACTCCCGCCAGCAACAGACGCATCACCCAAATCAATCCCCGCTTCAATAACGCCGTCATTCGTGAAATCAGCTTTCCCGCCGTCATACAGTTCAACATCTGTAACACCACATACACATGAATCGCCGGGATCACCACATACAACAGCACACGCTCGATCAAATAAATCACAATCAGAGATAACTGATAAAACCCTACCGCTGCCACTTGCTGACTGCAAAACACCATCGTCATGCAAAATGCTGGAAGCAATGCTTCCATAAAACTGATCACCTGATCCAGTACGCCCTCCAAAATGCCATGAATCAGCAGATACGACCGCAGCAGCAATCCCATTAACAGCAAAAAATACAGATAAAATCCCGTTTTTGAAATCTGACTGTTCTCAAATACATTGATAAAATTCTGCAAAAACGCACAGGCCGCCGTCAGAAGCAAAATCTGAACAAACACCTGTCTGCCTTCTTCCACATCTCCAAATGCACTGCGTAAAATCTGACGAAACAGTTCCTGCTTGTCTGTATTTGCATCTGCCAGCATCAGGCTTTTCACAAGTTCCCGGAAATATATATTTTCTGTGCCGGTATTCTCCTGCAACACATCCTGAATATCCGATAAAGGTAAATCAGATAATAAATCCTGCTGCATGCTATCGCTGTCCGATATTCCTACATCATCAGTTCCTGCTTTATAGGAAACCTTATCAATTTGTACCTTTGGTACTTTTACAAGATAACTATCATTTTTGTGAATGATTTTGGCATTCTCTATGTCCACAGGATTTGCTTCCGCCGCCTGCACCTGTTTCGCCCCAATACTTCCCCCAACAAGCAAAACACTCAACAGTACAACGTGTATCAAAAGCAATCGCATTTTCTCCATTCGCCGTTCTCTTTGATCTATCGCATCGACATTCTTTTTTTCAATTTTATATATCCCCACAGCACACTTATTTTTCATTCCATCCATGCCCATCTATCGTTCTATATCTTCTCCCAACATTGCCTATATTATTTCAAATACTTTTCATCTCACTTAATCTCAATCCTTCCAAAATCTATCATGCCTCAATAATCTTTCATTTTCTTCCACACTTTTACGCTCCCAACAGTCCCTCAATTGTTTCCAACAGTGTCAGTAACACTGGCACGCTTACCGCCATAATTGAGAACTTCGCAAACATTTCAATCTGACTTCCAATTGCAGAAAATCCAGCATCTTTGCAAATACCAGAAGCGAACTCTGCCACATAAGTAATCCCCATCAGCTTCACCAGAATTTTCAACATCGCTGCATCAATCCCGGTATACTGTTCTATCTTCTGAATCGTTTCCATTACCACCTGCAGCCGGTTCATACTGAAAATCAGGATCAGAATAACAGCGGCCAGACTCAGATACAGAGCATATTCACTTTTCTGCTGTTTCAACAGCAATGCAAGAACTACCGCTCCAATACCAAGCATCGAAATCTGAATGATTCCCACCGTATGCTCCCTTCCTTCTCAATCTTGTTTTATAATGAGAATAAATTTTTAATCTTATCAAACAGGTCATAAATATAGGGTACAATCCAAAACAATACAATCACTAATCCCGTCAGACTGACCAGAAATGCGTGTTCCTCTCTGCCGCTGTGTTTTAAAACCTGTCCAATCACCGTAACCAGAATCCCCACCGCCGCTATTTTAAACAACAAATTGACATCCATACATGTCCTCCTGTAACCTCATCCACCGCAAAATCCCTTTTCCCGTATGTAACCTGATTTTTCCTTGTATCTTCTCTTCTGCATTAACTTGTTATAATTCTCAATCAACCTAATTTTCCTTCACCATTCATCACATAGTAACTATTCCAACATACTATCTTGTCAGACCAGAACCAATATCACAAAGATTCCAGCTGCCATCCCAAGATAACGGTAAATACGTTTCTTCTCCTCCAACTCTTTCTGCACCTGTTCCTGCATCCGCTGCAACCGCTTTGCACATCCCTTCAAATGTTGTTCCTGCTGCGTCTGATCCAAAAATCCCAGATGTTTTCCAATCCGACAGACCTCGTCCAACTCCTCCGATTTCAAAAACAAATCTTTCTGCGCTTCACGAAACGCCTGCTCCCAGATTGTCACAAATTCTGTCCCACTTCCCTTTTTCATCTGCTCTACAATATGTAGCAGCACAATAGAGATCTCCGGTCGCACTTTCTTTTGCACCTGCAACAATGCATCCTGAATGGGAAGCCGTTCATATCGGATCTCCGCTGCCAGTAATTCAGTCATTTCAATTAACGATTCCAGCATTTTTCTATGTAAATTTCCTGTGCGAAGTATCTCCCTGACAAATCCGACGCAAGCCACCAACACACAGACACTTCCCGTCAATTTTAAAAACATACATCCTCTTTTCCTGCTGTTTTCACCTGATACCTTCTCTTTCCATCTTCCTTCGAAATAACCACATATTTTCCAAACATTCGCTCATCCCTACACTTGTCCCACCCGGGCTTTTGAAACAGTTCCTCCAGACTTTCCGCATGTACCGTTGCCAGCAAATGACATCCACACCGCAGGGCATATTGCATGGCGAAAAAATCTTCCACTCCACCAATCTCATCCACAGCCAAAATTTCTGGTGCCATACTACGCACCAACAGCATCATTCCTTCCACTTTCGGACATCCATCCAATACATCTGTCCTTATTCCAACATCATTTTGTGGAATCCCGTGTAAACATCCGGCAATCTCTGAACGCTCATCCACCAGTCCAATCCGTTTCCCGGGATGTATTTCATCTCCATTTGAAAACAGTCGAATCAGATCCCGTAAAAACGTTGTTTTTCCAGTTCCCGGTGCAGATAGCACAAGCGTATTTTCCGGTTCCCCATGCTTCCATAACTGCTCGTACACCGTTTTTCCGCATCCTTTTCGCTCTCTGGCAATACGGATGTTCAAATATAAAATTGGATAAATCCTACCGATTGTCCCTGCTTTCTGCGTCACCTGACCGCACACACCGATTCGATGTCCCCCTTCCACTGTCAAAAATCCCTGCCGAACTTCCTCCTCGTAAGCATAAAGCGAATACTGTGACATCAGCGTACTCATCTGCCGCAGATCTTCTGCAGTTACCGATAGGCACTGCCTGTCCGGAAAGCTTACCAACGTATCATTCTTCAAAAAATACGCTCCTCTTGCAGTGACCAGTTCTATCGGTTGATTCACCCGTACCCGAATTTCCTCCAGTTCTCCGGCAAACATTTCAAAAATATTCGCCTGCAAAAAACACTCCCTGATTCTTATGGAAAATAACCTCAAAATCTGCTCCATCGCATCACTCCATTCGGCAATTTTTTCAAAAATTTATTCCAGGTTTTCTTTATACCTTATGCCATCCATTTTGTTAATTGCCATAGTCTAATATATGTATTACAGTTCATCTTAGAACAAAAAAAACTTACACTTTTATTCCTATCTCTGGTTCTTATACATTCTCTTAACATTTAAATTCAATATTTTCATTAACTTCCTGTTTTTTTATATTAAGCCAATCATTTCGTGTTGATTCACACTGTAACTTAAACGAAAAAATCCTGAAAAAGTATCCCTGCAAGGCGTCTTAGCCTGCAGGGATACTTTTTCAGGATTTTTTCTTCACTACCTAAATCTCAACCACAAAAGAAACTTAAAAAAAGCACGATAAAAGGACACTTCCACAGAAGTGTCCTTTCAATTAACTTTGAACTAGTTGTATTTACGTTTTCTAGCTGCTTCAGATTTCTTTTTACGTTTTACGCTTGGTTTCTCGTAATGCTCTCTTTTACGAATCTCCTGCTGGATACCAGCTTTCGCACAGTTTCTCTTAAATCTGCGTAAAGCGCTATCTAAAGTCTCGTTCTCTTTTACGATTACATTTGACATAGTCTCACACCTAACCTCCCTCCAGTTGCGTATTGTGCATATTCAACTGATTGGGTAATATTTTACTGCACTGCTTGACAATTATAATCATTTTTCGCAGATATGTCAATAGTTTTTCCAAACTTTTTTACATACTTTTGCGATATTTTGCATAATTATGATACTTTCCCCTGCATTCAGCTAATTTTCCAACCAGAACCATTCGCTGAATACAGAGGTTCAAGTCGAACGCACGTGAGACTTGGTGCGTGATTCTGGTCAGCGAAAGCTGACATATTCTTCTCAGAATCACTGCACATCTACACTTCGTTCCGGTCGGCGCAAAACCATTGTCTCCCAGACAATGTGCGCCCCCGCGGAGCGTTTATCTCAGTCGGAGATTGTACTCCCACTGAGAAAGACTTGTTATTACTCACCACTTGCAGAAGTGGGAGTCTTCTCGACTGAGATAAATTATCTTATTATTTAATCTGACCTGCCAGTGCTTCTTTTGCTGCTGCGATCGCATCCGGGATTCCTGCCGGATTCTTTCCACCCGCCTGAGCCATATTCGGACGTCCGCCGCCGCCACCGCCAACTTTTGCAGCAATTGCTTTGATCAGATTACCTGCATGTGCACCCTGTTTCATTGCGCCGTCAGTTGCCATAGCTACCAGACTTACTTTTCCTTCGTTCGCAGATGCCAGAACAACAACACCCTCACCAAGTTTCTCTTTTAACTGATCGCCCAGATCACGAAGTCCGTTCATATCAACGTTCTCCAGTGCGGTTGCCAGAAGTTTCACACCGTTTACTTCTTCTACGCGATCCATAACATCGCCAAGTGCATCCTGAGCAGCTTTGCTCTTTAAGGACTCGTTCTCGCTGTGAAGTTCTTTCACTTCTGCCTGAAGATGAGTGATCTTTTCTGTCAGACCTGCTGCATTTGTTTTCAGTAATGCTGCTGCCTCATTGATGATCTCCTCTAATTTATCATAGTAAGCATACAATGCATCGGAAGTCAGAGCCTCAATACGTCTTACACCTGCTGCGATACCGGACTCAGACACGATCTTGAATGCGGAAATCTCGCTAGTATTTGCAACATGAGTACCACCACAGAGTTCGGTAGAAAAGTCACCCATTTTTACCACACGGACGGAATCACCGTATTTCTCACCAAACAGTGCCATCGCACCTGTTTTCTTTGCTTCTTCCAGACTCATGATGCTTGTCTCAACCGGAAGTGCCTCTGCGATCTTCTCATTTACGATGGTCTCAACCTGTTTTAACTCTTCCTCTGTCATAGCAGAAAAATGAGAGAAGTCAAAACGCAGACGATCCGGATTTACATCAGAACCTTTCTGCTCTACATGAGAACCAAGTACGTTACGCAGGGCTTTCTGCAGTAAGTGAGTTGCACTGTGGTTCTTTGCGATCAGAGAACGTCTTTTTGCATCTACTTCCAGAGTAACTGTATCACCGACTTTGATCATACCTTTTGTCACACGGCCAATGTGTCCGACTTTACCGCCAAGCATTTTTACAGTATCTTCTACACGGAACTCACCCTCTGCAGTACGGATATAACCGGTATCAGCGGTCTGTCCACCCATAGTTGCATAAAATGGAGTCTCCTTTACAAAAATGGTACCTGCTTCACCATCAGTCAGTGCTTCTACGATCTCTGTCTCACTGGTCAGAACGGTTACCTCTGAATCATGGCGGAAACGGTCATATCCGATAAATGTTGTTGTAACAGACGGATCGATTGCATCATACACAGTTGCATCTGCACCCATATAGTTTGTTACTTTTCGTGCGTTACGTGCTTTGGTACGCTGTTCTTCCATGGCTGCCTCAAAGCCTTCCTGATCAATGGTAAAGCCTTTTTCTTCCAGGATTTCTTCGGTCAGATCTACCGGGAATCCGTAAGTGTCATACAGACGGAATGCATCTTCTCCGGAAAGAACTTTCTTCCCTTCTTTTTCCATCTCTGCCTGCATGTCAGCCAGGATTGCAAGTCCCTGATCGATAGTTTTATTAAATTTTTCCTCTTCCTGTGTCAGTACACGGAAAATGAATTCTTTTTTCTCTTCCAGTTCCGGATAACCGTCTTTGCTCTCGTTGATAACAGTTTTGCTCAGTTCTGCCAGGAACAGTCCGTCGATACCAAGCATTTTACCATGTCTTGCCGCACGACGGATCAGACGACGAAGTACATAGCCTCTGCCCTCGTTGGTCGGCATGATACCATCAGATACCATGAATGTAGCAGAACGGATATGATCTGTGATCAGACGGATAGATACGTCATCCAGTGCATCTGTCTGGTAAGTTTTGTGAGACATTTCACATACTTTATCACGGATTGCTTTCATTGTATCAATATCAAATACGGAATCTACATCCTGCATAACAACGGCCAGACGTTCAAGTCCCATACCGGTATCGATATTTTTATTTTCTAATTCTTCGTAATTTCCTTTTCCGTCACCGTTGAACTGTGTAAATACATTGTTCCATACTTCCATAAAACGGTCACAGTCACAGCCTACTTTACAGTCCGGGCTGCCACAGCCATATTTCTCTCCACGGTCATAGTAAATCTCAGAACATGGACCGCAAGGACCTGCGCCATGCTCCCAGAAGTTATCGCACTCCCCGTTTTCATCACGGTAAAAGCGTGTGATCTTCTCTGCCGGTACACCGACCTCTTTTGTCCAGATTTCAAATGCTTCCTCATCCTCTCCGTAAATAGACGGATACAGGCGCTCCGGATCTAACTCCAGAACTTTTGTTAAAAATTCCCAGGACCATGCGATTGCTTCATGTTTGAAATAATCGCCAAAAGAAAAGTTACCAAGCATCTCGAAAAAGGTAAGATGACGTGCTGTCTTTCCTACGTTTTCGATATCACCGGTACGGATACATTTCTGACAGGTGGAAACTCTGCGCTTCGGCGGAATCTCTGCTCCTGTAAAATAAGGTTTTAACGGTGCCATTCCTGCATTGATCAGCAACAGACTGTTGTCATTATGCGGGATCAGCGAAAAACTTTTCATAACAAGATGATCTTTGCTTTTGAAAAAGTCAAGATACATTCTTCGTAATTCATTTACACCATACTTTTTCACTCTCGTGTTCCTCCATCTATGTGTTTATTTTGAATATCTAATTCATTTATGCAATCACTGAAAACAGTACAATTACACACTCTTATCATAATATCATAGCATTTCTTCCTTGTAAAGCGATGCATTATTTTATCTCATTTCCAATTCAGGCTAAAATAATTACTCTGGAAAAATGCATATTAGTTTTGAAAAAACAGGTAACTTATGCTAGTCGAAATCATATACTAAACTCCACCTAAGTTTGACTTAATTAAAGTGCTTACTCCTTACCAGGCAAAAACTTTCCACGTTTTTTCATATGTATCATATTGTATACAAAGCCTTTGTTCTCCGGATTTGTGCGAAGCGACACCGGAACCGGCACACATCCACCTACCATGGACGCCAGAATCATCCAGCCCAGATTTTTCATCGGGAAGAAAATTAGTGAAAGTGCCAACGCCCCAAGCGGCTGCTGCAATACAGTTCCCAACAGTGCGCCTGTCACCAGCACCACACTGACGATCTCATTCGTATGAAAAATTGCTGCAAATCCATATCCGATGCTCAGTCCACTGAAAAGCATTGGAAAAAAATGTCCGCCTCTCCAGCCGGAAGCAATGCAGACATTTGTCAAAAACAGCTTCACCACACCGATCACGATCAACAGATACGGTGTAAATTTCAGATATTCATACTGCATAGTCTGAATATCACTGCCGCCAGAAAACATAGTCATCGGAAGTGCCGTTCCGATCAACCCAAGAATCAATCCACCAAGTACCGCATTTAAAACTGCCAGATTTTTCTCCCGCATTTTTTCAAAAAACCAGTTACTGATTTTCTGAAAGATCAGGAACAGATAACCTGCGGCAATCCCCACAATGATCAGAAGAACAACCGCCACTTTATCTCTCAACAGCAGTACACCGCCCTGCAAATGTGGTACAGACAGACATCTGCCAAAAATCAAATTCAACAGTTCATATACTGCAAGTCCGGTCAGACCTGCCGTCACACCTGCTGCGACCTGCTCTTTCCGCTTCCATTCAATTTTTCCTTTGTCGTATACAATCTGATCCGGTGGCAAAAATAGTCCTGCCGCCATCACCCGAAACAGTTCTTTATTCATAATATAAGGGTTTCCGGCAAGCAGCGTGTTCATCTTCCAGCGCGCCAGTCCGAACTGATCCATCGCCCAACAGCAAAGTCCAAGCAGGAGACTAACCAGACCGGATTCCGGTCCTACCGCCCCGCCGAAAAATAACGACAGAAAGGACGCTGCCACGATCATCGGCAGTTTTCGATACGGATAAGTTCCAGTGTCCTTGACACGTTTCACAGAATCTGCCATCCGCTCCGGATACGGTCCGTATATCCTGTGAAACAGTCCAATCACCACTCCGCCAGCCAGACACATCAGAATCGTATAATACCAGGAATCTATGTATGCCGGAATCATTTCCCAGATGACTGTAATCCCTACATTTGCAATTTTCAGATACAGCCATACCAGACCGGCGATCACAGCACCTGTCAGTGCCGTAAAGCACAAAAACAGACCGCTGTTACTCATTTGTTTTCTCATTCTGTTATCTCATCCTCCAACAGATCACCACCGTCTGCCGCTGTTGTCGCAAGACGGTCACAACGCTCATTCTCCGGATGTCCGTCATGCCCTTTCACCCAGTGAAACGTTACCTGATGCGGTTCCATCGCCGCCAGAAGTCTGCTCCACAGATCTTTGTTTTTTACCGGAGATTTGTCTGATTTCTTCCAGCCACGTTTCAGCCATCCATCGATCCAGTGCTGATTGAAGGCATCCGTCAGATACTTAGAATCCGAATACAGTTCCACCTGACACGGTTTTACCAGAGCTTCCAGTCCCACGATTGCTGCCATCAGCTCCATGCGGTTATTTGTTGTCTTGCGGTATCCGGCACTTAATTCGCGTTCATGCAGTTTGCCTGTGGAATCAATAAACTGTAAAACGGCTCCGTATCCGCCCGGTCCGTCCGGGTTTCCCCGGGCAGCACCATCGGTATATAATGTTACTTTCATAAATTTTATCCTTCCATAGAACGAATAATGCGGTTTGCTTCTTTATAAATATCAGCCGGTTCAAATCCGATAGAGAATTTCTGATCTTCATACAGGATTTTTCCGTTTACCATGGTCAGCTTCACGTTCTGTTTGCTTCCGCTGTATACAAGATTTTTTACGATGTTATTCTCTGGCTGCATGTTTGGCTGCTGCAGATCGATCATAATCAGATCCGCTTTCTTGCCTGCGGCCAGACGGTCACAGTTGTCCAGTCCCATAGCATGGGCGCCGCCTGTGGTTGCCATATATAAAATCTTGTCCGCGCTGATGCACTCCGCATCCATTTCACGCACCTTTGCAAGTGCGCTTGCCAGAAACATTTCCTTAAACATATCCAGACTGTTGTTACTTGCCGGTCCGTCTGTACCGATCGCCACCGGAATACCTTCCTCTACAAACCGTTTCAGTGGTGCGATTCCACTTGCCAGTTTCAGATTGGAAGCCGGACAGGTAACTGCGGTAAGCTGGCGTTTCTTAAAGATTTCAAAATCTTTATCATCAAAATATACACAGTGATATCCGCCGCCACCATACTCATACATGCCAAGTTCTTCTGTCAGCTGTGTCGGTGTCTTACCATAACGTTCCAGACACTCTTTCACCTCGTTCTGTGTCTCAGAATTGTGCAGGAATACCGGAGATTTGTATTTGTGCGCCAGATCTGCGATTTCTTTCATCAGATCCATTTTTGTGGTGTATTCCGCATGGAAACCGATCATGAAAGATGTCAGATCACTGGTCTCATTGACTTTCAGGTAATTCTCCTCAACCACTGCTGCGCTTCCGCCAAAACTGTTGACACCGGATACCTGTACTGCACGGAACCCACACTGTGCTGCCACCTGTGCATACACCGGCGGGAAATAACACATATCAAAACTTGTGGTGATACCACTGGTCAGATACTCCATGATACCAAGTACTTCCAATGGACGGATATTTTCGGTATCCAGCTTGTCCTCCTTCGGAAAGCACATCTGATATAACCACTCCTGCAGCGGCAAATCGTCCGCATAGGAACGTAAAAATGTCATATAGGTATGCGCATGGGCGTTTTTAAATCCAGGCATCAGCAGATTGCCTTTTACATCGATCTCACGCTCCCATACTGGCATCTCCAGTTTCAATTCGGCACAGATTTCCGCCGGTTTTTTGCTCTCTCCCACATAACGGATGGAATCTCCATTTACCCAGAGTTCTCCACGAATAATTTCAAACTGTTCCTGCTCATTTAACGTCAGGATTTTTGCATTATAAAAACGAATATTCATCTTCTTTCCTTTCTCATATTGTTTCTATATATTCAAGTCGAACGCACGTGAGACTTGGTGCGTGATTCTGGTCAGCGAAAGCTGACATATTCTTCTCAGAATCACTGCACATCTACACTTCGTTCCGGTCGGCGCAAAACCATTGTCTCCCAGACAATGTGCGCCCCCGCGGAGCGTTTATCTCAGTCGGAGATTGTACTCCCACTGAGAAAGACTTGTTATTACTCACCACTTGCAGAAGTGGGAGTCTTCTCGACTGAGATAAAACATATTTATACAAATCATTGATTTCTATTGTATTTTTGTCTTCTGTATTTCACATTCTTTATTTTTATTCAGTCACACAGATCCATTTTTCTAACAAGCATCATTTACCGTCTTTGCAATATTTACTACAGATTCTGTAATCAGCTGTTTAAACACTGGCGCCACCCGGTCTGCCATCTCCTGAATCTCCGCGTGCGTCAGAGGATGTTTAGAAATACCTGCTGCCAGATTCGAAATACAGGAAATACCACAAACGCGCATGCCCATATGATTCGCCGCCATTGCTTCACAGGCAGTGCTCATGCCAACCGCATCTGCGCCAAGAATCTTAAACATCTGTATTTCTTCCGGAGATTCATAATTCGGTCCGGTTGTCTGCACATACACGCCCTCTTTCAACGGAATCTGTAACTCTTTTGCAGTAGTTCGGATCACTTCCTGCAGATCCTTTTTATAAACCTCACTCATATCCGGAAAACGGGTGCCAAGCTCATCCGGATTTGGTCCGATCAGAGGAGACGGCACAAAGCTGGAAATATGTCCGGTGATCAGCATAAAATCACCAACCTGCATCCCATCCTGAATTCCACCGGAAGCATTTGTCAGGAATAAAACCTTTGCTCCAAGCAGTCCCATCAGTCTGGTAGGAAGCACGACATCACTCATCGAATAGCCTTCATAATAATGTACTCTGCCCTGCATAATTACCACAGGGACGTCCTGAATATAACCAAACACGAAACGTCCTTTGTGTCCCAGTACCGTAGAAACCGGAAAACCTTCGATTTCATGATAATCCAGAACCGCTTCTACCTGAATGTGCTCCGCATAATCCCCCAGACCGGAACCAAGAATCAATGCAATCTGCGGTTCAAAGGATACTTTTTCTCTCACACTGTGATAACATCTCAGTAATTTGTCATATACTTCACTCATGCCAAACTTCTCCTTTTTATCTGTTTTACTTGAAATCGTTACACTTTTCACATAGATAGTAAATTATAATACCACAAAACCCAAAAATGAACAAGTCCGTGAAGATGTTCCCCTTTTTGATATATAATACGAAAGCCCGGCAGAAGTATCCCACAGGCTAAGACGCCTTGTGTGATACTTCTGTCGGACTTTCTTACGTTTTTACAATATGATACATACAAGACCACCATTATTATCGTTGACAATTTTTTTCATGGTATCCTGCAATTTTTGCTGGCTTTCTTCATCCATCATCGTGATTTTTCGCCGAATTCCATCTTCCACCAGTTCTCCGATGGATTTTCCGAAAATATTGGTTTTCCAGAGACCTTCTGACGTATTCTGATTGTCTTTGATGTAAGTAACCAGATCGTTTGCCTGTTCTTCGCTTCCGATGATCGGCGCAATCTCGGTCTCAATATTTGCACGGATCATATGTATGGACGGGGAAGATGCTTTCACACGCACCCCATAGCGATTACCATGTTTGATTAGCGTTGGTTCCTCAATACTGATGTCATCCATGGACGGAGATACCACGCCATATCCCGTGTCACGGACACTTTCGATTGCAGAAGCCACCTGTTCGTACGCTTTTTTCTGTTTGGCAAGTTCCCGGATCAGGGATAGCAGTTCATATTCACCGTGAATCGGAATCCCTGTCAATTCACTGATATTTTCATAATAATACCGTTCATCCACTCCCAGACAAATTTTTACCGTTCCGCTGGCAAGGTCCGTCACATCCAGACGAATTTCTGCAATTTCCTCATGTTCCGGCAAAAAAGTATGCCCGACAATATCCTTCATCTGATCTGCCTGTTGCAAAATTTTCCCCGCTTCCTGTATCGCTGCCTGTTTCACTTTATGCGCTGCCGGGAGCATTTCTACCCATTTTGGGACATAAAATTCTAACGCCTCCAGTGGAAATTCATACAGCACACTCTGCAAAATCTGCCGAATATCTTCCGATTTCAATTGTTCACAGTTCACCGCCAGCACAGTGACACCATATTTCTCCTGCAACTCCTGACAAAGCTGTTCTGCCCCGGTACTGTGCGGCCTCGGTGTATTCAGTAAAATTACAAACGGCTTTCCAATCTTTTTTAATTCTTCCACCGTTTTTTCCTCTGCCGGGACATAATTCTCCCGTGGAATATCCGTAAAACTGCCATCCGTTGTCACTACAATTCCAATCGTTGCATGCTCCCGAATGACCTTCTCCGTCCCGATCTGTGCCGCTTTTGCAAATGGAATCTCATAGCCGTACCATGGTGTCTTTACCATCCGCTCCGCACCATCCTCCATATGCCCGCTGACACCCTCAATCAGATACCCCACACAGTCAATCAGCTTCACATCTGCCGACACATCCTCATCCAGTTGAATCGTTGCCGCTTCCCGCGGAATAAACTTCGGCTCCGTTGTCATGATCGTTTTTCCCTGTGCAGACTGCGGCAATTCATCAATCATCCGCTGTTTGCCTGCCGACTCCTCCATGCGGGGCAGCACCATCAGATCCATAAAACGCTTGATAAACGTAGATTTTCCGGTTCTGACCGGTCCCACAACCCCAAGATAAATATCACCACCGGTTCTTGCTGCGATATTCTGATAAATATTTTTATTTGTCATATCCGTCACTCTCCTCTTCTGCTTATGAATATGCGACACCCGATCAATATATGACATTAAAATACCAATAAAACCGCCCAACCAAATATTCAAAAAATATCCGGCAAGGCGTCTTAGCCTGCAGGATATTTTTTTCTCTCTTTTTTCGTCCGTCTAATCACACAATCCTTTATTCGTCTAATAAATATGCTCCAAGAATCCGAATACCATCCTCGATACAGCCATCACAGCTTCGCAGCACTTTTCCAGTATCCACACCTTTCAGTTCCCGACATACGATCGAACCATTTTTATCCTTGAATTTTGCTGCCAGCTCCCGCACCAAACGCATGGTCTGTGGCTTAGTATCGCATGCCTGCAGATCCCCGGAACTGTTTTTCAATCCAAGTGCCATAAACATTGCGGTCACCGCACCACAGGTTTCCATCATACCACCCATACCTGCACCAAATCCTTCTGAGATCTGAAACAGTGTCTCCTCATCAATACTAAGCACATCTGCATAAGAGCACAATACCACCTGTGCACAGTTATATCCACGTGCATGTCTGTCTTTTAACTCTGCTACTCTTTCTTCTACCGTCTTCATTTTTCTACCTCCGCTTTGCTCTTTTTTTACCCATTTTTCTAAATTTTTCACTTATTTGACTAATTATATCATATTTTGAATATTTTTTACCAGAATCCATTGAAATTTTGTCACGAAACTGCTACACTATGGTTACCCTTTTGATACTAAATTACTTTTTTAAACCAAATTACTTTTAGAAAAATCAAAAGAAAAGGTCGGAGGTGAAATACTTTCCATGCAACAAACTGTTAATCCGTATCATTTTGTCACAAACTGTATCTCCGGTAAATGGAAGATGACGCTTTTGCATCACATCCATCATTATGGAAAAATCCGTTTCAACGAAACAAAAAAGACACTCGGCGTCAGCGAAAAAGTGCTCAGTCAGCAGTTAAAAGAACTGACACATGACGGACTGGTTGAAAGAATACAGTACAACACCATCCCATTGAAAGTCGAATATATTCTGACTCCTCTGGGAGAAGATTTGATCCCGGCATTAGACATTCTTTACATTTGGAGTATCAGACGCTTAAATGAATTGAATCTTCCCATTGATCCAGATGCCTTTGCAGTTCACACAGAAGTCAAATATCGTGACCAATTACAAGATATCATGGATACGTATATGAAAAAGCATCCTCCAGTGGAGCAAAAATAGTAAACAAAAAAAGCTGCTTATGCAGCTTTTTTTGTTATTAGGATAGGATATTATATATAGCTACAAACAAGGTTGTATTCAACCTGTGTAACTGCCAGAATAAATTGTTCTGCAACAAACCCTTATTTGTTTGTTACATAATCATAGATTGCATGTGCTGCATGTTTACCAGCTCCCATTGCAAGGATAACTGTAGCAGCACCTGTAACTGCATCACCACCGGCATAGACACCCTCTTTGGTTGTCTTTCCGTTCTCTTCATCAGCTACGATACATTTCCATTTATTTACTTCCAGACCCTTTGTTGTAGAAGAAATCAATGGGTTTGGAGATGTTCCCAGAGACATGATAACAGTATCAACATCCAGAACAAAGTTAGATCCCGGAATTTCCTGCGGACGTCTTCTTCCCGACTCATCCGGCTCACCAAGCTCCATGCGGACACATTCAAGACCGGATACCCATCCGTTCTCATCTTCATAGATCTTAACCGGATTAGTCAGAAGGTCAAAGATAATGCCCTCTTCTTTTGCGTGATGAACTTCTTCCACACGGGCAGGAAGCTCTGCTTCACTTCTTCTGTATACAATATGAACTTCCGCACCAAGACGAAGTGCAGTTCTTGCAGCATCCATTGCTACGTTACCACCACCAACGACAGCTACTTTCTTTCCGCCGTGAATCGGTGTGTCATACTCATCTCTGTATGCGCTCATCAGGTTATTTCTTGTCAGGTACTCGTTTGCAGAGAATACACCATTTGCGTTCTCACCATCAATACCCATGAATTTCGGAAGACCTGCTCCAGAGCCGATAAATACAGCTTCGAAACCTTCCTCATCGATCAGCTGATCAACAGTTACCGCTTTACCGATAACAACGTTTGTCTCAATTTTAACACCAAGATCTGTTACATTGTTGATCTCTCTTGCAACGATACGCTGTTTCGGAAGACGGAACTCCGGAATACCGTAACGAAGTACTCCGCCCGGCTCATGTAATGCTTCAAAAATTGTAACATCGCATCCCATTCTTGCAAGCTCGCCTGCGCAAGCCAGACCTGCAGGACCGGAACCTACGATTGCGATCTTATGTCCGTTTGACGGAGCCGGTGCCTGCTGGCTATAATTATTTTCAGCAGCTGCATCTGCTACGAAACGCTCCAGTTTACCGATGGAAACTGCCTCGCCTTTGATACCGCGGACACATCTTCCCTCACACTGGTTCTCCTGTGGGCATACACGTCCACAAGTAGCCGGAAGGGATGTATACTGAGAAAGGATTTTGTAAGCCTCTTCGATCTCGCCTGTTTTTACTTTTCCGATAAATCCAGGAATGTCGATGGAAACCGGACATCCTTCGATACATTTTGCATTTTTACATCCGATACATCTCTGTGCTTCCTGTACCGCTTCTTCTTTATTATATCCATAACAAACTTCTTCAAAATTTGTTGCTCTTACCTTTGGATCCTGCTCTCTTACAGGAACTTTTTTAAACATATCCATTAGTTGTCACCTCCGCAGTTTCCGCATCCACCATGATGTGTATCACCTTCATGCAGTTTCAGGATCGCGCGTCCCTCTTCTGTCTTATACATCTGCTGACGTTTCATTGCCTGGTCAAAATCAACCAGATGTCCGTCAAACTCCGGTCCGTCTACACATGCAAATTTGATCTCATCACCAACCTGCAGACGGCATGCACCACACATACCAGTTCCGTCTACCATGATTGGGTTCATGGAAACGATGGTCGGAATGTTCAGCTTTTTGGTAAGCAGACATACGAATTTCATCATGATCATCGGTCCGATGGCTACGCAGACATCATACGGCTGCTCAGCTTTTGCTGCCAGATCTTCAATTGCTGTGGTAACCATTCCCGGAATACCATAGCTTCCATCATCTGTACATACATACAGATTTCCTGCTACTGCTTTCATCTCATATCCGTTACCGGAAGTGGCTGTTACGAATCCGATACGGGATGAGAATACGATTCCTGCGATAGCTGCGCAGATACCACAGATCACGTATGCAGCGATCTTGGTCTGCAGTGCCGGAATACCTACCAGAGTTGCTCCGGATGGGTTATCACCGACTGCGATAAAATATTTACCATGTTTCGTATGTTTCAGGATCAGATGAATGATGATGATACATACGGCTGTTACTGCAAAGCAGATACTTAAAGATCCAACCAGTGTTGCAGTATACATATGGCTGAATGCAGGTGGCAGGTTCTCTACCCAGGCACCGCCTGTATAAACATACATCATACCTCTCATAACACCGTTGGTACCGAGTGTAAAGATCAGGGACGGAACGCCCATCACCGCAACACCCCAGCCATTAAACAGACCAATCAGAGCACCGATCACAATACCAGTGATAAATGCTACCGCCCAGTTCTGTCCATCACGGAGCATACTGGACACTACTGTTGCAACAAATCCAAGGTTCGCACCTACGGATACATCGATCTCACCAATAAATATCGCGAATGC
>ERZ838399.435-NODE-435-length-51202-cov-8.872466_pt1 | contig 51202 bp, 37 predicted proteins | sample MGYA00519683_ERZ838399 | MGnify/ENA primary metagenome ERZ838399 (study PRJEB31850, sample SAMEA3708833) | human gut metagenome | biome: human gut; feature: human-associated habitat; material: faeces | place: China | collected 2014 ...
ATCAGACTAAAATCTGTTTGTCAAATTAAAAAGATTGCTTTCGCAATCTTTTTTTGTTGTTGACCGCGTTGCGATCAACGTGGATACGAATTAAACACCCTTTTTCGGCATCTGTCAAGGATTCTTAAAAAAATACCGCATACATGGTATTACCTAGACAGTCTGCCGCTTTTTCAGGCAAAACGTCCCGCAGAAGCACTTCTGCGGGACGCTCTCCGGGAAAAGCGACGGATTATCCGGCCGGCGCCGTCTGCGCTGACTCTGAAACCACTTCCACCGCATCCGGGCACACCAGCTCCACAAAACCGAACGTGGAGAAGTCTTCGATACGGCTCGGATACAGGCGGCCGATCAGGTGATCCGCCTCATGCTGCACAACGCGGGCGTGAAACCCGGTCACCTCGCGTGAGAAAAATTCACCTTCAAGGTTGTAGCCGCTGTAGCGGATATGCTCCCAGCGCGGCACCTGTGCTCGCAGTCCGGGCACCGAGAGGCATCCCTCCCAGTCCACCTGGCGCTCTTTGCTGAGCGGTTCGATCACCGGATTGATCAGAACCGTGCGCGGCACGGCCGGTGCTGTCGGATAACGCAGGGAGCGCTCCATTCCGAAGACGATCACCTGCAGACTCACGCCGACCTGCGGGGCGGCAATACCGACGCCGCCCGTAGCCGCCATGGTGTCCCACATGTCAGCGACCAGTTTCTTGAGTCCGGGACTGCCAAAATCCTTCACTTTCGCCGCCTGACGCAGCAAAACAGGATCTCCCATTTTTCTTACCGGCAAAATCATACATTTTCTCCTTTTCGGGTGTGCCGCGAGAGCGGCTGGCACTACAGGCGCTTAAGGGTGGCGGCAACGACACTGACGGCACTCTCCACCCCGAGTCTGATCTGCTCACCGAGAGCATCAAAATCTATCCCCTGCGTCGAGGAGGCGACCCCGGCAGCGTGATTGACAGAAACCGCAAGTGCCGCATACGGCAGGCTGAGCTCTCTGGCGAGTGCACATTCCGGGTAAAGCGTCATACCGACCATATTAGCCCCGTCGCGTTCAAAGCGTCGGATTTCCGCTGCTGTTTCCAGTCTCGGCCCCTGTGTCACAGCGTAAGTGCCGCCCCACATGACCGGTGTTGAAATCTCCTTTGCCCCCTGGCGCAGTGCATTGCGCAGCCGTTCATCAAAAGGACGGGTCATGTCGGCATGCATCATGCCGTCGACGCCGAAATCATCGTGAAACGTCACCTCACGGCCCCAGGTGTAGTCAATGATCTGATCAGGAATTGCCAGTGCGCCGGCACCGAGTTTGAGGTCAATGCCACCGACCGTGGCTACCGCGATCACCCCGTCAACCCCGGCGAGTCTGAGTGCCGCAATATTGGCACGGTACGGGACACGGTGCGGTGCAAACTGGTGACTGGCCCCGTGACGGCGAAGCAGAACAGCCTCCACGCCCATCAGATTTCCGTAGAGTAGCGGCGCAGAAGGCGCCCCGTAGGGCGTGCTGAGTTCAACCTCCTCTTCAACCTGAAAAATATCGCTGTCAAGAAAGCCGGTCCCGCCGATAATGGCATACGTCATGTGTGTTTCTCCTCTCTCAGTCGAATAAGCTGCCGGTTTGCGGAGCGGCTTCTGCAGCAGGTGCCGCCTCTCCCATCATAGCGAGCAGTTTTTCCTCGTCAATCACCGGAATCCCCAGCTCAAGGGCTTTAGTCAGCTTGGAGGCGGGGTTTTCGCCTGCAACCAGATAGTCGGTTTTCTTGGTCACCGAGCTGCCCACTCTGGCACCGAGACTGATCAGGCGATCCTTGATTTCATCACGGCCGAAATGCGGCAATGTACCGGTGATCACAAAGGTGAGTCCCGTCACAGCGCTTTCCTGCACCGGCTCCTGCGAAGCTTTCGGCCAGCTGATCCCGGCTGCGAGCAGTTCATCAATCACTTTGCGGTTGTGCGGCTCTCTGAAGAAAGCCTCGATGCTTTCGGCAACAACCTCACCGATATCCTCGACCTCAGTGAGCTCTGCCACGCCGGCTTTTTCAATACGCTCGAGATCCCTGAAATGCCCCGCAAGCGAGAGCGCTGTCGATTCACCGACGTGACGGCAGCCAAGTGCATAAATAAACCGGGCCAGGGTCGTGTTTTTTGATTTCTCAATGCTCTCGAGAAGATTCTGCGCAGCTTTCGGCCCCATACGCTTTTCGGGTTTGTCACTGCCGGCAGACCTGTTCGTCGGAGCGATAAGCTCAGCATGGGTGAGACGGTATAGGTCGGCAGGGCTTTCAAGCAGTCCCTCATCCACAAGCATCGTCACGATTTTCTCGCCCAGCCCGTCAATACCCATGGCGCGGCGTGAGGCAAAATGCACAATGGAAAGCTTGCGCTGAGCCGCACAGAAGAGTCCGCCTGTGCAGCGCATATCCGCCTCCTCTTCATCCCGGATCGTTGCAGAACCGCACACCGGACAGTTCGACGGCATGGTGAACGTTTTTGCATCAGCCGGACGGCGCTCCTTCACGACGCGGAGCACTTCCGGAATCACGTCACCGGCGCGACGCACCACCACCGTATCACCGATCTTGAGATCGAGCTCCGCAATTCTGTCCTCATTGTGCAGTGTGGCGTTAGAGACCGTCACACCCCCGACAAACACCGGCTGCAGACGGGCAACCGGCGTCAGCCGGCCCGTGCGGCCCACCTGAATATCGATGCCGGTACAGACCGTCATCGCCTCCTCGGGCGGGTATTTGTGGGCGCAGGCCCAGCGCGGTTCTCTGGCGATAAACCCGAGCTGGTCCTGAAGTTCGAAGTCATTGACCTTGTAAACCACCCCGTCAATATCAAAGGGGAGCGATTCACGGGCGGCAGCCACCTCGTCATGGAAGGCGGCCAGCGCGTCGGGACCCTTCACCACGCGACGCATATCCGCAACGGGAAAACCGAGTGAAACCAGACGGTCAAGCGCTGCACTCTGCGTCGGCGCAAATGTCTCAGAGACCTCGCCGAGCGCGTAGGCGTAAAAATGCAGACGGCGTTGTGCGGTCACGCCCGGATCAAGCTGACGCAGACTTCCTGCCGCTGCGTTTCGGGGATTGACAAAAGTCTTGTGGCCGGCAGCTGCCTGACGCTCATTGAGTGCAAGGAAATCCTCGCGGTGCATAATCACCTCGCCGCGCACCTCCAGCACTTCGGGCACTTCCCCCTTCAGACGCAACGGGATGGATCGGATGGTTTTCACATTGGCTGTGACATCCTCACCCTGAGCACCGTCACCGCGTGTGGCGCCGCTCACAAGCACACCTTTTTCATAGCGCAGATTCATTGCCAGACCGTCAAACTTGAGCTCACAGTCATATTCAACGGGCGGGTCACCGGCGTCAAGACCGAGCTCCGAGCGCACCCGGCGGTCAAACTCGCGGGCACCCTCTGCGGAAAAATCTGTTTCTGTGTGAATCGACAGCATGGGTCTGGCGTGCGTCACTTTGGCCAGATCACTGCGGACCGCCCCGCCGACACGCTGGGTGGGTGAGGAGGGACTCTTGAGTTCAGGGAAACGGTTTTCAAGCGCAACGAGCAGATTAAACACCCGGTCATATTCCGAATCGGGCACGCTCGGCTCATCGAGCACATAGTACTCGTAGCTCCAGCGCTCGAGCTTATCCTCACAATCACGCATCAGTCGGGGCGCTTCTTCAGGCGGGCAGTCCCGGGCCTCACGGGTTCCATCAAAATCGAGCGTATCAGTGTTATCCATTCCAGTCTCTTTTACACAAAAAAAGCCGGTCTCCGCTTCTGGAAAACCGGCTGAGAATTCGCTTACGGCATCAGCTGCCCGTCTTCACAGAAAGACTAGGCACCACGGGCGAAGATCCGTGTAGCACGTTCACTGCCGGCATCCACCCCGTGCTGATGCATCATCTTCATGCGTTCTTTGAGCTTCTTTTCAAGCCCGATCGCATAAAGGGTATTCACAGGCGTCCTGTCAGAGTCAAGCCAGAAGCCCTGCAGATGGTTGCTGAGGTGGTTCGCCAGCGAGAAGAACCGCTGCAGATCACCGCGGGTGAAATTCACGAGCGGCACATCCAGGGAGAATTTCACGCACTGTGAATCCACAAACTTCATCACCATCGAAGGTTCACGCGTTGACGGATCCACCCGGTATTCCCACTGCGAATTGGCATGACGGAAACCGGCCTCTTTGGCAACACGTGCGAGCTGATCGGCACTGAATCCCTTCTCGCTGTCCTGAGGCACAAAAAGGAAATCGACCATCATGTCAAAGTAATTGATAAAGCGGCGGGTCTGCTCGGCAAGCATAGGCACACGCTCAATATCAGCAGAGCTTCTCACGTCAACATCATTATGCGCGGCAGCCTGCTCGAGAACCTGCAGCACCTTCGAAGCGGCCACCGGATCAAGCATACCTTCGCGGTTGGCCATGACCACGGCCACCACAATATGTTCGGCCTCAATGGGGAGATGTCTCGGCGAGTAGTAGAGCTTGTCACGGCTGCTTCGTGCCCACAGATTCAGCTGCAGGGGCAGCTTCAGCTCCGTGAGCTCAAGCCACAGGGACTGCATTCCGCCAATGGAGAAAACCTTTCCGGTCTGGGGCGTCATCTCAAGCACCCACTGCACACCGGCATCCACCGGTGCCTTGGGGTAGCCCTTGAGATCCTCGGACGAGAGCCCCTCCTCCTGCTTACGCTCTTTCTCCAGCAGCTCATAGACCGGAGGATCCTGCGAAGGCTGTCCGTCCGTCACCTTCTTTTCATCAACTTCAGGCGGCGGGTTCATGAGCACATCGGGCACTTCGCGGTTACGCTCTTTTTCGCGTTCGCGAATTCTCCTCTCCTCGCGTTTGGATCGCCAGAAAAAGAATCCGATCACCACAAGGGCTGCAACGATTAAAACAATAAGCGTCTGGTCTAATTTCATATTCTTTCGGCGATTTATCTGTCGCCCCAGCTGATTTTTTTCTTTCGCTCTCTCCGAAGGAGAAAAGCGTGCACATTAACGGGTTATTTTAGCAAATGCCACCTGCAGTGATCCGACCGGATCCGGGCACAGAAAGAAAAAATTAGTAGCAGTCTGTATTTACTGCGCCATTCTCGCCGCCTCTTCAATATCCACACTGACCACGCGGGACACCCCCGGTTCACGCATCGTTACCCCGACGAGCGCCTGCGCATACTCCATTGTGATGCGGTGGTGCGTAATCATCAGGAACTGTGTCTCGGCACTCTGGGCCCGGCACATACCGGCCAGACGGGCCTGATTCGCCTCATCGAGCGGCGCATCCACTTCGTCGAGCAGGCAGAACGGAGCGGGATTGAGTTTGAAGAGCGCAAACACCAGGGCTGTGGCCGTGAGTGCCTGTTCGCCGCCTGAAAGCAGCCTCAGCGTTGAGTTCTTTTTCCCCGGCGGCTGCGCATGCACCTCAAGGCCGGCATTGAGAATATCGTCACCGACGAGCTCAAGGGTGGCAGTGCCGCCACTGAACAGATGACTGAAGGTGGCGGCAAAGTTCGCTTTAACCGTCTCAAAGGTATCACGCATTGTCATGCGCGTTTCATGATCGATCTTGCGGATGGCCTCCTGAAGCGTGCTGATCGCCGCCTCCAGGTCAGCAACCTGTTCACGTGTGGTTTTGAGCATCTGTTCGATGGCCTCAAGATGCGCCTTGGCCGCATGGTTGATCGGACCGAGCGCTTCAATTTCAGCCATGAGTTTGAGAACGCGGTTTCTCACGCCGGACGCTTTCGCCTTATCCTGCTCGAGTGCGGCAGCAAGTGCGATGCGATCGGCACCGAGCTCCGTGAGCCGTTCAGAGAACTGCTCGCGCAGACTGAGTTTGTTCTGCTCATCAACTCTCATCTGACCGATGGCTTCGGTTTTCGGGAGAATCTCAGCCTGTTCGGTTTTGAGCTGCTCCATACTGGCCTGCTGCAGCGCACGTTTCTCTTCGAGAGCCTGGCTGGCCTTTTGCGCCTTCGCCTCGGCAAGTTTGAATTTCTCGAGCGCTTCACCCAGTACGGCAGTCTCTTTGATATGTCTGAGGGCGGCATCCTCCTGACGGAGTTTTTCCTGGCGGGCGAGCTCACGCTCGCAGTCCTCACGCAGATCCGAGAGCGTCTGCACACCGTCGGTCTGTGCGCGGCTCATTGCCTCGAGAGAGGTTCGCAGCACGGCAAGTTCACGACGCTTTTCGTTGAGCTGAATCTCCGCAAGCCGGAGCGTGTCAGCCGACCGGTCCGCACGCAGTTTGGCCGCGTGAACCTTTTTCTCCGCCTCTTCAAACGCCTCCTCGCGCGTGGCGAGTATTCCGGCAGCCTCTTCTATGCGCTCAAGGCTGGCCTTGTGTTCTTTTTCCAGTTCGCTGCGGTCGCGCTGCATATCAGCATTACGCTGACGCCACACATCCCACTTTTCCTCCAGAACACGAAGTGCAAGCTTGGCCTCGGACTCCTCGCGCCGCACGACATCACGCCGGGCGGAAACGGTTTTGAGTTCCGACTCCGCTGACTGCGCTGCGCCTTCAAGGGTGTCACGTCTGTTTGAGAGCCGGTCGAGCGTCTCCTCAGCTTCAATCAGGGCCGCCTGCGCCCTCTCGAGCGCCATACGTTCAGCAAGTGTTCTGTGTTCGCCTGCACCTTTGACCCAGTACTCAATCCCGGCACGGGAAACCGTGTCCCCCTGCGGCGTAATGAGTCTTTCTCCGGGACCGAGCGCTTCGCGCAGGGAAAGCCCCTCACGAATGGAGTCAACACACCACAGCCCGCTGAGCCACTCATCAAGCGCACGACCCACTGCGGCGTCGGAGGTTTGAATCTTTTCTCTCAGTGCGCACCATCCGGGATGCGGCACACCGGCCGGTACCGTGTATTCCGCACGGGTTTCAATAAAGGAAAGCGGCGCCGGCGGGCGATGTTCGGTATACACCGCAGACTGGATCATTCGCAGCAGAATACTGTCCGTGCGGCAGCCGAGAATCGCGTCCGCCGCATTCACCCAGTCCTCCTGCACCGTAATGGTTTCATGCAGACGGCGAAGCCCTTCAAGGCCCTGCGCCTGCTCGAAGTCGGCAAGCTGCTCGCTGCCGAGGGTTTCCTCGCTGCGCTGCTCAAGCGTCTCAACCTTGGCCAGACATTCTTTCTGATAGCTCAGTCCCGTGAAATACGCCTCTTTCGCGGCATCTGCCTCTGCGCGGGCCTCACGGGCGGCACGCTGGGTCATATCAAAGGATTCGTTGAGCGTATCGAGCGTATCCGTGAGTTCCTCATGACGATCGCGGGCCGCATTGAGCTCGTCCTCCGAGGGGGCAACGATTTTACGGGCACTCTCGCGGAGCCGCTCCAGTCGGGACTCGAGTGAGCGGCTTTCCTTTTCCGCCTCTGCCGCCCCGGCCCGGGCGGCCTCAAGCTCACGGATCTCCACAGCCAGCGATGACTGTGCTGCGGAAAGTGCTCCCCTGTCAGTATTGACCTGATCCCGGGCACGCTCTACACTGTCCTCGCGGCCTTCAATTTCATCCTCAAGGATATCCACCCTGTCACTGGCATCCTCCAGCGACTCACGGCCTTTGGCCTGAACCTCCTCGAGCCTGGAGAGCCTCTCGGACTTCCGTTTGTGTTCAGCCTCACTTTCGGCGAGCGCCGTGGCGATCACGCGAAGCCGCTCCTCACGGCGGCGCTCTTCGCTTTCCTGCAGTGTCAGATGTTTTTCAGCCTGACGCAGCTCTGCTGACGCCTGCTGAGCAGCGGCCTCGAGCGGTGCAATATCGAGCTGCGTGAGTCTGATGCTGCGGTCGGCCTCTTCTATGCGGCGTTTGTGTTCTTCAAGTTCCGCCTCTGCCCTGGCGCGCTTTGCTGCGAGCTCATTAGCCGCTTTTCTCGCGTCCTCATACTGAATGAAGTACCAGAGTGATTCGGCCTGGCGTTTCTCGTCATTGAGCGCCTGCCAGCGGTCAACAAGCTCGGCTTCACCGCGAAGCCGCTCATGTTCCTCCAGTTTGATGGCAAGCGCATCCTGAACACGTTCGAGGTTGCTCTGCGTCTGAACAATGAGCTGTTCGGTTTCTCGACGGCGCTCACGGTAAAGCGATACGCCCGCGGCCTCTTCGAGGTACACGCGCAGCTCTTCGGGTTTGGCTTTGATAAACGAGGAAATCATCCCCTGAGAGATGATGGCGTAGCTCTTGGGGCCGAGTCCGGTCCCCATGAAAATATCGAGCACGTCACGACGCCGGACCTGCTGCTGATTGATGAAATACTGTGACTGACCGTCAGAGGTCACCACGCGCTTGACAGTAATTTCCGCGTACTCGCCCCAGGGGCCTTTCACGCGGCCGTCCTCATTGGTGAGCAGCAGTTCCACCGAGGCCCGTCCGAGCGGCTTGCGGTTGCTCGAGCCGGCAAAAATCAGCTCCTTCATGGAGCTCGAGCCGCGCAGCTCCGAGAGGCGGGCCTCACCGAGAACCCAGCGCACAGCATCGATAATATTGGACTTACCGCAGCCGTTTGGCCCCACGATCCCGGTGAAAGGACGTTCAAGACTCACCGTGACAGGGTCGGCAAAACTCTTAAATCCAGCAATTTTGATATGGCGAAGCCGCAAATCGAACTCCAGACAAAGGTATCGGGCCGGTGCGCAGAATATGCGAAGCAGACAGAGGTTGACAGTGGACAAAGGCTGAGCGGAGAGTGAAATTCTCACTCAGTCACACCATTGTACTCAAATTGAATGGCACTACTGACAAAATGCTTCAGAGCACCGCCGTTATAATGTGCGCAACTTTTCTGTTTCACATTCAGGTGCCAGTGTGCGCGGTCTGCCCTCCAAAGAGTCTCCCGTAAAAAACGGGGCCGGGCTGTCCGCAAAATGCGCCCGCGGCTCACTGACACTCTTCCGGACAGGATTTATGTACGAAATTACCCCCTTACTTGATGACCCGATCCGCAACCTGAAAACGATCCGCGATGTGTTTCGCTGGGCGATTTCGGAAATGGAAACGGCGGATCTGAGCTACGGTCACGGCTCCCCCGACTCCTACGAAGAGGCCTCTTTTCTGGTGTGCCGCGGCCTTAAACTGCCGTTTGAGCATTTTGAGGAGTTTCTTGACTCGCATCTCACGCAGAGTGAGCTCTCACGGCTCGTGCACATGGTTGACCGCCGCGTGCATGACAAGACGCCTGTTGCCTATCTGCTCAAGGAAGCCTGGCTCACAGAACATATGTTCTATATTGATGAGCGTGCACTGATTCCGCGCTCATACATCGCCGAGCTGATCGAAGAGGATTTTGAACCCTGGATTGAAAACCCCGATGAAATCGGCACCGTGCTCGACATGTGCACGGGCTCGGGCTGTCTGGCCATTCTCGCGCAGGGTATTTTCCCGAACGCCAGCGTCACCGGTGCTGATCTTTCCGCTGACGCACTTGAAGTGGCCCGGAAAAACCGTGAACTCTACGGTATGCAGGACACGCTTGAACTCGTGGAAAGCGATCTCTTTGCCAACCTCGAAGGCCGCCGCTTTGACCTGATCATCTCCAACCCGCCCTACGTCACGCAGGCCGCCATGGACGCACTGCCTGCCGAATACCGCCACGAGCCCGCCATGGCGCTCGGTGCCGGGGACGACGGCATGGACATCGTCCGCCGCATGCTTCCCGAAGCACGCCACCATCTGACGGAAAACGGCCGGATGATTGTCGAGGTCGGTGACGGCGCCGCTGCTGTTGAAGCGCTCTTCCCGGGGCTTGACATCATGTGGCTCGTCACCTCCGGCGGCGACGATCAGGTCTTCCTTGTCACTAAAGACGCTCTTGACGAATACTTTGGCAGCTGAGCATGCTTCGACTCAATCACGTATCTCTGGCCCGGGGCACGCGTGTGCTCTACCGGGAGGCCACTCTTATTGCCAGTCCGGGAGAGCGCATCGGTCTTGTGGGCCCCAACGGCTGCGGCAAGTCCACGCTTTTTGCCGCCATTCTCGGTGAAATCACCACAGAGGCAGGCGACATCGAATGTCCTGGCGCAGACCGGATTGCCCACGTTGCACAGAGCTTCAAAGTCGAGGACACAACCGTGCTCGATTTTGTGCTCGCCGGTCATGAACCGCTCATGCAGGCCAAGGCGAAACTTGCCGCTCTGCAGGCGACTCCTGCCACCACGGAGCGCTACAACCTCGATCTGGCACAGGCGATTGCCAACGTGGCGGAACTCAACGAGGGCGCAATTGTCGCTCAGGCGCAGACCATTCTCGCCGGTCTGGGCTTCTCCGGCAGTGATGACACCCGGCAGGTGGCTGACTTTTCCGGCGGCTGGCGCAACCGTCTGGCGCTTGCCCGCGCCCTGATGCGCCCTGCCGATCTGCTGCTGCTCGACGAACCGACAAACCACCTCGATATCGACTCGCTCATCTGGCTCGAACAGTGGCTGCGACATGTGCAGGCCACCGTTATCATCATCTCGCACGACCGCGAGTTTCTTGACCGGGCCGTCAATACCATCTGGGCTGTGGAAGACAACACCATCACGCACTACAGCGGTAATTACAGCGATTACGAAGTGCAGCGTATTGAAAAACTCAGGGTGCAGAACGCGGCCGCCAAAGCCTATGAGCGCGAAGCCGCCCATCTCTCCGCCTTTATTGAGCGCTTCCGTGCCAAGGCGACCAAGGCCCGTCAGGCGCAGTCGCGCATCAAGATGCTCGAAAAGCTGCAGAGTGTCGAACCGGTGAGAGCAAAACGCGAGTGGCGTTTTGAGTTTCTCAAACCGGAACGTCTGCCGGAGCATCTGGTGGATACTGAAGGGCTTTCGCTCGGCTACGCTGAGCATGCGGTTATCCGCGATGTCACCCTCTCGATCCGCTCGGGTGAGCGTATCGGCGTGCTCGGCGTCAACGGCGCAGGCAAGTCCACCCTTGTCAAGGGCATTGTCGGCGAACTCTCCCCGATGGCCGGAGAAATCCGCCGCGGTCAGGGGCTGGAGATCGGGTATTTTGCCCAGCATCAGCTCGATCAGCTCCGCCCGGGGGACACACCGCTCGAGCACCTGCGCAGAATCGCCCCTGATGTGCGCGAGCAGGAACTGCGCGATTTTCTGGGTATCTACCGCTTCTCCGGTGACTTTGCCACGAGCCCGGTCGGTCCGATGTCGGGCGGCGAAAAAGCCCGCCTTGCGCTTGCACTGCTCGCCTGGAACAAGCCCAATCTGCTGGTGCTCGACGAACCGACCAATCACCTGGATATGGAAACGCGAGAAGCCCTGACGATGGCCCTCTCCACTTATGAGGGTGCGGTGATGATCGTCTCGCATGACCGTCATCTGCTTCGCGCCACCACAGACCGTCTGATTCTGGTTCACGAAGGTGAGGTGAGTGCCTATGACGGCGACCTCGACGACTATGCCGCCCTCGTGATCGAGCACCGCCGCGCCACCAGCCGGCAGGAAAAAGAGGCACAGCGTGCGCAGAAAGAACCGGTGATCAACAAAAAGGAAGCCCGGCGTCTTGAGGCGCAGGAGCGTCAGCGGATTGCCGCCCTGCGCGCCCCGCTCCAGAAAGAGCTCAGCCGTATCGAAAAAGCGATGGCAAAAGCCAATGATCAGATTGCCGAACTTGACAGACGTATGGCCGAGCCTGACTTCTACACCTCTACGCCCAATGAGGAGGTGGCGGCTGTACTCAAGGCGCACGGGGAACTCAAACCCCGAATCGAAGCACTCGAACTCGAGTGGCTTGAGGTTTCAGAAAAAATCGAAGCCATCGTCTGAACGCGCTTTCCTGTCTGCTCTTCAGGCATGCACCAGCGCCGGCAGGTGCATGCCTCTTTTGTCCTGCTCTAGATGCTTATGCCTAGGCGCATTTGCCTAAAAGTCCCTGAAATAACGGCAGATTTGAGGTATTACCACAATACCTCAAGCGGTTTCATGCCAGAATGATCCTACCGGAAACAACACCGCCCACTAAGCCAGGTCTGATGTCGGGCACCATGAAACCAGTTTTGAGGAAACAAACGATGTCTATCTCCAAGCGCTTATTTGTCAAGAGCCTTGTGGCTGTCACTATTGCCGGCACTCTCGTGCTTTCGGGCTGCGGCAAGGAAGAATCCAAAACGATCAAGGTCGGCGTGACCGCCGGTCCGCATGCCGCCATTGTCAATGCCGCGGCTGAAGTGGCGAAAAAACGCGGTCTCGATGTGAAGGTGGTGGAATTCACCGACTACCTCTCCCCGAACAAGGCACTCGCCGAAGGCAGCCTTGATGCCGACGTCTACCAGCATCAGCCTTTCCTTGACAACTTTAATGCCCAGCAGGGTACGAAGCTCGTGAAGGTCTCCGACGCGGTGGTTCAGCCCATGGGCTTTTACTCCAAGACGATTCATGATCTGAAGGATGTTAAGGACGGTGCCACGTTCACGATCCCGAACGATCCGTCCAATGCCGGCCGTGCACTGCTGCTCATTGAAGCCGCCGGTCTGATCAAACTCAAGCCCGGTCTTGCCTCCAAGGCCACGGTTAACGACATCACGGACAATCCCAAAGGGCTGAAGATTCTTGAGCTCGAAGCTGCCCAGCTTCCGCGCAGTCTCGATGATGCCAACGTGGCCGTGATTCCGATGAACTATGTGCTCAGCTCCGGCCTGAAAGCCCGTGACGGTTTCTACTTCGAGTCGCTCAAAGCGCCCTATGCGCTCATCGTGATCGCCGCCCGTCCGGACAATGCGCAGAGCGAAGGTGTGAAAGCCTTTGTCGATGCGTACCGCTCGGCTGAAGTGAAGGCCTTCATCGAGAAGACTTTTGACGGTGCCGTGCGCGCCACCTGGTAAGCTCGGGCAAGGTGTGACTTTTGCGGGACAGTGCACAGCGTGCACTGTCCTTTTTTTCTCTGAAGGGACAAAAAACTTGCCGGCGCTTCCCAGCGGAACAGCTGTCCGCCGGAGAGCGCCGGTATGTGTGAGAGAGGACGCCTGTAGCTGCAATGTACTGAGCGGAAAATCCGCTCCCGCAAGTGCCTGCCTCAACGGTTCAGAAGACAGAATCCCTTATTTGCCGGCGGAGAACCACTTGGCATAGATTCTGTCGTAGGTGCCATCGGCCCTGACGGCGTCAAGCGCCTTGTTGAGGCGTTCCACAAGCGCTGTGTTCTTCTTGTTGACCGCAAAGCCGTACTGATCCTCGGAGAGCACGACCGGAACCTCCTGAAGATTTTTCCCCTGAGCGGAATTCTGCTTCAGAAAGTATTCGTTCACAGGCTTGTCGTTGACCATGGCGTAGCAGCCGCCCTGAGAAATTTCAAGGAAGGCTTCAGCAGCGGAGTTGAAGGTGCGGATTTTCACACCGGGCAGTTTGGACATGTAGTGAGCACCGGCGGAGCCGATTTCAGCGCACAGCGTTTTTCCTTCAAGCTGCTTGGGACCTTTGATTTCAGCCGCGTGTTTCGCATGCGTCATAATCGTGAGCCCGGCATCGTAATACGGTTTGGTGAAGGCGACTTTAGCAGCGCGCTCGGGCGTGATGGTGAGTGCGGATACCGCCACATCGATCGATCCGGAGAGCAGTGCGGGAATCAGCCCGTCAAGACCCATGGAATAGATCTGCGGCTCAAAACCGGCGCGTTTGCTGACGGCTTCGAGCAAATCGATATCAAAACCCACGTATTTACCGGAGGCGGAATCAAGAAATTCGAACGGAGGATAAACCGTTTCACTGCCGATTTTCAGGACTTCCGCGCCGGCGGCTGATGCGAAGCATGCAGCACTTACCGCAAGTGCAACTGCAATGTTTTTGATGGACATACCTTAGGTTCCTTTTCCTGTTGTTGTACTGGATTGTTTCGGTTGGATCTCACAGCAGCAGAGTGCTGCAGATCCCGGGCGAGCGGCCACATTGCAGAAGAGCCGTACGCAAATTCCATTCTAGGACAAGGCGGTATCTAAAAAGGCACGTACCTAGCGTATCCACCTAGGAGAAAGTATTAACCTGAGGCGTTTTAGCGCAAAAAGACCTGAAATTCTCCGGTTATGCCTGCAGATCAGTTCCGTTTGGCGTCTGCGGCACGACCGGCAAGTACGAAGGAAAGTCCGCCGATAATCACCGGCGAGAGCAGAACCGCCACAAAAGCACCACGCAGCGTAAAGACATCGGACAGCGCGCCGATCACCGGCGGCCCCATCAGAAAGCCGAGAAAAGAGATTGCACAGACCATGGAAATGGCGGCTGCAGGCGAGACCGTACTTAAGCGGCCTGCCATGGAGTAGCAGATCGGCACCACTGCAGCCATGCCGAAACCGACAAATCCGCTGGCGACAACAGCGCAGGTGTAGCCCGGCGAGAACACCAGCAGTGCGAGGCCGGCAGCCATGGAAAGCGCAGAGACTCTCAGAACCGGAATTTCGCCGTAGCGGTTGATAAAGCCGTCAGCCACAAACCGTGCGCAGACCATCAGCAGCATGCAGCTCAGGTAGCCGGAACGCGCGCTGAAGCCATCCTCTCCAAGTACGGACACAAAGTAGACGGAGTTCCAGTTGTACATGGCGCCTTCGACAAGCATGCTGCCGAAACCGACCGCTCCGAGCACAAGCAGTATCGCATCAGGCATCTGCCAGCGGCGCACCGAACCTTGGGACGGCTTTTTCAAATCCTCCTGCATAAAGTGCCGGCTGCAGAAACGTGCACAGAAGACGGCCAGAACAAAAATCAGCGTAAAGTGCCACACTGGCGGCACATGCAGACCGGCCATCACACCACCTGCCAGACCGCCGAGCACACCGCCCATAGACCAGCAGCCGTGCACTTTGGCCATAATTGAGCGCTGATAGAGATTTTCAACCTGCAGTGCCTGTGTGTTGACGGAAATACTGAGCAGGCTGTAGCAGACACCAAAAAGCATCAGCACGGCAAACAGCATTCTGCCGTCACCTGCCGCCCCCAGTGCAATCAGCACAGCCGGGTGCAGCAGCATCGCGGTGAGAGCCACCCGCCGGGAGCTGAAACGCCGTACCAGCGACGGTGTGATCATCATGGCGATAAACTGACCGAGCGGTGTGGCAAAAAGAGCATATCCGAGCTCGGCATTGCTCAGTCCGAGATTCGCCTGCACATCCGGAATACGCGCCGCCCAGCTGGCAAACACGGTACCAAGAATAAACATTCCTAGACTTGCTGCCAGCCTGTGCCAGGCTTTAGGTTCCTGAGGACGGAACTGTTCGATAAATTTTCCGGCTTGCATAATAATTTCCGTTTCTCCTGAGCAGAGTATTCTGACACTTTTTGAAGATAGCGGCGAAAAGCATTTGCCTGAAAACGACGGATTCGAGCAAAATAGAAGAATTCCTGACGGGAGCTGATTTTCCGTCGCTGAGCATTCTCAACACAAAGAAGCAAAGAAAATGGACATCAAAAAGGACTGGTTTACTGCCACGCTCACCGATGCGTACGAAAGTCTGGGTGAGGCAGTGGAAATGCTGGAATCGGGCGACCATGAAGACGCCGAGGACGTGCTGCACAACAAGCTTCTGCACGTCTATGCAAAACTCAATTACGCCGTCAACACGGCCTATCTCGGCGATTCAGCACTGGAGGTGATGGATGAGGATGCACTGATCGCCTGGCCGGACGATATGCCGTTTTACTACGAGAGTCCCGTGGACGAAGACGATAACAGCGACAGCCACAACAACTGAAGCTGCAATGTGAAAACCGCGGCCTGGCGCCGCGGTTTTTTTCAGACTCAGTCGCGAATATCGCGCAGCCGCCAGCCCAGGGCAAAAAGCAGGCCGAAGTAGATCACTGCAGCGGCGCCAACCATAACAGCCACACCGGCAGCGCGGATGGTCCAGCTTACCGCGGTCCAGTCCCAGCCGGTCTGTCCCCAGTAAAGGGCCGCCCCCATGAGGGCAGCCGAGAAAATAATCTTTGCAAAGAACATGCACCAGCCCGTCTGCGGGGTATAGATAGCCCGCTTTTTCAGCAGCACGAGCAGCGTGCCGGCATTAAACAGACTTCCTATCCCCACCGAAAGTGCCAGTCCCGCCTGGGAAAAAAGCGGCACCGAAACACAGTTGACCAGCTGCACGCAGATAAGACTCCAGCAGGCCACACGCACAGGAGTACGGATATCCTTTCTGGCATAAAAGGCGGGGGCCACAATCTTGAGCGCAATCAGTCCCAGAAGCCCGACGCTGTAACCGACCACGGCTGCGGCCGTCTGATGCACGTCCGCCGGACTGAACTGTCTGCCCTGGAAAAGAAAGGCGACAAGTGCATCAGCGGTGAGCCACAGACCGACAGCCGCAGGCACGCCAACGAGCACCACAAGGCGCAGCGCCTTGTCAAGCAGACGGTTGTAGCGCTCAACATCCCCTCTGGCATATGCCTGAGAGAGTCCCGGGAGCAGAACAGTCCCGAGCGCCACACCGAGCAGCGCCGTGGGGAATTCCATCAGACGGTCGGCGTAATTGAGCCATGTGACAGCCCCTTTTTCCAGATGCGAGGCGATATTGGTATTGATCAGAATCGAGAGCTGTGCCACCCCGACACCAAAGAGTGCCGGCACCATGAGTTTCATCACCCGGCGTACATCAGCATTGGCAAAAGCGGCTGAGGGGCTGACAAAACGAAAGCGGATCCCGATGCGCCTCAGAGCCACAATCTGTGTGCCGAGCTGCAGCACACCACCGGCGATCACTGCAATGGCCAGTGCCCAGATAGGCGAAGAAAGACGCGGTGCCAGAACAACAGTTGAAACGATAAAACTGATGTTGAGCAGTACCGGCGTAACCGCAGGAATCGCAAAATGCTTCCATGAATTGAGAATAGCCGCAGCAAAGGCCACCAGACTCATAAAAGCGATATAGGGAAACATAAAGCGCGTCAGCGCAACCGACAGATCAAACGCCTCCGGTGTGTCGGAGAGCCCGCCGGCGATTGCCCAGACGAGCAGCGGCGCAATCAGCACCCCGATCACACTCGCGATCAGCACAGCAATGGCCAGAGTGGTGAGCACATTATGGATAAACCGGTCGCACTCCCCAGCGGAACGGTTTTCCTTCACATCAGCGAGCATCGGCACAAAGGCCTGCTGGAATGCCCCCTCCGCAAAAAGACGCCGGAGCATATTCGGCAGACGGAATGCCGCATAAAATGCGTCGGTCTCGGCACTTGCGCCGAAATAGCGGGCGATCAGCATGTCACGGATCACACCGGTGATGCGACTGATCAGAGTAAGTCCGGAGACAAGCGCGGAAGATTTAAGCAGAGACATGTGGCGGCTGAGAAAAAATGAGCATTAGAGACGATTCAACGAAAGAAATTCTACCCGCAAACCCACCACTTGTCTTAGAAATCTGATATAGTCAAGGACTTTTCGGGGACTCTCAATTCTCACTAAAGTGCTCTGCCTTCTGTTCGGTCTCACAGGAGTCGCTCGGCACCGGGAAAAGAGGGCCACGATGATTAGCGAAGTCTTTGGTGTCATAGCTAAAAACCGCTTTGCCCTACTTCTCTGCACTAGTTGCTCTGCAGAAAGTCGGCAGGCGGCGTCCGATGCATCCTCAGGCCATCGGAACACCGAGATGGACAAATGAATGCGGGCTCTGTGCCTGCCTTCATATTCTCGAAACGCCGACTGTAAACCAATTTTTTAGGCAAGGAATTTTAAAAATGGCCAATACCAAGCAAGCTCGCAAACGCGCCCGTCAGAACGTTGCCCGTAATGCTCACCTCTCCGCTCAGCGCAGCCAGTACCGCACCGCCATCAAGGCTGTGCGCAAGCTCGTTGTCGCCGGCGACAAGGCTGCCGCTCAGGAAGCCTTCAAGCGTGCTGAATCCGTGATCGACACGCTCAAGGGCAAGGGTGTTCTGCACGCCAATGCTGCTGCTCGTCATAAGAGCCGTCTCTCCGCTGCTATCAAGGCTATGGCCTGATCACATCCTCTCGCGGATGAGTAAGCACTGAATTCTGTTCAGTCTTAAAAAAAGCGCAATCCATGTCCGGATTGCGCTTTTTGCTTTTCAGGATTCACGCGGATGCGTCTATAGAACCACCGGTTCCATGACAAGGCGCACACCGAATTTCTCTTCAATCTTCTGCTGAATCATGGCGGCAAACTCGAGCACATCCTCGCCGCTCGCACCGCCGAGATTTTCCAGAATCAGGGCATGGTTGGCCGACACCCCCACCTTCTCAGCTCTGAATCCCTTGAGACCGGCGGTCTCAATCAGGCTTGCCGCAGCGAATTTCATACGCCCGCCGCCGAGTCTGTAATGCACCACGCTCGGATGATTCACCAGCACACGGCGCCAGACGACTTTATCGACAATGGGGTTGGTGAAGAACGACCCGGCGTTGCCGGTCACAGCGGGATCGGGCAGTTTGCGGGCACGGATTTCACGAATGAGCGAGGACATGCGCACCGGCGTCAGATCCTCAATACTGAGTCCGTGCAGACCAAGGGCGTGCTCAACGTCTTTGTAGCCCATCACCGGCGTGAAGGTTTTTCTCACACGGAGTACCGCCGAGAGAATAATCCACTGCGAGGCCTTCGGTGTCTTGAAGACACTGTGACGGTAGGAGAAGTCACAGTCGGCTAGGCTCAGAACCCGTTCGGTCTGCTGCTCGCGGTCCCAGATGCGCACACTCACCAGATGTTCGGCAAGCTCAACACCGTAGGCACCGATATTCTGTACAACAGCGCCACCAACCGTTCCAGGAATGGCAGAGAGATTTTCCAGGCCGCTGTAGCCCCCGCCAATGCTCCGGGCAATGACCTCATCAAAGACCTCGCCTGCCCCTGCCGTGATCAGTGCCTCATCATCATTGATCGCTGTGAGCGCATAGCCGCCGATCGCAATGCGAAGCACCACCCCCTCAATACGGGAACGGGCAATCGTATTGGCACCGCCACCGAGAATATGGACGCGAAGTCCCTGCTCCGCGGCCAGAGCCAGCGCCTCTTTGAGTTCAGCAGTACTGCGGATTTCGGCATAATTTGCCGCAACAGAGCGGCATCCGAATGTCGTGAGCCGGTCCAGGGGAAAATCTTTCTGAAATGTCATCATAATGTCGTCGGCTGTCGCGAGCCGCTCCGTGTGTTCAGGTTGAAAAACCGGACTTCTCTGAGTCCTTCTCTTTCAATTGTAGCGCGTTGAATGCAGAAAACAGAAACGGCAGAGAATCTGCTTCTCTGCCGTGAATCTGTCAGGCGGTAAACGCCTCTTAGAGCAGATGGAGTTTTTCCATACGGGCACGGATACTCGAGAGCATCCCTTCGACGGAAAGGCCGGCATCGGCAAGAAGTTCATCCTGCGTACCCTGCTCGATAAACTCGTCAGGCAGGCCCAGCCGCAGCACCGGAACGGTCACAGCCGAGTCGCTCAGCACCTCCATCACTGCCGAACCGGCGCCGCCCATCAGCACGCCCTCCTCTGCGGTGACGATCAGATCAAAATTCTTCGCCGCCTCAAGAATGGTATCCCTGTCAATGGGTTTGACAAAGCGCATGTCGTAGAGCGCAGCATCAAGTGTTTCCGCCACTTCCGCACAGCGGCTCACCATGGAGCCGAAACCGAGGATGGCCACACGCGAGCCGTGGCGCAGCTGCCGCGCCCGTCCGACGGGAATGGTTTCATCAAGCCCCGCACTCGGGGTCACACCGGGGCCTTTGCCGCGGGGATAGCGCACCGCAGCAGGGGTGCCGAGTTCATAACCGGTATTGAGCATCAGACGGCATTCGTTTTCATCTGACGGGGTCATCACCGTCATGTTCGGCACTGCCCGCAGAAGGGCAAGGTCAAAGAAGCCGTGGTGGGTCGCCCCATCAGCCCCGACCAGCCCGCCGCGATCCACCGCAAAGAGCACCGGCAGATTCTGCAGGGCCACATCATGGATTATCTGGTCCATGGCGCGCTGCATGAATGTCGAATAAATGGCCACCACCGGACGGATCGTCTCACAGGCGAGCCCGGCGGCGAACGTCACGGCATGCTGTTCGGCAATCGAAACGTCACGATAGCGTTCAGGGAACTTTTTTTCAAAATTCACCAGCCCCGAGCCCTCCCGCATGGCAGGCGTGATGGCATACAGACGGCTGTCCGCCGCAGCCTTCTGTTCAATCCACTGACTGAAGACTTTGGTGTAGGTGGGTGCGCCGCCGGAGGCGCTCACGATGCCCACATTCGGATCGAATTTGCTCACCCCGTGATAAGTGGTGGGGTCGTTTTCCGCCCGGCTGTATCCGTGTCCCTTCTGCGTGACGACATGCAGCACGCAGGGACAGTCATTCTGCTTGAGGTTGCTGAGCACCTCGATGAGTCCCTCAATGTCATGACCGTCAATCGGACCGTAGTAGTTCAGATCAAAACTCGAGAACAGGCTCGAAGGCGGACTCATGAAGGAGATCGCCCCCTGCTCCATGCGCTTTGCAACGTCCCAGAGCCGCGGAACCGGTTTGAGAACCTTTTTGGAGATTTCCCGCAGATCCATATACGCGCGCGTGGAGACCATCTTTGCCAGGTGAGCGGAAATCGCCCCCACGGGCGGCGAAATGGAGTAATCGTTATCGTTGAGAATCACCAGCAGTCTGACACCTGATTTGTAGGAGCCCGCATCATTGAGCGCCTCCATCGCCATACCGCCGGTGAGCGCCCCGTCACCGATCACCGCCACATGCCAGCGCTCGGTGTTGCCTTCGAGCTTTGCTGCCACAGCCATCCCGAGGGCGGCTGAAATAGAGGTGGAGGAATGCCCCGTGCCGAACTCGTCATACTCGGATTCGGTGCGCTTGGGGAACCCGGAGAGGCCGTCTTTCTGGCGAAGTGTACACATTGCCTCACGGCGACCCGTCAGAATCTTGTGTGCATAGGCCTGATGACCCACGTCCCAGATCAGACGGTCCTCGGGCGTATTGAAAACGCGATGCAGAGCAATCGCAAGTTCAACCGCGCCAAGCGAACTCGAGAGATGTCCCCCGGTCCTGGAGACGGACTCCACCATAAAGTCACGCAACTCCTGCGCAAGTTCGGGGAGCTGCTCCTCAGGGAGCGCGCGAAGATCTTTGGGGTCATTGATCTTTTCTAATAAGTGATACTGATCAGTCACTGTTGTTCCTTTTTCCGGGTCATCTTTGACGGGCACATTCTTATATAGTTACACAGCCGGCAGCAAAAATAAATCCCTCTTTCGAGAGGTGTTTGCCTACCCCCGGAGGCCGGCAATCCCGCCGCGCCGTCAGAAATGGCGCAAAACCACATAATCGGCGATTTCTTTTAGCCGTCTGGTCGCCTCAGAGGGCACGCCCGCATCAAGCTCCACTGTCCTGAGCGCCTCAAGAGCGCCCGCATGCAGCTCCATTGCCTTGGCTCTTGCCCCGTCAAGACCGAGAATGGAAACCCAGGTGGGCTTATCATCCTTCTCGTCCTTACCGGCGGTTTTTCCAAGCGTCTTGCTGTCCTCGGTGCAGTCAAGGATATCATCAACAACCTGAAATGCCACACCGAGCTCTCCGGCATACTTCCCGAGCGCCGCCCGGGTCTGTGTGTTCAGTCCGAACCAGTTGCCCGACTGAGCCCCCATCAGAACCGCCGCGCTGATAAGCGCGCCGGTCTTGAGTGCCTGCATTTCACGCAGTTCATCGAGTCCCGGCTTCTGGCCGACCATAGCCAGGTCATAGGCCTGACCGCCGCACATTCCGTTGACGCCCGAGGCCTGAGACAGGGTTTTGAGCAGTTCAAGCGTCACTTCTGCCGACGCACCTGCGCCGGCGAGCGATTCAAACGCCCGGCACTGCAGCGCATCACCGGCGAGCAGCGCTGTCGCCTCACCGAACTTCACATGCACTGTGGGTTTGCCGCGCCGGAGTGTATCGTTATCCATGGCCGGCATATCATCGTGCACCAGAGAGTAGGCATGAATACACTCAAGAGCAAGCGCCGCGCTGTCGAGTACCGCAGCAGGGGCACCGCTCACCTCACCGGCGGCATAGCACAGCAGGGCGCGAATACGCTTTCCTCCGCCGAGCACGGCGTAGCGCATCGCACTGATGAGCTCACGGGGACCGTTGTCCGGCTGAGGGAGCATCTGCTCAGCGAAATGTTCGAAATGTCCGGCTTTCTCCGAACTCCAGGTCTGAAAATTCTTGTCTGACTCTGACATGTTCAAATTTGACCTTCTGATTAGAACGGGACATTTTCCGGAAGAGGCTCTTCCTGCTCCGGCTGAAGTTCTTTAATATCGTCAATTTTCTGGCGCGCGCTTTTGAGCTCATCACGGCAGCGCCTGACCAGTGCCACCCCGCGTTCATAACTCTCAACGCAGGCTCTGAGCGACATACCGCCGGAGGCGAGCTGATTGGTGAGCATTTCAAGCTCCTGCATCGCCTCCTCAAAACTGAGCGCCTCCACAGGCTGCTGACGGATTCCGGTTTCTTCCATGGCACTATCCTTTCTCTCTAATTTTCCGCATCCGGCTAACAGCGTACAGACGGGCTGTAGCGCCGTCGTGCGGATCCGGTTTCCACATCCACATTCTAGCCGTCTAGAATATGGGTGTTTTTGATTTTTTTACTGTTAACGACGACTATAACGACTCGATCATGCAAAAAAGCGTATGGATGCTTGCCGCCGCCTTCTTCTTTTCCGTCATGGCAGCCTTCACCAAACTGGGCGCACAGCACTTTGACACCCTTGAACTGATTTTCTACCGTTCACTTTTCGGGGTCATCATGGTGGCAATGTGGGTCCGCTCCAAGCACCAGACGCTCAAAACACCACTCGCATTTTCTCACATTAAGCGCAGTTTTTTCGGCACGCTGGGCATGAGTATCTGGTTTTATGCCATTGCACACCTGCCGCTCGGCACAGCCATGACACTTAACTACACCTCACCGCTTTATATGGCGGGTACCATTGCCGTGCTCTCCTGGTGGCACAAGGACCCGCTCAATTTCAAACAGATCCTCGCCGTGATCATGGGCTTTATCGGTGTGGTGTTCGTGCTGCGACCCGAGCTTCGTGAGGGTGATGAACTGCCCGCACTCATCGGGCTCACCTCAGGCTTTTTCGGCGCGCTTGCCTATTTCCAGGTCAAGGAGCTCTCGGCGATGAAGGAACCCGAGTGGCGCATCGTCTTTTACTTCACCCTCTTTGGCACCATCTGGGGCGCGCTCGGACAGCTCCTGATGAAGGGGCACTTTAACGCGCTCACCATGGACAGCATCCCTGCCCTTATCGGCATCGGTATCACCGCCACGCTTGCGCAGCTCAGTATGACGCGTGCCTGGGGTGCGGAGAATATTCTGCTCACAGCAGTCTTTCAGTACACCGCCATTGTGTTTGCGACGATTATCGGCGTGTTTTTCTTCTCCGAAAACCTTCCCTGGCAGAGTGCGACAGGTATTGCCATCATCCTGGTCGCCGGTGTCTGGGCCACATTAGTGAACCGCCATCACAAACTTCCAAAGGCCAAAACGCCCAGAAATTAGCCTTATTAACGATCCGGCATGGTACAGCGGGACAATCGCGGAATCTTCGCTGATCAAAATTTTCTACAAATTTTGTTACAGCAATAGACAAAAAATATAAGTCAGATATTTGACCATCATCAAATTGCTGAGCTTTTTCACCGTGATTGCCCCCATCAATGCGCAATATGACTGCCTTCTGCCGCCACCCATTAGGGTTAATCACTAGACGACTGTAAAGATATAAGCAATACAATCAAAAAAGCAGGTAAAAAAACGCCAGCTTTACATTCTTTGTTTGTTTCTATCAAGCATTGAGAAATCTTCAATCGGACAATTTTTAGCTAAAGGGTGGAGAAAAAATGTCCTCTAGTAAAAAACTCGGCCTGGCATGGCAGATGCTAATCGGCCTGGCACTCGGTATTGTTGTCGGTGCCTTTATTGACTCCTCATTTGCTCAGACCTGGCTCAAGCCCCTGGGCGATCTTTTCATCCGTCTGATCCGCATGGTGGTTGTTCCCCTTGTGATCGCGACGATTATTGCCGGTGCAGCCGGTATTTCGGATACCTCCAAACTCGGCCGCGTGGCTTTTAAAGTGCTGGTGATTTATGCCATTACAACGGCTATTTCTGTGGCCGTCGGTCTTATCTTTGCCTCCTTTATCCAGCCTGGCGTCGGACTTGACCTCTCGACTGAAGGTCTCAAGGCCAAGGAAGTGGTTCCTCCACCGCTCGTTAAGACACTTCTTGAAATTGTGCCTATCAACCCGATGGAAGCTATGGCCAAAGGCTCCATGCTGCAGATCATCTTCTTTGCGGTGATGTTCGGCTTTGCGCTCTCCGCGCTCGGCGAACGCGGCAAGCCTGTGCTGCGCTTCTTTGAAATCGTCGGCGACGTGATGATCCGTGTGACCGGCACCGTGATGCGCTTTGCCCCGATCGGTGTGTTCGGTTTGATCTCCTACACTGTCAGCAAGCACGGTCTGCAGGTTCTCCTGCCGCTCGGGTCTCTGATTCTGAGTTCCTTCCTTGCGACGGTCTTCTTCGTTGTGGTGATCCTGATTCCGATGGTCCGCATCTTCGCCAAGATCCCTGTGATGACCTTCCTGAAGGGTATCTTTGAACCGTGGATGGTTGCATTCACGACCTGCTCGTCCGCAGCAGCTCTGCCTGCCAACCTCAATGCCACCCGTCGTCTGGGTGCAACCAAAGCCGTTTCGTCCTTCTCGATCCCGCTGGGCAACACCATCAACATGAACGGTACCGCCATCTACATGGGTGTGTGCGCGATCTTTGCGGCTGAAGTCTACGGTATTCCGCTCTCCATCACCTCCCAGGTCACCATCGTTCTGATGGGCGTTCTGGCTGCTGTCGGTACGGCCGGTGTGCCGGGTGCCGGTCTGATCATGACGACGATCATCTTCACGCAGGTCGGTATTCCGCTCGAAGCTGTGGCTCTGATCGCCGGTGTGGACCGTATTCTTGACATGATCCGTACCTCCATCAACGTCGTGGGCGACGCGGCGAGTGCCGTGGTTGTCACCGCTATGGAAGGCGACCTGAACTCCGAACCGTTCGTTGAAGGCGAACAGCTTGAAAGCTGACGCTTGAGAACCTGACGGTTCAATTTTCCCTCTGCTCCGGTTTTCCTGAACCGGAGCAGATTTTTTTGCGCCTCCCTCTGCGGCTGCACAAGGCGTAACGTTTCGTTTCTCACGCTCAGCCGCGGTAAGGTTTCGAACAGCCAGCCTGCTATACTCGTTAGCGTTGAAAAGACTTCACATCTGTTGGAGACACTGAAGAATGACATTTAAACTGATTCCCTTTGCTTTGGCCGGCTCCGTAGTACTGCTTTCCGGTTGCGCCAGCGCTGATGTTCCCTCGCTTGCGGGACGTTCCATGATGTGGGCCGAAGTCATCAGCAAGGACTGTGAAATTCCGCCTGAAGTGGAATTCGGCAAGAACGGTGAACTCACCGGCAACACCGCCTGCAATCCGCTTTCCGGCACTTATGTTCAGGACGGCAGCAAAGTGGATTTCTCCGGCGCTCAGACCGGCAAGCGTACCTGCGGTCCGAAGCTCATGGAAGTGGAAAACCGTCTGATGAAAAATCTCAAGGCTGCCAGATCGGTGAAATTTGACGGTGACAAAGTCACCTTTGCGGATGCGCAGGGCAAGACGCTGATGACCCTTGTCCCGATGCAGCCCGGCTCCTGCGACTGACAGCTTTCAGGCGGCACAAAACAAAACATCTCCTTCGTGCGCTGCGCAAAGGAGATGTTTTTTTCTCGGGAGACCAGACCGGTCCGGGCACAGCAAAACCCGAAGCACCGCAGCTCCACCAGCTCAAGGGAACTGCCAGCCAGGCGTCAGGTGATGGACTCTGATACCGGCAACCGATCTGCAGACAGCATTCTATTCAAGACGAAGACTTTACAACCTGACAGTTGTTTTCTTCAGCACCCGCACACATACCGGAATCTTAAAAACACCCGTCTTTCAGTCGTTTTAAAGCAGTATAGTTCACGAGAAAGCGCACCCTACAGATCCCGCCCGCGAGAGAGCCGGCTGGCCGGCCCGAGTCTGAGTTCCATCTCCACGTGAGGAATTCCGTCTTCAAGGAACTCTTCAGAGATGGTTCTGAAACCGGCCTTCTCGTAAAAACCGGTGGCGTAGCACTGCGCCTCAATAAAAATTCTTTCCGGGCAGAATTTTTCACACACCGCGGCAATGCCTTCTCTGAGAAGCGTTCCGCCCAGCCCTTTTCCGTGCGTGAGCGTCAGAACGCGGCCCATCTGAACCGTGGCGGCGTCTTTGCGGAATGCTCTCAGATAGGCGACCACCCGGCCGTTGTCCTCAAAAAAGACATGCAAACTCTCAATATCCTTTCCGTCCACATCCTGATAGACACACTGCTGCTCGAGCACAAAAATCTCTGCGCGCGACTGCAGGATGCCATAGAGCTCCATTGTGGTGAGCTCCTGAAAAAATTTCACCTTTTTCTGCATTCACCGTCTCCGTCCTGTTACACCGGATTCGCCGGCTGCCCGGTTTTTTCGTAGGCAAGCCTCGGAAAGTCATCCTCTTCGACAAAAATCGTGCCGCAGTGCACAAAGCCGAGTTTCTGAGCCAGTTTCTGCATAACGATGTTGTCGCCATGCGTATCGATGCGCAGATGTCCGCACTCGCCGATCGCCCAGCGGAGACAGAACGTGCCGATACCTTTTTCAGAGCCGTCGCCGGCAATCCGGTGAATCACACCGTACGGAGAATCATCGAGCCAGGCGCCGTCTGTGATGCGGCTGTATGTCGGTTCGATATCCTTGCCGAAATCAAGAAAAAAGGTTCCGACCACTTTACCGGCGTCGTTAACACAGACATAACTCTTCGCCTGCGCAATATCGTTTCGGATCAGCGCTTCAGGCGGCCAGTTTGTCGGCCCCCACTGGTCGGGATTGCCGTGAGCAGCCATAAAGGCTCTGGCGATACGGTAAATCTCCATTATGCGCGGTAAATCTTCCTGCGTTGAATGTCTGATCTGCATAGACAGGTTCCGTAATTTGAAAATTCTTTACTCAAAAGCCGCATCACCATCCGGGTAATGCGGCTTTCAGTTAGTGGGCAACTTCCCAGTTATCCCCGACCCCCACTTCCGCAATCAGCGGAACGCTCAGATCAGCCACCCCTGCCATCAGGCGGGGCACAGCCTCACGAACCTGCTCAAGCTCTGCGTCAGGCACCTCAAGAATCAGTTCGTCGTGCACCTGCAGTACAAGACGGGATTTCAGCCCTTCTTTGCTGAGATAGTCCTGCACGGCAATCATTGCCAGTTTGATCAGGTCGGCCGCTGTCCCCTGCATCGGTGCGTTGATGGCAGCACGCTCAGCAGCTGCCTGAACCGGTTTGCGCGAGGAATGAATTTCAGGCACCCAGAGACGCCGTCCGAACTCGGTTTCCACGTAACCGTTTTCACGCGCCTGAGCGCGCATGAGCTCCATGTAGCGTTTGACGCCGGGATAGCGGTCAAAATACTCTTCAACATAGTGAGCGGCCACTTTCCTGTCGATCCCCAGATTCTGGGCAAGGCCGAACGCACTCATCCCGTAGATGAGCCCGAAGTTGATCACCTTGGCCATCCGGCGCTCTTCAGGGGTAACCTGATCCGGGGTTTTCTTGAACACTTCAGCGGCGGTGGCCTTATGGACGTCCCTGCCCTGTGAGAAAGCACGCAGCAGACCTTCGTCACGGGAGAGATGCGCCATGATGCGCAGCTCGATCTGCGAGTAGTCGGCAGACAGAATTCTGGCGCCGGCCTGCGCCACAAACCCTTCACGTACACGCCGGCCTTCCGGGGTGCGCACAGGAATGTTCTGCAGATTAGGCTCCGAACTGGCAAGGCGCCCGGTCACGGCTGTGGCCTGACCGAAGGTCGTATGTACGCGCCCGTCAACAGGATCGGTCATACGCGGCAGCTTGTCGATATAAGTACTCAGCAGCTTTGAGAGCATCCGGTGCTCAAGCACGACTTTAGGCAGAGGATAGTCAAGTGCGAGTTCATTGAGAACCTCTTCATCGGTGGAAGGCGCGCCGGTCGATGTTTTTTTCACAACAGGAATCTGCAGATCCGTAAAGAGAATCTCGCCGAGCTGCTTCGGAGAGGAGAGATTGAACTTTCTGCCGGCAATCTTATAGGCCTCCTCTTCAAGCGCATTCAGACGCCGGGTAAGCTCCTCGGACTCCTGCGCAAGTTTGAAGCAGTCAATGGCCACCCCGTTCTCCTCCATCGTATCGAGTACCGTAAGCAGCGGCCGCTCGATATTTTCATAAATCGGCAGCAGTTTCTCATCGGTGGCCAGATGCGAGGAGAGTGTGGCGTACAGGGCACGGATGGCGGCTGCCTCCTCCGAAAGCAGACGGTAGACCATTTCCCGGTCAGCCTCCGATGCACGGATGGCCTTGGCCCCTTTGCCGAGCACCGATTCAACCGTCGGAATGGCGCGTTTGAGATAACGGCGCGAGACAGGCAGCAGGTCATGTTTCAGATGAGCCTCAAGCACATAACTCATGAGCATCACATCGTCCCAGAGTCCGCCCGGTTCAATACCCTGCGCACGAAGCGCATGGCGAACTGTTTTCGCATCGTGCGCCACTTTGCGGGTATCCGCACTCAGCCAGGGGGAGAGTGCTTTGAGAACGGCCTCGCAAGGCAAACCGCTGCTCTCATGGTAGACAAACACATCCTTGGCAGAAAGTGCAACGGCAATGCCGGCAATCTCAGCATGCAGAGCACTCCCGTCAAAGAGCACCTGCACTCCCACCGGAAGGCGGCGGGACTCCTCGAGCAGCGCGGTGAGCTCAGTAAGTGTCTGCTCACTCTCAATCGCGGTAAAGGGGATATCATCGGGCGGTGCGAGCAGGTCTCCCGCCTCCTCGCGGGGCATGACTTTTGCGGGTTCAGGCTTCAGAGCCGGGGCTGTCCCGGCATCATCAAAAAGGCTTCCCTGAGCCGGCTGCGAAGCGGAAGCGGCCGGAGCGGCAGCTTCACGCACGCCACCGGGCGCTGCACGCAGGAGCGTGTTCGGCGACATCTCCCAGCGCTGACAGAATGCCGTCAGCGCAGCCTGATCGGCGGGCTGCACTTTGAGGGCGGCGGGATCGGCAGCCTCATCGGGAAGCTCGCAGTCGCGTTTGATTGTCACGAGTTCACGGGCCTGGTCGAGGAAGGGCAACCCCGCACGCAAGTGCTCACCAACCTTGCCCGAGACCTCACCGGCATGAGCCTTCACGCCGTCAAGATCCCCGTACTGACTGATCCACTTTGCCGCGGTTTTCGGGCCGCATTTCTCAATACCGGGCACATTGTCAACCTTGTCCCCCATCAGAGCGAGATAGTCGATGATGCGTTCGGGATAAACACCGTACTTCTCCATCACCCCTTCACGGTCGTAGAACTTGGTGTTCATCGTATTAATCAGAGTAACGTCGTCATCGACGAGCTGTGCCATGTCCTTGTCGCCCGTGGCCACCACAATTGAGTAGCCTTTGGCGCGGGCGCGTTCGGCGAGTGTGGCAATCACATCGTCAGCCTCAACGCCGGAAACCGACACAAGCGGCCAGCCGAGATCCTTCAGAGCCGCAAGCAGCGGTTCAATCTGCACCCGCAGATCGTCCGGCATGGGCGGACGGTTGGCTTTGTAATCGGGATATTTTTCATGGCGGAAGTTTTTCCCCGGCGCATCAAACACAATCACCGCGTTGTCCGGGTTAACCAGAGACCAGACTTTACTGAGCATGCCAAAAAAACCGCGCATAGCGCCGGTCGGTTCGCCTGTACTGGTTCTCAGATCCGGAAGTCCGTGAAAAGCACGGAAAAGATAATTTGATCCATCAATCAAAAGAATTTTTGGCATAGTGTCCCGCATTAGGTTCAAACGAAGTGCCTTCCATCTTAACAGCTTGCGTGAGACTGACGGCGCAAACCTGCAAAAAAGCGCAACAATTCAGCCAATAACGCCCGTTCTCAATTGAGCCGTGGCACAATACAATCAATAGTGGAGGTGTCGGATCTCCGGCACAGATGCTTCTGAAGATAAGGATGATAAAAAATGGGCAAGCATATCCAGCATACAGCGACGGCGCTCCTGCTCGCATCCCTGATCGGGATGACTCAGGTCGCCATGGCCGCCGACAAAGGCGCCGCTAACAGCGCAACACAGTCAGAAAGTCTCGCGCCGACAGCCGAAGACATGGCCAAGGCTCACGAAGACCGCCTGCAGGGCAAAGTGACACCGCGCAACAATGACAAAAAGACAAAGATTGAAGCGGTTCGCGATCAGGACAACCGCGTGACCGAATACGTCGTCACGCCGGGCTCCACGCATATTCCCTACAGTATGGAAAATCAGGCTGAGCGTCCCATTAATTCCGCCCCGGGCAGCAACTCTCAAGGCACGCTCGGTCCGACAAAACAGTTAAAATTCGGCTTCTAAATTGGCTAGTTTCCAACCACTACCGGCACGCTGCGGGCTTCTTTGGTTCAAAGAAGCTCTTAGCGTCTTTGCGCGCTACCCTTCCGCCTATTTCTGGATGAGCGTCTTTTATGTCCTCACCTCCGGTTTCCTCTCGAGTCTCCCCTTTATCGGCAGTGTTCTCGGTGGTATCTGGATGCCGTTCGGCACAATTCTGCTTGCCTACGGTGCCAAAAACGCGCTCGAAGGGAAGCACCCGGACTATGACGCATTCTTTACCGCGCTTAAAACACCGGGGCTTCGTACACGACTGATCTATATCGGCATCATCTATGCCATCGGTCTGCAGATTTCGGTGACCGTGTTCCTTGCCTTCGGTGCGGAGAATGTTAACGCCATGCTCAACGCGGCGGCTGATGAAAGCGCCACAGCTGATGTGAGTTTCCCGTTCGGTGCAATGGCGGTTTCGCTGCTCGTATACATCCCGGTTCTGCTGCTTTCGCTCTTTTCGCCACTGCTGATCGCAGACTCGGATCAGAAGGTGGGGAAAAGTCTCTTTGACTCGTTCATGGGTATTGTCTACCAGTGGCCGTCCGTGCTGAGTGCAGCCGCCATCTATCTGGGTGTCACCATCAGTCTGGCCGCGGCAAGTTTTGCGCTCTTTGTGCTGCTCAATATTTCAGCCTACTACATGTTCTTCATGCCGCTTTTTGTGGTCTTCACCACCGGCATCGCCTACGCGATGCTCTGGCCGATGTACCGCGACATGTACGGCGTGATGGGTCGCTTCCGGCCGCAATCGGGCCGCTAGCGGAAATAAAGGCGTACCGGCAGCATCCGGCACGCCTTTTTTGTTTTCAGAGCTCTTCAAACAGTGTCGCCGTGCGCTCATCGACCTCAATTGGCGCTGCCACGCGCAGCCCGAGCAGCCGGATGCCCTGCGGCGGAATGGACATTGATGCCAGAAGCCGTCTGGCATCCTGTCTGATGCGCGCGAGTTCCTTCCCGCCCGATTGCGCGCCGTATGGCAGCTCCGTGCTCATTGCCCGGCTCACGGTCTCAAAACTGGCATACCGGAGCTTGAGCGTGAGAGTGCGCCCGACAAACTGTGCGCGCTCGAGACGCCGCACAAGATCCTCAGCCACCTGATCGAGCAGAATCAGAATCTTGTCCGTACGTTTGAGATCCTCTGAAACCGTCTCCTCGCAGCTGACACTTTTACGTTCTCTGAAGGGCCGCACCGGCCGGTCGTCAATTCCGCGGGCAAAACGGTACAGCTCTGTCCCCTGCTCGCCGAACCACTCCAGCAGCCGCGGCAGTGCCACCGCCCGCAGATCCGCACCGGTACGGATACCGCGGTCGTGAAGTTTTCGGGCACTCACCGGCCCGACGCCCCAGATGTCCTCCACGGGAAGACGGTCAATAAAGGCCTGAGCCCGGTCAGGATGGATAACGCATAGTCCGTCAGGCTTGCGGTAGTCCGAGGCGATTTTGGCGAGAAACTTGCAGTAGCTCACACCGGCACTGGCCACCAGGTTGAGTTCGGTACGGATATCCGCCTTGATAGCCCGGGCAACCTCAAGGCCAAGGCGCATACCGCGTTTGTTCTCTGTAACGTCGAGAAAAGCCTCATCAAGGCTGATCCCTTCGACAAGGTCTGTGTAGCGGTGGAAAATCTCGTGAATCTGTGCCGACACCGCTTTGTAGTGACTGATTCTGGCATCCACAAAGATGAGCTCCGGGCAGAGCTGCAGCGCCTGACGGCTCGGCATGGCCGAATGCACGCCGAATTTGCGTGCCTCGTAGCTGGCTGTCGCAACCACCCCGCGGCCGTCGGCATGTCCTACTGCGACGGGCCGTCCTCTGAGAGCCGGGTTGTCACGCTGCTCAACCGAGGCGTAGAACGAATCCAGATCCACATGCACGATGCGCCGTGAGGTGTCTCTCACAAGGCCGTAGCTGGGTTCTTCGAGGGCGGGCGGGACGGAATCGGACAAATCAGAAACTCTCTAGGAAACAGTAATAAACGCTCTGAATATTTTCTCTCAAAATTGAGTCTTCTGCGCTATCTCTTTGGAGGTGGTGGCGTGACAAGCGAAACTTTTAGGTCTAAAATGCATCACCTGCAACACAATAACCCAAATACCTTACATATCGGAGAACATAATGGCTCATGTGGTATGTGAAGCCTGCATTAACTGCAAACGCACAGACTGTGTGGATGTCTGCCCTGTAGACTGCTTCCGCGAAGGACCGAATTTTCTGGTGATTGATCCCGATGAATGCATTGACTGCGCCGTCTGCATTCCCGAGTGCCCTGAAGCCGCCATTTTTGCGGAAGAAGATGTGCCCGAAGGTCAGGAGGAATTCATTGCGCTCAATGCCGAGCTCGCCCGTGAATGGCCCTCTATCACCCGCCGTAAGCCTGCCCCTGATGATGCAGACGAGTGGCGCGGTGTTGTCGGCAAGATCAAGTACCTGAAGCGCTGAGTTTTCCGCGCCTCACTCTTCAGTTGTGCGTCCGCGCTGTCCACGGACGCCTTTTCCGGGCAGACCGCCCCCGCACCGCGCCGTGCAGTCTGCCTAAGCCTCTCTCAGCAACGCCTATGACAACCATCTCCCTTCTCTCAAACGTCGAACTCTCCAACTCGCTTTTTGCCCTCACCTTCTCGCGCCCTGACAACTGGTCGTATATGGCAGGTCAATTCGCCCGTCTTGGCCTCGATCTCGGAGAAGAGGAACCGGTGTTCCGCGCCTACTCCATGTCGAGTTCGCCCGATGAGAACACCCTCTCGTTTCTGGTCAAACGCGTTGAAGGCGGGAAACTCTCTCCGCACCTGACAGCGCTCAAACCGGGAGACACGGTTCTGCTCGACGGTGAAGCTCAGGGCAACCTGCTGCCTGAACGTATTCCCGGCGGCGAATCGCTCTGGTTTTTTGCCACCGGAGCCGGACTTGCCCCCTTCCTGTCGCTGCTCAAAGAAAAAAAGAGTATCGCCCCGTGGCCGCATATTGTGCTCGCGCTGTGTGCACGCACGCTCGCTGAGGCACAGGCTCTTGCCGCGCTTGCCCGTGAAACCGGCTGCGAACGGCTCACCGTTGTTGCTTCCACAACCCGCGAAGACTCGCCGCTCACCGGCCGTCTGCCCGCTCTGGTGGAAAACGGGGTGATGGAAGAGAAGGCCGGCCATGCGCTTACCGCGGAAGCCGCCCGCGTGCTGCTGTGCGGCAATCCCGACTTCATCAAAGATATGCGTGCGCTGCTCAAGAGCCGCAATATGGTCTCGCCGCGCTTCGGCAAGCCCGGTCAGCTCCTTGTTGAATCGCTCTGGTAAGCGCTCTGACGGAGTCAGTCCGAGATGACCGTTCGCGACAAAGAAGCCCTCATTAAAGCCATCGATGATGTGCTCCCGCAGACCCAGTGCCGGCAGTGCGGCACCGAGGGCTGCCTTGCCTACGCCCGTGCGATTGTCGAGGAAGGCGCTCCGATCAACCGCTGCGCCCCCGGCGGCGCTGCCGGGATTGAACGGCTTGCCGGCATTCTTGACCTGCCCGTTATTCCGCTCGATCCGGAATACGGCACAGAAATGCCTTTTGCCGTCGCCCGCATCCGTGCCGGATCCTGCATCGGCTGCTCCTGGTGCATCAAAGTCTGTCCGACCGAAGCGATTGCCGGCGCTCCCAAACATCTGCACGGTGTGCTCGAAGAGCGCTGCACCGGCTGCGCACTCTGTCTGCCGGCCTGCCCTGTCGACTGTATTGACATGGTCGAAAACGGTAAAGAGTGGACTGCTGAAGATGCCCACCGCGCCAGGGCGTATTTCCACGCCCGCCGTGACCGGCTTGCCGAGCGCGAAGCGGCTGAACATGCCAGACTTGAGGCGCTCAGCAGTGAAAGCAGCGGGAAAAAAGCCGCGCTTTTGAGCAGCATTCTGGCCCGAGCCAAGGCAAAATAGACCTCTGCGGGACACCGCTCCGAGGAGACAGAAATATGGTGAAAAAAGAAAACCGCGAAGAATTCATGCGCCGCCTGGCCGAACAGTTCCCCGATCCGAAAAGTGAACTGCACTACTCCACCCCCTATGAACTTCTGGTGGCCGTAGCACTTTCAGCTCAGGCCACCGACAAGGGAGTCAACATTGCGACGGCCAAACTTTTTCCGGTCGCCAACACCCCGCAGGCCATCGCTGCACTCGGCGAAGAAGGTCTCATTCCCTATATCCAGACTATCGGTCTGTACCGCAGCAAGGCCAGGCATATCGTAGCCATGGCTCATCAGCTCATTGAACGCTTTAACGGTGAGGTGCCTGCGGATTTTGACAGCCTTGTTTCCCTGCCGGGTGTGGGACGCAAAACCGCCAATGTTGTGCTCAACGTCGCTTTTCATCAGCCACGAATCGCCGTTGATACTCATATCTTCCGCGTCTGCAACCGCACCAGATTCGCACCCGGAAAGACCCCGGATGATGTTGAGGACAAGCTCTACAAGGTCGTTCCCCGGGAATACCTCCTCAATGCGCACCACTGGATTCTGCTTCACGGACGCTATGTCTGCAAGGCACGCTCTCCGGAGTGCGAACGCTGCGTCATTGCCGAGTTCTGTTCGGCTCCGGAAAAGAAGAAGCGTCTCGAGGATCTTGTGCCTAAGACACGATAAGACAATCCTGCGGTACCTCTGATTGAGAGGCGCCGCATTTTTTTTACAGGGATTTCCTCACTTTTCACTGACTCTCCTGCAGTGCTACAGTATTAACGTATTCTCCGGTACATTTTTCACTCGAAAACATACCAGGACGCCTGTTATCTCCATCTGCTTCCTGACCGGAAATACCCGAGCGTTCTGTGCTGATTACGACCAACCGTTGGCATCACCCGTTACCTTAACGTAGCGTGACCCCAGGGCTAGCCAAATCAATCCGCATCGGACGGCTGCTTTTTTTCCTCCCGCACTGAGAGGACCGAAAAAAGCAAATTATCACTACTTGAGGAGACATACATATGGATTTCCGTCTTGCCGTTTTACCCGGCCTTCTGGCGCTGGGATTCGGTGTTGCCAGCCCGGCATTTTCCGCACAACAGGCCCAACAGGCTCCCACCACCTTTAAACCCGGAACATACTCCGCCACTGTTAACGGCCACAATGCTCCGATTACCGTAACGGTCACAGTGTCCGAGCACCGTATCGAGTCAATTGATGCCTCTCGGAATCTCGAAACAATCGGCGTTGGCAAAGTCGGCCTGCAAAAGCTTACTGACAAAATTCTTCACTACCAGTCACTTGGTGTAGACGCAGTCACCGGAGCCACAATCTCGAGTTCAGCGCTCTACTCTGCTCTGAAGACAGCGCTGAAAGATGCAGCTGCCGATATGGGGGCTCTCACTAAAAAAGTTGAAAAGCATCCCGCTCCTAAATCTCCGCTGCAGGCGGATGTTGTGGTTGTCGGCGGTGGCGGTGCCGGACTTGCGTCCGCGATTGCGGCCTATCAGGCCGGCGCCAAAAAAGTGATTGTGCTTGAGAAGCTGGGCTTTGTCGGCGGATCCACCAATGTGAGCGAAGGCGCCCTTAATGCACCTGATCCTGAACGTCAGGGAAAACAAGGCATTGAGGACAGTGTAGAGAAATTCCGCACCCAGACTCTCAAAGGCGGCCATGACAAAGGCAACCCGGTTCTGGTTGACTACCTTGCCTCGAATGCAATGGATCAGGTTAAGTGGCTTGAAAGCATGGGAGTTAAATTCAAAGATGAAATCGGTACCGCCACCGGTGCGCTGTGGCAGCGCAGCCACTATCCCGCCACACCGTCCGGCAATACCTATATCCGAACGTTTGAGCAGGTCATCCGGGACACGAACGGCGCCATTGAGGTCATGACAGACACACCGGTATCTGAACTGATCAAGGCGAATAACCGGATCACCGGTGTCAAAGCCCGTAACTTCGGCCATGACGTGGTCATCAACGGCAAAGCCGTCATTATCGCCACTGGCGGTTTCGGTGCCAATGTGAAACTTCGTCAGGAGGTTAACACCGGTGTCTGGAAACATGTCAGTCTGGGCAATAACATCGGCTGTACAAATCTCTTCAAAGCGGCACAGGGCGACGGGCTCAACATGGCGAAAAAAGCCGGTGCCGAGCTCATCGGACTCGATGACATTCAGATTCACCCATGCGGCACTCCGGGAACCGGTCTGATGGAAAACATCCGTACCTCCGGTCGTAACCGCATTTTCGTGAATCTCGACGGTGACCGGTTCGTCAATGAGGGTGCGGCCCGTGACGTTCTTGCCAACGCCATCTTCAAACAGCCTCAGGGCACCTACTGGATCGTTGTCAACAAACTCCGCTATCCGTCCCGCGACTTTGTTGACGCCAACGGCGCCACCATTCGCGACATGGTCGCACTCGGCAGCGTTATCGAAGCAGACACCCTTGAGGAGCTTGCACAGAAAACAGGCATGAAGGCCGACAAACTCAAGGCCTCACTGGACACCTACAACGCAGTTGTAGGCGGCAAGGTTCAGGATCCGCTCGGTTTTGTGGCTAACAATAAAGCCGACAAGCAGATGACTGAAGGTCCATGGTATGCCTGCAAAAAAGTGCCTACCGTTCACCACACAATGGGCGGTATCCGCATCAATGATAAGGCTCAGGTCCTTGATGCCAAAGGTAACGTCATTCCCGGATTGTATGCGGCAGGTGAAGTCACCGGCGGCATTCACGGCTCCAACCGTCTCGGCGGCAATGCTATTGCCGACGTCATGGTCTTTGGTCATACAGCCGGAACGAATGCGGTCAAACTCCACTAACCAGTAATAATGCAACCTGAGAGCCTCCGGAAATCCGGAGGCTCTTTTTTGCAAAAATCGAGTTTTTTCGAAAATGTAAGCCAAATACCTAGTGTGTTGTGCCTACAAAGATTGAGGCAGTGACCAATTTCCTCAAATTCTTTCTCCATAAGCCTTTTTCAAACTTTTGACCCCATACAATTGATTAAACGGTATCGCACAGTTTTTGTGCGTTGTACCCCTTCTTAGTGCAAAACAAGGAGGGGTTTTTCATCCTGTCACCCAAAATAGGACTTAAGCTTATGAAAGACGATTCTACCTGCCGAGAATGCGTGACACCGACCTACAGTGAGATCGGTAAACCCAAAGGGACCTCTGTGATTGCTCAGATTCTGGCCCTGGCCAATCGTCCTGAAGTGATTAGTTTCGCCGGTGGTCTTCCCTCTCCGGAAGGCTTCCCGGTCAAGGCTATTCAGGAAGCTGCAGATCTGACCCTTGAAAACGATGCCCTGACGGCATTGCAGTATTCCGGTGTTGCAGGTATGGCAAGTCTTCGTAATGCTATTGCCACTTACGAAACCCGTGCCGGTGTTCCCACCACAGCCGACGAAGTGATGATCGTGAGCGGCTCCCAGCAAGCTCTTGACCTGGTTGCCCGTGCGTTCATCGATCCGGGTGCCAAGATCATGGTTGAACGCCCCACTTATCTGGGTGCTCTGTTCGCCTTCCAGCTGTGCAATCCGACTTTCATCGATATGGAATCCGACAGCGAAGGGCTCGATCCGAGCCGGATCGGCGAAGAAGCCCGTGGCGCCCGTTTTGCCTACGTGATGCCTACCTTCCAGAATCCGTCCGGTCTGACAATCAATGAAGAACGCCGCAAGGCGCTGGCTGAAAAAGCCCGTGAATATGATTTCTGGATTCTTGAAGACAATCCCTACGGCGAGCTCTACTACGGTGAACAGCCCCCGGTCTCCCTGCGCGCCTATGCGCCGGAGCGCACCCTGCGTCTGGGCACCATGAGCAAGGTTCTCGCTCCTGGTCTGCGTCTGGGCTACATCTGCGGTCCCAAACATGTTCTGCAGGCTCTGCAGCAGGTCAAGACGAGCATGGACCTTCACACGAGCACCTACACGCAGATGCTTACCGCACGCGTTATCAATGCCGGTCTGCTCGAAACGCACCTGCCGCGCGTGCGCAAGCTCTATGCTGAAAAGGCTCAGGTCATGCTGGAAAGCCTGGAAAAGCACATGCCCAAACATCCGGGCGTGAGCTGGACCAAACCTACCGGCGGCATGTTCATCTGGCTCAATCTGCCCGAAGGTCTCGACTCCACCGATCTGATGAAGCGTGTGCTTGACTCTGAGGTGCCGGTTGGCTTTGTGCCCGGCGCTGCCTTCTATAGCAAGAATCCCGAGGTCAACCACTGCCGTCTGTCGTTTGTGACGGTGCCGGCCTCCAAGATCCGCGCCGGCGTCGAATCGCTGGCCAAGGCACTCAAGGCCATCATTGAAGAACGCGGTCTCTGATCAGACCGGATCTGATAAACATATCCGCTTTCCTGCACAGCCGGGAAAGCGGATTTTTTGTTTCCGGCTTTTCTCCGGCCAGCGACCGGGAAACCGGACAGAATAACGGGCGGCCGGCACTCTGCCGGTCGCCCGCATTTTTCAACCCTGCATCAGTGGCGGGCCTCCCTGTCAAGGAACAGGCTCACCAGCGTGCCGCCCTCAGCGCTGGCACGCTCCACATTAAGCGTGGCATTGATGCGCTTGGCGCGTTCCGCCATAATCGAGAGCCCCACATGCTGTCCCTTTCGCTTTTCAACGATGTCCGGATCAAGTCCCACACCGTCGTCAAGGATACTCACACGCAGATCCTCAGCGTTATCGATGGTGATCAGCACACTGGAGGCGTGAGCGTGTTTACGCACATTTGAGAGCGCCTCCTGGATGATGAAGATCACCTGCAGTTTCTGGCGCGGCGTCAGCCCGATACCCTTATCGGTCACACGCAGTTTGGCCTTCACATGGGCCTGCCCTTCAAAGCGTTTGATCACTGTCTGAACACCCTCGATGAAGTCCTCCTTGTGCAGACGTTCACGGAAGTTGAGCAGCAGCTCGCGCACGTCCTCGTAGCACTCCTGAACTCCTTTACGGATTGAGGAGAGACTTTCGTCGCGAAGCGGCACATCGTTGCGGGCGATCGCATCAGTGAGGAACTGCACCTGCAGATTCAGATACGATAGCGCCTGTGCGATCGAGTCATGAAGCCCCTGCGCAAGGAGCTGACGCTCCTGAATCACGGCAAACTGACTGTCGCGCTCATTCAGGCGGGCATTCTCAAGGGCGGCACCGAAGTGCGAGGCAAAGTTCTTGAGCAGGCGCACAAGCTGTGTGGTCAGACGCGGGCCGGACTTGAAAAAGAGCGAGTACACGCCCATATCCCCCGTGGTCGAGCGGATCTGGAAGCAGTAGACAAAGTTAAACCCTTCGTCCTGGAGTGCTTTCGAGAGCGGGTATTCCGCCTCCGTGAGATGCAGGCACACAGGATAGGTTTTCTCCATGATGTTACGCACCAGTTCGTCGTCTTTTTTCAGACGCGAGAGCTGATAAATCGTATCCCCCGTGATGCCGTCCGCTGCCTCGAGCTGCATCAGACCGGAGGATTCATCAATCACATGCACGGTACAGGCATCCGCATCGGAGTGGCGGATAATGCGCGAGACAAACCCTTCGATGATTTCCTCCTGACTGCGCTGCTGGGCAAAAAAGGCGGTCATCTCGTAGAGCTGGGCGAGATAGCTGTTTTTCTCCTGCACGGACGCGGTCTTCTCGGCCACTTTCTGCTCGAGATTATCGTAGGAGTCCTTCAGACGGTCTGCCATCAGGTTGAACCCCTGAGCAATCTGACCGATTTCGTCCTCACCGCAATCCTCGACCTGCGCATTCAGATCTCCGGAGCTGAGACGGTGAATCGCGTTGCCGAGCTTGTCCACCGGCCGGATCACCCAGCGCAGAAGCAGATACATGATCACAAAGAGCGAACAGATCGCCATGATAATCAGTGAGATCTGCAGATACCGGAGCTGCCAGATGTAGTAGTCGCGGTTTTTCTCAATCATGACGGAAAACGCGGAGAGCTTGTTGACATACGGGTCAAGCGTCTCGAGCGGAACCATCATGCGTGCCTCACGCTGTGTGCGCAGCATCGGCAGGAGTTTGTCATACCAGGCGATCGAAATTGCTTCAAACTCCGACTGAATCTTTTCGCCGGGCGGGAGCATCAGCGGCTGCCACGGATCGCCCGTTCTCAGGCGTTCATACAGCTCGTTGAGTCTGCGCACCTCGTTGTCAAACGTCTCCACGGTGTACATCGGATTCGTGAAGGTGGCCACACGGAATGTGTGATAGCGCATGTTATAGATTGTCTTTGTCGCAGCGCTCGAGGCTTCAAGCTGCCAGTTGAGCAGCATGGTGTAGCCCACAAGGACCGAAATAAAGCTCACCCAGAGAAAAGTGAGAAGCAAGAGTCGAGCGGATAGGCTCTTTAAAAAACGAAAAACCGTCTCTTTCATAATGGTGTAATCGGCAAATCGGAGGTTCGGGAGAGACCGGCCGCCTCTCCCCGCTCAGAGTATAGAGACTGTCCGCAGAATCCTCCAACGCGGACAGTCCCGGCAAACAGATCAGAGCAAACGCGGGCTCTGGTCTTCAAGTTCAATGATAAAGTCCCCTGAAGGCTCTCCGCCCTCACCGGCGTTCTCGTCAGGGAGTGCGCGAACCGCTTCGGCACGCCAGGACAGCCCGATGAGGCGACCCTTGCGGGCACGGTGCAGGCAGAACTCTTCAAAGCTCTGCTTCGTGATCTGGATTTCACGCGGTTTGTTGCCGCGCCCCGTCCCGGTGATGATCACACCGCGATCATCCACCGCATTAACGGCACGGATCGTTTCACCCGCGTCAAGCTTCATGAGCGCCACACCCATGCCGCCGTTGTTGAGTTCACGGATTTCGTCAAGCGGGAAGACCAGCAGACGGCCCTTTTCAGAGATCACAGCACAGCGGGTTCGGTTACTTCCGTAGAAAACCGGTGCGAGCATCTTTGCACCCTCATTGACCTTCACAAAGGCTTTGCCCACACGCTGATAGCTCTTCATGTCTTTGACGGTACAGACAAAGCCGTAGCCGTCGGTCGTTGCCAGCAGCACGCGCTGATCATCCTCACCCACAAAGACACCGACAAAGGAGTCCTTGTCCATATCGATAAAGGAGGTGATCGGCAGACCGTCACCGCGCCCGTTGGGCAGGGCGGAAACCTTCACACTGTAGACGCGCCCCTGCTCGGTGAGGAAGTTCAGATCGTCAACGCTGCGACATTCAATGGCCACATCGAGTTCATCACCGACCTTAAAGCTCATCGCGGAGGTGTCGTGCCCGTGTCCCTTGCGAACAAGAACAAAGCCCTTCTTCGAGAGCACAACGGTCACCGGTTCATCGAGCACTTTCTGCTCGTTGACAATCGTTTCGGCCTCGCGCACCAGCGTCCGGCGCTCGTCGCCGTAGGCCTGAGCCGCCTGACGGACCTCCTTGACCAGAGCCCGGCGCAGGACCGTGTCACTGCCGAGAAGCCGTTCGAGTCCGTTCTTTTCGCGTTCGAGTTCAGCGAGTTCACGTTCAATCGCAATGGCGGCCAGCTTGGCGAGCTGACGCAGGCGGATTTCGAGAATATCCTCAGCCTGACGGTCCGTGAGGGAGAATTCCGACATGAGCACCGCCTTGGGCTCGTCCTCCTGACGGATGATTTCAATCACCCGGTCCAGATTGAGCAGCGCAATCGTGCGGCCTTCGAGCACGTGCATGCGGTCGAGTACCTTGTCAAGACGCGCCTGGCTGCGGCGACGAACCACTTCCGTGCGGAAGGCGATCCATTCCTTGAGAATCGTGAGCAGGTTCTTCTGCTGCGGCTTGCCGTCAACGCCGATCATCACCATGTTGACCGAGACATTGCTCTCCATGGCGGTCTGGGCGAAGAGCGTATGCACAAACTCCTCACGGTTGATCGTACGGGACTTCGGCTCAAAAACCAGACGCACCGGTGTGCCGCTGCCCGACTCGTCGCGGGCGCGGTCAAGCAGCGCAAGCATCGCGGCCTTGGCCTGCTGCTGTTGCGCGGTGAGCGTCTTTTTCTTGGCGCGCAGCTTCGGGTTTGTGATGGATTCAATCTGATTGAGCACACCGGCCGAGGAGGCATCGGGCGGGAGTTCATCTACCACGAGCTGCCACTGCCCGCGGGCAAGGTCCTCGAAATGGTAGCGCGCACGCACGCGGATCTTGCCGCGGCCCGTGCGGTAAATGTCCCGCAGCGTGCTTCTGGGACTGATGATCTGTGCTCCGCACGGGAAGTCCGGTGCCGGCAGATACGTCATGATATCGTCGAGTGTCGCATCAGGATGATCAATCAGGTATTCGCAGGCCTGCGCAACCTCGTTGAGGTTGTGCGAGGGGATTTCGGTGGCCATACCCACGGCAATACCCGAAGCGCCGTTAAGAAGCACAAAGGGCAGTTTTGCCGGCAGTGCGACAGGCTCCTTGAAATTGCCGTCATAGTTGGGGACAAAGTCCACCGCTCCGGTATCCACCTCCTCGAGCAGCAGCTCGGCAATCGGCATCAGACGCGCTTCGGTGTAACGCATGGCGGCCTGAGAGTCGCCGTCGCGGCTGCCGAAATTACCCTTGCCGTCAACGAGAGGATATCTGAGCGAGAAGTCCTGTGCCATACGAACCATTGCGTCGTAGACAGACTGGTCACCGTGGGGGTGATATTTACCGAGCACGTCACCGACGACACGGGCGGACTTCACAACGCGGGCACCGGCCTTGAGTCCCATCCTGTCCATATCGATCAGGATGCGGCGCTGGACAGGCTTCTGACCGTCGGTCACATCAGGCAGTGCACGGCTTTTCACCACGCTCATGGCATATTCAAGGTAGGCACGGGAAGCGTAGCGGGCAAGTGTGAGAGCACCGTCCTCTTCGAGCTCACCGCTCATCACATCCTGCATGCTGCCCAGGGGGCTGGATGCTGGGGTATCCCCCTCACCGGCGCCCTCATCATCCCCGCTGCTGCCGGCGTCATCGGCATCATCGTCATCATCGCCGCCGTCACCGCCGGTGCCATCAGAACCGGTTTCGGGCGCAGGGATATCCTGAGCCTTTTCGTCCGGGGTTTCCCCGGCGCTTTCGGGTTCAGCTGCAATCTGCTCCCCGGCAGCGTCTTCTGCCGCAGCCGTCACTTCAGTCATTTCATCAACTTTTGCGGCGAGATCCTCTTCTCCGAAGAGTGTCATCACGCCTTCCGTATCCATTCCTGCGGATTTTGCTTTACGTCCCATTTAATTTCCCCTCCTTATCAGACATCTGCCTCTGCCTCGTCGCCGAATGTTTCCATCCAGCGCCGGCGGTCATTGGCTTCGTTGCCTCCCATCAGGAGGTTCATCACCTGGTGCGTCACCTGTTCCGTCACGCCACCGAGCGCCACAGGGAGCAGACGGCGGGTGTCCGGATGCAGTGTTGTTTCTGCGAGCTGGTCTGCATCCATTTCGCCCAGACCTTTAAAGCGCGAGATCTGAATCTGCTCATCGCTGAAGCCCTCCTTGCGCAGCACTTCGAGTGTGCGCTGCAGCTCGCGGTCATCCAGACAGTAGAGCTTGCGTTCGGCCTTTTTGCCGCGTTTGGGCACATCAACACGGAACAGCGGCGGCATCGCCACAAAAACGTGTCCGAGCTCGATCAGCTTCGGGAAGTGACGGTAGAACAGCGTCAGGAGCAGCACCTGAATATGGCTGCCGTCAACGTCAGCGTCAGAGAGGATGCAGATCTTGCCGTAGCGCAGTCCCTTGAGATCGGGCTCACCCTCCTTCGGGTGCGGATCCACGCCGATGGCGACAGCGATATCATGAATCGTGTCCGAGCGGAAAAGCTCCCCGCCATCGACCTCCCAGGTGTTCAGAATCTTGCCGCGAAGCGGCAGCACAGCCTGAAATTCCTTATCACGGCCTTTCTTGGCTGAACCGCCTGCCGAGTCCCCTTCCACAATGAAGAGTTCGTTGCGCGAGATATCCGCCGACTCGCAGTCGGTCAGCTTGCCCGGGAGCACAGCCACGGTCGAGCCTTTACGTTTTTCGTATTTGGAGGACTGGCGCTGACGGGCCTGAGCCTGCGCAATGATCAGCTCGGCAAGCTTTTTGCCCTCTTCAATATGATCATTGAGCCAGAATTCGAACTGCGGGCGCACAAAACTGCTCACGAGTTTCATCGCATCGCGGCTCGTAAGCTTTTCCTTGGTCTGTCCCTGAAACTGCGGGTCAATCGACTTGGTCGAGAGCACAAAACTCGCCCGCGAGAACACGTCCTCGGAGAGCACTTTCACGTTCTTGGTCTGCAGACCGTAGGCCTGCATAAAAGCGGTCATGGCCTGAAAAAGCCCGTCCTTGAGACCGGCTTCGTGCGTGCCGCCCTGCGGCGTCGGAATCAGGTTCACATAGCTTTCGCGCTCTGTGGGCCCCTCGGCCGTCCAGATCACCACCCAGGAGGCACCCTCCCCGACAGAGAATCCTTCAGTGGTCTCATCGGCAAAGCCCGAGGCTTCAAACGGCGGAATATACGGCTCGGCAGCAAGCTCAGAGAGCAGATATTCACGCAGCCCGCCTTCGTACTTCCACTTTTTGACGGCGCCGGTGATCTCATTGGTATAGGTCACTTCACAACCGGGCAGCAACACGGCCTTGGAGCGCAGCAGCCGCGTGAGCGCCGCCTCCGGAATCTCCGGACTGTCAAAGTAGTGCGCATCGGGCCAGGCGGTCACCCGCGTGCCGGTATAGGTCTTGCCGCGCTTACTTGCACTCAGGGTAAGACCCTCTGCGACCTCGCCGTTGACAAAACCCATGTGCGCCTCCTGCCCCTCGCGCCAGACGGTCACGTCCATCCGCGAAGAGAGCGCATTGGTCACAGACACCCCCACGCCGTGCAGACCGCCCGCAAAAGAATACGGCCCGGAGCCGTCTTTTTTGGTGAATTTGCCGCCGGCATGCAGCTGGGTGAAGACGAGTTCAACCACGGGGATTCCCTCCTCGGGATGAATCCCGAACGGAATACCACGACCGTTATCCTCAACACTCACGGAACCATCGGCGTGTTTGGTGACATCAATCCGGGTTCCGTAACCAGCGAGCACCTCGTCACTGGCGTTATCAATGACTTCCTGAATGATGTGAAGGGGATTGTCGGTGAGGGTGTACATCCCCGGACGCTGCTTGACAGGCTCCAGCCCTTTAAGCACCTTAATCGAATTAACGCCGTAGTCTTCCTGTTTTCCTGTTTTTCTGGCCATATCGTCTCGTGAATCGTCCTGAGTCCTGTATTGTTGAAGGCATTTTAGCAAACTGCGCTGCCGGTCATTTGATATACGCTCCTTTTTTGACCTAGCCAAATGCCGTTTCCGCACTCCCGCGCAACGCCTGATGCGGACAGTGAAAGAGTGTGTCCTTCAATCTTAGCCCCTTTAGATCCTTCAGGTAGCAAACGCTACCACTTTTGGGCAATCAAACATCCCCCGAATTTTTATTAACCCCTCAGTCCTTAAGACTATTGAAAAAAGGGTTGGATTTTTTCTAAAATTTATCCCTGTTGATCCGGCTTCTGCCGGATTACTTTTCTGCAAAAAAACGAGTTTTTATTCAGTACTATGTTCCATCCTGTCTCTTGGTTATCCTGCATTTATCTTGTTGGCGCCATTGCGACGTTTTTCACTGGAGCGCCGGCTCATCTTGATCAGTCATCCCTTACTGCGACGGTGGAGACCACGCAGCGCCTGATGACGGCACTGATCTGGCCCTTCTACTGGCCCATGCGCCTGAGCTGGATGGCTTCTCACCCGCTCAGCGTGGCATAGTCAGAGACGAAAAGCTGCTTTACAACATAAAGGATGTCAGACACGTGTCTGCATCCTTTTTGCTTTCCGGCGTCCGGTATGTTGTGTTAAGGTTACAAACTCGCCCGTATGATTCTCTGCAATACTTCTGCAAATCTGTAGACTATGGGATTTAACTGTTTCACAAGCTTTTCTCGCGCCTAGGAGCAACTTCTATGGGTAAGCTTTACATGGGCTTTGACGCCGGTACGCAGAGCGTTAAGGTCGCCGTCTATGACGAGCAGTTCAACTGCATCACCAGTCATAGTCTTCCCACCACTCTCAACTACCCGCAGCCGGGCTGGGTTCAGATGGATGCTGACGAGTTTCTCAGCATCACCGTCCGGAATATGCGTGCCTGTGCGGACTCGCTGCGCGAGGCGGGCTATGACCCTCGCGATGTCAGCGTGATCATGGGTGACGGGATCATCTGCGGTATTGTCGGCGTTAATGCTGACGGTAAAGCCATCACACCGTATGTGAACTACCTCGACAGCCGCACAACGGCTGACGTGGAGGCGCTTAACGCGCGCGGTCTGGAGATCTGGGGCCGTGAGACGGGCAATGCGCTCGCCTCGCCGATGTTCCCTGCCATGTTTGCCCGCTGGTTCCTGAAAAACGACGAAAGCTTTAACCGTGACGGTGTCAAGTTTGTTCACAACGCCCCCTACATTCTGATGAACCTTGCCGGCCTCAAGGGTGACAAGGCCTTTATCGACTGGGGTGCCATGTCCGGCTGGGGGCTGGGCTACGACGTCCAGAAGAAGGTCTGGTCCGAAGAGCAGCTCTCCATTCTCGGCATCGAACCGCGCTACATGCCGCGCATCGTCAAGCCCTGGGACACGATCGGCACGCTCACCGAAGAGATGGCTGAAAAAACAGGGCTGCGCGCCGGTATTCCGGTTCTCGGCGGTGCCGGGGACACTATGCAGTCGATGCTCGGTGCCGGTATCTTCACCGCCAACCAGGGGGTGGACGTGGCCGGTACCTGCGCCATGTTCTGCGTCTCCACAAGCGGCATCGTTCCCGAACTCTCGCGTCCCGGCACGGGCCTCATTTTCAACTCCGGCACTCTGCCCGACACATACTTCTACTGGGGCTTTGTGCGTACCGGCGGGCTGTCTCTGCGCTGGTTCAAGGATCATGTCTGCCAGCAGCAGGACAACGCCGACTACTACAAGCATCTCAGCCTGGGGGCTGCCAAAGTGCCCGCCGGCTGCAACGGCGTGCTGTTTCTGCCCTATCTCACCGGCGGCTCCGGTGAAGAGAAGGAGGCCAGCGGGTGCTTCCTTAACATGACCATGGACGACGATCAGTTTGTCATGTGGCGAAGCGTGCTTGAGGCGATCGGCTATGACTACATGGGGCTTGCCGACGTTTACCGCAAGGCCGGTGTCAACCTTGACCGGATCACGGTAACCGAAGGCGGCAGCCGTGACCCGCTCTGGAATCAGATCAAGAGTCACATGCTCAATGCCCGGCTCGTGCGTTTCAAGAACGCGGGCGGCGCAGTGCTCACCAACTGCATCTTCGGCGCCTACGCCGTGGGGGATCAGAAGGATGTGGTGGCTGCTCTCTCGGCAAACATCGCCCTTGACGGTGAATACGAGCCCAATGCGGAGCTCTCCGCCCGCTACCGCCGTCTTTACACGCTGCGCAACACGCTCGTGCGTGAGGACATGAAAGCCGCGTTCTCGCGCCTTGTGTCGATGCGCGAACCGGCTGACGCCTGATCAGGGTCTGATCACAGACAAACGCGGCACCGTTTCTTTTCAGCAGAAGCGGTGCCGTTTGTTTTCCTCTCTTCAGGCGAACGCACAAAAAAAGCGACAGACCGGAGCGGTCTGTCGCTTTCTCTATCAGCCGGAATTATTCAGCGCCTTCCTGCTGACCTTCCACAAAGGACGGACGCAGGAGTTCCTCACCGAGCACCTTACGCAGAGAGCTCATATAAACGAGCACCTCATTGTTGCCGTAGAGACTGTCAAGCTCCTTACGGATGCTTTCGAGCTCACCGGGTTTGGGCGCGGTGTATTCGTGCCGGGTGACCTGAGCCACCGCATAGGAGCCGTCAGGCAGGCGCACACCGGTAAAGCCCGGGAGCGTCTTGTCATCCATCATGGCGGCACGCAGCACGAGATCCTGAGAGATGTTCATCGGATTGGAGAGCGAGACCGAGCGGGCTTCAGAGAAGCCTTCAAGCTTGCCCGACTTGCTTTCGTCGGCAATCAGCTTCTGGCCGGCAGCCTCAGCGAGTTCAGCGGCACGACTCAGACTGATTTCCTTTTCAATGTCGGCACGAACCTCATCGAGGGGACGCAGGTGCTGCGGCGTGTGCTTGACCACACGAGCCGTGATGAGCACGTTCGGACGGACTTCAATCGCGGAGGTGTTGTGCTTTTCCTTGAGTGCGTCTTCAGAGAAGAGGCTTTCAACAACGTGGTCGTTGATGAGCGCACGCAGAGCAGGATTGAGCGGACCGTCACGCGTGATGTTCTCCGCCTTCTGAATCTTCAGACCGAACTTCTCGGCGAGCGGCTGGAGGCTTTCCGGACGTTCATAGGACATGTTCGTGAAGTCTTCGGCCTTCTGTGCAAACTCGCGCACAGCCTGCTGCTGTTTGTAGTTCTTTTCAATCTCGCCGCGGACCTGTTCATAAGGCTTGACCGTGGAGGGACGCACGTCGGTCACATCAATGATGTGGAAACCGTATTCGGTTTCAACAGGACCGACAATCTCACCCTTGTTTGCGGCAAACACAGCCTTTTCAAAGGGTTCAACCATGGCACCGTGACCGAAGAATCCAAGGTCACCACCCTCACCGGCGGAACCCGGGTCGTTGGAGAACTCTTTGGCGTATTTGGCAAAGTTTTCCGGATCGGCCTTCACCTTGGCGAGAACCTCTTCGGCCTTCTTGCGCGTGGCTTCAACATCCTTCTTCTTTTCATCAAAAGCAATCAGGATATGGCTCGCACGGCGTTCTTCAGGCACGCCCCAGCGGTTCTTGTTCTGTTCGTAGTACGTGCGCATTTCCTCTTCGCTCGCCTTGGCATCGACCTTGATGTCTTCGGGCGAGAGCGTCAGGTATTCGATAGAAACCTCTTCAGGAGCGGTAAAGCGCTTGGTGTTGGCGTCATAGTTGGCCTTCACGTCCTCCGGCGTCACCTTCACCTGCGAAAGGAAGGCATTCACGTCGAGCACACGGGTGCGCATTTCACTCTTGATCGTGAGCGCACGGTGGAGATTTTCCACCACAGGCTGAGGAACGAGTGCGGAATTGAACACGCCGGTGGTCAGCGTCTGACGGGCGAGGTCCTGACGCATTTCAAGCACGAAAGCCTGGTCGGAGGTACCGCGGCTGCGCAGGAACTGTTCATAGCGGGCCGGCACAAACTTGCCGTCCTCCTGGAAAGCGGTTGTTCCCTTGATCACAGAGACGGCATCGGCTTCACTGATGCTGATGAAATTATTCTTGACGGACTGCTCCACAGCGCTCTGGTTGGCAAGCTGATCAAGGATGCTCTGACGGCCTTCCCTGTTGTCAAGCATCGAGGCCTTGAAGTTTTCACCGAGCTGGGCGCGGAGCTCTTCGAGCTGGACACGCTTCTGACGGTCAAACATTTCAGGGGTGATTGATACCTCGCCGATCTTGATAATGGCGTTGTCAGATTGCCGGATGCGGTTGTAGCTGTAAATCCCGGTCACGACAAAACTAGGAATAATCAGCACCATGGCGATAAACATCAGCCAGCGCTTATGATTTCGAAATGCGTCAAGCATGGTATTCCTTATTTTTCCTGATTGAATGCGGACAGCCTGACACTGTCCGCAGCGCTCAGTGAGCGGTCGCATCTCAGCGGGCGGTATTGCCCTGAAGAGATGAGACTTTTCTTATTTTGTTTTTTCCGTGGGCCCGCGCACTGCTCTGCGCGAACACGGACATGAAGACTGATTTTAGCGAATTTCCGTGCGCCACGAAAGAAGCGATCCTGATTTTGTGCCGCAAAGCCGTGACAAAGCGTTGCACACAGGCCGCGCCTGAACTGGTATGAAATTTTTGGACAGGGTTTCTGTCAAATTTTGCCATATTCTTTTATGGGCATTTAGGATTTAATGATCCTCTGTAGTTTCTAGACTTTGTCGGGGATGGCCTCACTTCAGATCAGCCTGACATCGGTAATACTGCTCCCTGTAATCTACAGGGGGCACGTTGCCGATGATCGAGCACGGACGCTTAGTGTTGTAGTACTCGATGTATTTTTTGATGAGTGCCATTTGCTCGGAAAATGAAGGGTGATCCAGAGCGACATGTGTGTTGTATAAGGTTTCAACCTTAAAGGTGCCATTAAAGCACTCCATAGTGGCATTATCATGGCAGTTAGCTGTCCGGGAATAACTGTGAGTCAATCCGAACTGTTGTTCGAGCCTCCGGAAGCGTTCAGCCGTGTAGATACTGCCGCGGTCACTATGCAACATCGCATCTGGTGCCAGATTCTTTTGTCTAAGAATATACAGAGTACCAAGCGCCAAGTTGACATCTTGTTTTTTCTGGAAATTCCACGCCACAATCGAGCGATCATACAAATCCTGCACCAGACAGAGATACCCCCAGTACCATTGTCCCTCTTCAAAATAAGGGATATACGTCACGTCAGTCACCATTCTCTGATAGGGCCTGTCCGCACTAAACTGGCGATTAAGCAGATTGGCTGGTAACTCCTCATTTGTGGCTTTACCGGCCTGAGGTTTTGCCTTCCTGACCTGCCTTGTGACAGCTGTCAGAGCAAACGAACTCATGATACGTTGAATCTGGCTCTCGCCCAGCCGCAGCCCGTAATACTTCATAAGCAGCGCCCCCATACGCCGGCGCCCGATGGTGTAGTTATGCTCCCGTTGGATCTGCGCAATTTTTTGGGCTATTTCCGCATCCCTAGACTGTGCCGGTGTAATTTTCTTCGCTGCATAGAAGCTACTGCGAGCGAGCCCCATCAGTTTACAAAATCGAGCGACGCTAACTCCTTC
>ERZ838399.472-NODE-472-length-48678-cov-11.725377_pt1 | contig 48678 bp, 39 predicted proteins | sample MGYA00519683_ERZ838399 | MGnify/ENA primary metagenome ERZ838399 (study PRJEB31850, sample SAMEA3708833) | human gut metagenome | biome: human gut; feature: human-associated habitat; material: faeces | place: China | collected 2014 ...
TCTTCAGCGCTTTTTCAATGTTTTCGCCTTCTTTTACAGGTACTACAATCATTTTGTTACTATTAATATGTTATTGGTTAAAAAATTCCGCAGTCAAATTGCGCCGCAAAATTACACATACTTTCTTTATTCACAAAACTTTCGGCAAATATTTCTCAAAAACTATTCATAAACAACTCATTAACCGTAAAAAGTTACTACCTTTGAATCTGTTATATGTCTATTAATAATATAAAATGGTATGAGACAGAGTATAAAAGAACGAATGCATGCATTACGAATGACATTCCCCCCCAATTACATTAAAGCGTTTATCATCCCCAGCACCGATCCGCATTTGAGCGAGTACGTAGCTCCGCACTGGATGTCACGTGAATGGATTTCCGGTTTCACGGGTTCGGCAGGAACCGTTGTCGTCTTAATGAACGAAGCCGGACTATGGACCGATTCCCGTTATTTTCTACAAGCCGCCAAAGAATTGGAGGGTAGCGGTATTACTTTATATAAGGAAATGCTACCGGAAACTCCCAGTATTACAAAATATCTCAGCCAGAAGTTAAAGCCCGGTGAATCGGTAAGTATCGATGGCAAGATGTTCTCCGTACAACAAGTTGAGCAAATGAAAGAAGAACTTGCAGCATACAGTTTGCAGGTTGACTTATTCGGTGATCCGCTGAAAAGGATTTGGAAAGACCGGCCTTCTATACCTAATTCTCCGGCCTTCGTCTATGATATTGAATATGCCGGCAAAAGTTGTGAAGAAAAAGTTGCCGCTATTCGTGCCGAATTAACAAAGAAAGGAGCGTATGCCTTATTCTTATCTGCCCTGGACGAAATAGCATGGACTCTCAATTTGAGAGGGAACGACGTGCATTGTAATCCGGTAGTAGTCAGCTATCTGTTAATCACGCAAGATGACGTGATTTACTTCATCTCACCGGAAAAGGTTACAAAAGAAGTGAACGAGTATTTAAAAGAACAGCATGTCAAGTTGAAAAACTACGATGAAGTAGAAACTTACTTGAATACTTTTACAGGCAGAAATATCCTTATTGATCCCAAGAAAACAAACTTTGCCATATATTCTGCAATTAATCCGAAATGCAACATTATACGTGGTGAATCTCCTGTAGCTCTATTAAAGGCTATTCGAAACGAACAAGAAATTGCAGGTATTCATGCAGCTATGCAGCGGGATGGCGTTGCGCTCGTCAAATTCCTCAAATGGTTGGAAGAAGCAGTGCCTTCCGGCAAAGAGACAGAACTAAGCGTAGACAGGAAATTACATGAATTCAGAGCAGCCCAGCCCCTTTATATGGGAGAGAGTTTCGACACTATTGCCGGATATAAGGAACACGGAGCTATTGTGCATTACTCCGCAACTCCGGAAAGTGACGTTCCTCTTCAACCCAAAGGTTTTCTTCTTTTAGATTCGGGAGCCCAGTATCTGGACGGGACTACCGACATTACCCGCACGATCGCATTAGGTGAACTAACTGAAGAAGAAAAAACGGATTATACTTTGATATTAAAGGGGCATATTGCATTGGCTATGGCTAAGTTCCCAGTCGGAACCCGGGGCGCCCAACTTGATGTTCTCGCCCGTATGCCGATCTGGAAATATGGAATGAACTTCCTTCATGGTACAGGCCATGGTGTCGGGCATTTCCTCAGCGTGCATGAAGGACCGCAAAGTATCCGCATGAACGAGAACCCTGTCGTATTACAACCCGGCATGGTTACTTCCAACGAACCGGGAGTTTATAAAGCCGGCAGTCATGGCATCCGCACCGAGAACCTGACGCTTGTCTGCAAAGACAAAGAAGGTATGTTCGGAGATTATCTCAAGTTTGAGACGATTACTTTATGTCCTATTTGTAAAAAGGGAATAGTCAAGGAAATGCTGACAAATGAAGAAATTGAATGGTTAAACAATTATCATCAGATTGTCTACGAAAAGCTGTCACCGAATCTTAACGAAGAAGAAAAAGTTTGGTTACAGGAAGCGACTGCTTCTATTTAAGCCAACCTTGCTTAACACCCGGATGTCATACAACATAGGGCAGCATTAAATTAAAAATTTTATTAGGAACAAATACTTTATGGCTTTAATAAAATCTGTACGCGGCTTTACTCCCGAAATCGGAGAAAACTGCTTCCTCGCAGACAACGCAACTATTATAGGAGATGTAAAAATAGGAAATGATTGCAGTATATGGTTTAGCACCGTATTGCGCGGTGACGTCAATTCTATACGTATAGGCAATGGAGTTAACATCCAGGATGGAAGTGTTTTGCATACATTATATCAAAAATCAGTTATCGAAATCGGCGACCATGTTTCCGTGGGGCATAATGTAACCATACACGGAGCGACTATCAAAGATTATGCTTTAGTCGGAATGGGATCGACCATACTAGACCATGCTATAGTCGGTGAAGGAGCAATTGTAGCTGCCGGTTCTTTAGTCCTAAGTAATACAGTAATCGAGCCTGGAAGTATTTGGGGTGGAGTACCTGCCAAATTTATAAAGAAGGTAGACCCGGAACAAGCCAAAGAATTAAACCAGAAGATTGCTCACAATTATCTGATGTATTCGCAATGGTATAAAGAATGATTTTTTAGTAAAATCGGAAACAAAGCTTCACTCCTTCTTACACTTAAAACATAAGAGTAAGAAGGAGTTTTTCTTGTATTACCCGAATCAATCATCATTGACTTCCAAAGTCCATATTCATCTTATTTAACCCTCTGAGAATTGAAATATTACGAAATATCCGTAGATTTGTAAAAGATTAAATCGAGGCAGTGAATCAACAAACATTCACCTATTATGAAAATAAGACTACTACTTACAATTCTCTTACTGACAGCAACAATAGCTGCCAATACCCAAATCATGGAAAGAACGTTTTTAAAGAAAGTACTTACCAAGTTAGAAAAGATTGAATCTGCGACATATTACGTCACTGACGAAAGCCGGCAACCTGATGATTCCACCACATTATTCAGTAGCAAAGAGTTTGAGCTTATCGCAATAGAATCTTGGAGCCGCCAAGTATCTTCTATTCGAAATTACGCAAACCGGAAGAAGTTGAATGATACTATTCTAAACGTAGCCAATGAAGTAATCAAACAATATCAGACAAGCGGTGCCACACCTTACTTTTTCATTGTAGATCAAGAAGGAATCAGAAGTTATAGTAAAGAGAATACCGATAAAGAAATAATCCATACAATAAAAGAACTACTATGAGCAGACTATTTACCTTCCTTTGCCTGTCTTTGTTATTCAATCTAGCACAGGCACAATTACCGACCCCCGAGTATAAAAAAGGACAAGCCATCCTGAGTGGGACAATCGCCAATTACAATCCAGACGACAATCTGATATTCAAGATCGGTGCTCCCAATATCGTAATGGGAACAGCCGAGACACTTTATCCGACTGTTGAAGCAGATGGAAGTTTCACGATTAATATTCCTCTCTACCATAGTGCTCAAGTACGGATGATAATAGGAAATGCAGATTTAGTCATTCTGTTAAGTCCCGAAAAAGAGACCAATGTAACTATCAATTTAAGCAATCTGCCAGGAAAACAATTTGTATATAGTGGTCAGTATGCTACCATTAACAATGAATGGTGTCAGCCGGAACTGATAACAAAGATACCTCCTGTTTATAGAGATGGCGACTTATTGGATTCTATTGCAGGCATCAGTGCCAACGAGTTCAAGGAACGCTGCATCAACCAATACAAACAGTACATAGCGCACAACAACACACAGTCGCAATTCAGCGAAGACACTCGTACACTAGCCAATCTTTCATGCGCATTTGATTGTCTGGAAAACCTGCAAGCTACCCACTATTGTCTGCAAACAGCTTATCAGAAGAAAGAAAACATTACGCGAGAACAAGCTTTTGCAGCTTTCCTCGATATACATTTACCTGATGATTTTCACAACTACCTGAAAGATTTTCCTGTCAATCACCCTTTGGCACTTTATTGTTATAATTACCGTAATGTAGTCACAAACTTCTTATATGATACACACTATGACCCACTCTCTATGGAAAAATATCTATTGGAAAACGCACCGCTCACAAAAGAGGAGCAGACACTCATTCATCAATATGAAGCAGCTTTTAAAGCAGGAGTAATCTTCCGGCAGCAAAACGATTTGATGACACTCATCCGCAAATATACTAAAGAGAGAGACGACTGTAACTGGAAAATATTTTCCGAAGCCAAAAAACGTCTGGGGCATATCCTGCAAGACAGCACCTGTTTGCCGGTTGACTACATACGCGCAATCTATATGCGCTCCAGCCTTTACAACCTACAACCGTTGACCTCCCGGCAGGAAATCATGGCTTCGGAAATTACAAATCCTATATTCATAGGAATCATTCAAGACATGAACCGTCAGATGCAACCCCGGAAGAAGGCAACAACAAAGAAATATACCATCTGCGAAGCGCCGCAAGTGGCAGAAGAAGAACTGCTGGATGCACTCATTGCACGTCATAAAGGCAAAGTACAGTTTATCGATTTCTGGGCTACCTGGTGTGGCGGTTGCCGGCAGATTATCAAAGAATATGAGCCGCTAAAGAAAGATATAAGTGAAGACAAAGTAGCTTTCATTTACCTCACCGGCCCCAGTTCGATAAAGAAGACATGGGAAATACTCATAGAAGATATCGCAGGCGAACATTACTGGCTGGACAAAGAGCAATGGGAATATCTTTGGACACATTTTCAAATGACAGGGTTACCGATGTATCTGCTAATAGACAAGCAAGGGAATATAGTGAAACGATTTACTCACATTACCGCCAAAGAATTAAAAGATTTACTGGAACAAGAAATCAATAAGATATAAGTCCGTACAAATACTAATAAAAGAGAATTGTTTTTCAGGGCAGGATTTCGGAGTATGAAATCCCCTTTAAGAAGAGAGAAGTCCCCTTATTTTAGATTGACCCATTACAGAGAACTAAAATTAGGGGACTTTTATAATTAGAAATTAATCATGTGCATAATCTTCTCCGTAGCTCCGGCGTTGCTTGTCACATAATACCCCGCATTTGTACCGGTTTCACGCAAGAATACCTCATCAGTCCGGAAACGATCCAGCAAAGTTTTCAGTTCATCATAATCTTTGATAGAATAGGCTCCTTTTGCTTCCAGCAATTGAACAGCTTCCATAAATTTCTGGTATTTAGGTCCGAAAATCACAGGAATACCATACACGGCTGCCTCCAAAGTGTTGTGAATACCAACCCCGAAACCACCCCCGATATAAGCTATTTCTCCATAACGATAAATAGAAGAAAGCAATCCGAAACAATCAATAATGAGACAGTCAGCTTTCAATACATTCTTTTCGTCGGCACGGGTATAACGCACGTAAGGACGTTTCAGTTTGCTGATAATCTCTACCAGGTGATTTTCATCAATTACATGGGGAGCTATAATCAGCTTCATTTCCGGGTGATTGTTGAAATACTCAAGGAATAAATCTTCATCCGGTCCCCAAGAGCTTCCCGCCACAAAAGTAAAGGTATTGTCTCCTTTGAACAGTTTCACTAACGGAAGATCTTTGGCTTCCTCGCGAATCTGCAATACCCGGTCAAAACGGGTATCACCCACTACCGTCACACGGTTAATACCTATCTTTGACAAATAACGTTTGGAAGTCTCATTCTGCACAAACAGGTGGTCGAAATCCTTCAACACATTCCGATATGTCCCTCCATACCATTTAAAGAAGATCTGATCGCGGCGGAAAATAGAAGACACACTATACACCGGGATACGGCGTTTATGCAGTTCGTCCAGATAATTTTTCCAAAACTCGTACTTGATAAAGAATGCCATGCAAGGGTTTGCGATATCCAGGAACTTCTTCACATTCCGCGGTTTGTCAAACGGCAGATAGCAGACAATATCCGCTCCCCGGTAGTGCTTGCGCACTTCATAACCGGACGGAGAGAAAAAAGTAAGCAATATCTTATAATTCGGATATTTTTCCCGAATCATTTCTATCAAGGGACGTCCCTGCTCGAACTCACCAAGCGAAGCGGCATGGAACCAGATATACTGCTCCCCTTTCTCCACCTGTTGGCGTAGAAGTTCATATACCACCCAATGCCCTTTCATCATCTTCCGGGGCTTGCGGCTAAACGGAGCAGCCAAATGGACGAAAAAGTCATAAATGACTATTGCCAGGTTGTAAAGCATAGTACTATGTATGTCGATTACTTCAAAACCTCTACCGCCCGTTTCATACGAGCCACAGTCTCTTCCTTACCCAATACCCAGGAAATGTCGAACATGTGCGGGCCTTTGCCTTCGCCTACCAGAGTCAGACGGAAAGCATTCATGATATTACCTGTATGATAACCTTTTTCCGCAATCCAGTCCATTACGACCTTTTCCTGCCCTTCAATACTAAAATCTTCAATGCCGGCAATTACTTCCGCCAATTCGGTCATACACTTAGCCGAATCTTCTTTCCAACGTTTCTTTACTGTCTTTTCATCATATTCGGTAGGAGCCACAAAGAAGAAGCTGCATGTCTCCCACAGTTCCTTTACGAAACTTACGCGGTCTTTCATCATCCCGACCACAGTAACAACCTTCTCGAAAGGAGCCTCCACACCGTGTTCTTTCAATACAGGCACAAACAGTTCGGCAATCTCTTCATTCGGTTTCTGCTGGATATACTGGTGGTTGAACCAAATACCTTTCTTATAATCAAATTTAGCACCCGACTTACTGCAACGGTGCAAGTCGAATAACTTTATAAGTTCGTCCATTGACATCACTTCCTGATCGTTACCCGGATTCCAGCCAAGCAAAGCAAGGAAATTGATGACAGCTTCAGGCAAATAACCGGATTCACGATAACCGGAAGAAACCTCTCCCGATTTCGGATCATGCCATTCCAACGGGAATACGGGGAATCCCAGACGGTCACCGTCACGCTTACTCAGTTTGCCGTTGCCTTCCGGCTTCAAGAGCAGAGGCAGGTGAGCAAATTCCGGCATGGTATCTTCCCAGCCGAAAGCACGGTACAACAGTACGTGCAGCGGAGCGGAAGGCAACCATTCTTCCCCACGGATCACATGGGAAACCTCCATTAAATGATCGTCCACGATGTTAGCAAGGTGGTAGGTAGGCAGTTCATCGGCCGATTTATAAAGAACCTTATCATCCAGAATAGATGAGTTGATAATCACTTCACCACGGATCAAGTCGTTCACACGAACATCTTCGTTCGGTTCAATCTTGAAACGGACTACATATTGCTTGCCTTCCGCAATCAGTGCATCCACTTCTTCCTTCGGCATAGTCAGTGAATTGCGCATCATCCCTCGGGTAGATGCGTCATATTGGAAGTTAGCAATTTCCGCACGCTTGGCGTCCAGTTCCTCCGGGGTATCAAAGGCGATGTATGCTTTTCCATTCTCCAGCAAAACCTCTACATATTTCTTATAGATTTCGCGGCGTTCCGACTGACGGTACGGGCCATGTTCCCCACCGAAGCTCACACCTTCGTCAAAGTGGATACCCAACCACTTGAAAGATTCGAGTATATACTCTTCCGCTCCCGGAACAAACCGGTGAGAGTCAGTATCTTCTATACGAAATATCAGGTCTCCGTCGTGTTGACGCGCAAATAGATAATTATACAAAGCTGTACGCACACCACCGATGTGCAGTGCTCCCGTAGGACTCGGAGCAAAACGAACTCTTACTTTTCTTTCTGCCATAATTTGGGTTAGTATAGGTAAATCGTGGCAAAATTAAACCTTTTTTTCCACACTATTGTTTTTTTTTGTACTTTTCGCAAAAATTTCAATGCGTATGGAACATTTGAAGAAGAAAAAGAGTTTCTCATGGAGAGATTTGCTATATAAATCACTGCTATTTGTGGCTACTGTGGCACTGATTGTTTATTTCTTACCGCGCGACGGGAAGTTCAACTACCAGTTTGATATAAACAAACCCTGGAAGTACGGGCAGTTGATAGCTACTTTCGATTTTCCTATCTATAAAGACGAGGCGGTGGTGAAGCGCGAACAAGACAGTCTGTTAGTTCTTTTCCAACCTTACTACGAGCTCGACAAGAAGATAGAAAAGGACGCCATCAGCAAATTGAAGGAGAACTATCATACGAACCTGAAAGGGATCCTTCCATCCATAGATTACCTGCGGTATATCGAACGCACGCTCAAAGAAATCTATCAGGCAGGGATTGTATCGACAGAAGACATACAGCAACTGCAAAAAGACAGCACTTCGTCTATCATGGTTATAGACGACAAGCTAGCCAACCCGCATCCCACCGAGGAGATTTACACGGTGAAGAAGGCTTACGAATACCTGCTTTCGGCTGACTCTACCCATTTCAACCGGGATATTCTAAGACAATGTTCGTTGAACGAATACATCACTCCCAACCTCACTTTTGACGAACAACGCACCCTGACTGCCAAAGAAGAAATGCTGAACAACTATTCCTGGGCGAACGGGCTGGTAGTCAGCGGACAAAAGATTATCGACCGGGGAGAGATCATCAGCCCGGAAACTTATAATATTCTGGAATCACTGCGGAAAGAATCCATTAAGCGGAATGAGTCAATGGGGCAAAGCCGCCTGATTCTCGGAGGGCAGATTCTGTTTGTGGGTATGCTGATGTTGTGTTTCATGCTTTATCTTGATTTATTCCGGAAAGACTATTATCAACGGAAGGGCAGTTTGTCGCTGCTGTTCACTTTGATTGTATTTTACAGTATAGTCACGGCTTTCATGGTCACACACAATATATTCAATGTGTATATCATCCCCTATGCGATGTTGCCGATCATTATTCGTGTGTTCCTCGATTCAAGGACCGCTTTCCTGACACACGTCATCACGATATTAATATGCTCCATATCCCTACGCTTCCCGCATGAATTTATCCTGACCCAGTTGGCGGCGGGACTGGTTGCGATATTCAGTTTAAGGGAATTATCCCAAAGATCCCAACTTTTCCGGACGGCGCTATTAGTCATATTGACTTATGCCGCCATTTACTTTGCCTTCGAGTTAATGACGGAGAACGGGCTTTCCAATGACTTCTCGAAACTGAATTTGCGGATGTACACCTATTTTATAATAAATGGAGTTCTGCTATTATTCGCTTATCCGCTGTTGTTCCTGTTAGAAAAAACATTCGGATTTACCTCCAATGTCACTTTGGTGGAACTATCGAATATCAATAATGACTTACTGCGCCAGATGTCCGAGACGGTACCGGGAACTTTCCAGCACTCCATGCAGGTAGCCAATCTTGCGGCAGAAGCAGCTATCCGCGTCGGTGCGAAAAGCCAGCTCGTACGTACGGGAGCTTTGTATCACGATATCGGAAAAATGGAGAATCCGGCTTTCTTCACCGAGAACCAGTCGGGAGGGGTCAATCCGCACAAGAACCTGAGCTACGAACAGAGTGCACAGGTCGTGATCAGTCATGTCACGGACGGATTAAAACTAGCCGACAAACACAATCTGCCTAAAGCCGTCAAAGACTTTATCAGTACGCATCATGGACGGGGGAAAACAAAATATTTCTATATCTCGTGGAAAAACGAACATCCGGACGAGGAGCCGAACGAAGAATTATTCACTTATCCCGGTCCGAACCCGTTTACTAAAGAACAGGCCATCCTGATGATGGCGGATGCCGTAGAAGCAGCTTCACGCAGTCTGCCTGAATATACGGAAGAAAGTATAAGTAACCTGGTCGACAAGATTATTGACTCCCAGGTTACAGAGGGCTACTTCAAGGAATGCCCTATTACTTTCAAAGATATTGCCACAATAAAAACTGTATTCAAAGAAAAACTAAAGATTGCTTATCATACCCGGATCAGTTATCCTGAGTTAAAGAAATAAGCAGGCCGGAACAGGCATCTTCCAAAATATCCAGCACATACTCGAAACCTTCGGCCCCACCATAGTAGGGGTCGGGGACATGATCTGCGGGGATACGGTTGCAATATTCCGTCATGCGGTGAATCTTCTTCCATTCTTCGGGAGAGGGAGCTTTATCTTTCAGGTCCTCAATATTACGGTCATCCATACCGATAATCAGATCAAAATTATAAAAGTCCTCTGTTCGTACCGGGCGTGAACGATGCACCAGTTGATACCCCCGACGGGCAGCGTGGGCACGCATCCGGCTGTCCGGCAACTCTCCCTGATGGTAAGACAGGATTCCGGCGGAGTCTATCACAAACTCTTTCTCCAGTCCCGCCTCCTCTATTAAATGAAGCATTACACCCTCTGCCGTAGAACTACGGCAGATATTTCCCAAGCAAACAAATAATATTTTCTTCATAATAAACTTTTAATACTTGACAATATGCCGCAAGGAAACCTTGCTCCGGTGTTACGCCGGTTAGAATGAGTTCAAAATCTGATTCGCCCGGTTCACGGTGACAGCTGCCGGGATCTCCGGCATATCCCCCAAGTTGAACGGAGCCAGCATTTTCTCAATCTTCTTCAGTCCGGCTTTATTTCCGTTCTTCTCAAATTCCTGACGAAGAATATTTATTTTCTCATGTGCTTGTACTCCTTCGATCAAACGTTCGAAACGGATACAGCTACGTGCTCCGGGGTATACCAGATAAGTATCTCCGGCTGCCCAGGTACGGAAACGGGAATCGAGCAACGGCTCCAACGGCCAACTGTTGTACGCCCAACGCAGATAACCGTCCAGATGCTTCTTTGAAGAATAGAAACTCATCCAGGCAGCTTCGGCCGGGTCGGAGAAAGTAAACGTATTGGGGTGTGCTTCCGTGCAGCAAGTATAATAGGTAGTGCGCTTATTCTCGGCTTTACGGCGGAGACGTACATCTTCGGGATAGTTCTGACCGATCACAATGCAATAATCATACAAATCCGGCTCAATTTCCGCATGATAATTTCCTGCCAGTGAAACTTTAAAATCCGGATCAGCCTTACGAATCACTTTCAGAGTCTTCTGCATTACATCCATTGGGCGCTCATCCATAGCAATCGTACAAATATCAAACCAGCCTTTTTCTTTGAGGTGTTTTGCAAAAGAAGTAAGCATTGCCACCCACATTTCTTCATAAGCCTGTTCGCCCGGTGCGGTCTTCACAAATTTCAACGAGTTCGTAGCCTGGTCGTAATACTGGAAAGACAGTTTCCAGGGAACCATTGAATAACAGTTTATCTGCTTGTCAATGCCGACACTCATCATAAATTCCACCCAACGGTCAAAAATGGTATAGTCAAACGTCCACGTACCGTCTGCACGTTTTATCCAAGTCACCATTGTGTCGAAATAATCTTCCGTCTGCCCGTTCCAGGGTTTATGAGTCAAAGTAGCCGTAATAATCTTCTGCCCGGCATTTGCCAGCATTTTCATCAGAGGGCGCATAGCATCCAGATGTTCCTGGCTCCATAAAGGCACCTGATAATAACGGGCTACGGCATACGGGCTTTGCCACAAATCCAGATGAAAAGCCCATTCCGAGGGTTGGGGAAGTACGCGGGAAGAAACCGTAATCTCAAGATTGAGGCGCTGTAACAGATTCGAGCCGTCGTTAACCAATAACTGTCCTTTATAAGTTCCGGGAACCGCAGACTGGGGAATCCAGCATTGTACCCAGATAGGCTGAACAGTACGAGCAGGCAAAGCCATCGTTTTCAGTTCCGAGTCAATCGGATCGGCTACCAATAGAGAGTCAAAGTCCACCGACTTCCGATAGCCGCACGCACCTCTTCCGTCTTTGTTCAGTTCGTCCGTCATGACGTAGCGGACAAAACCGGCTGTCAACGCATCTCCCGAAAGAGAGTTCCCCTTCTTATCCTTAAAATCGGTAAAGCTGAAATTCAAGTCCTTCAGCTCCGTGCCTGTCCACACGACCGCTTGGGCATTCACACGTTCGCCGCGCCAGCCTTTCAGAGAGGTGTTCGTGGTTTTCTTCAAAGCCGGAAGCTGATGTTTCGCGTAGCGGACATCAATCGTTCCCCACGACACTTGCGGTGCCGTGACTGCCGCCCATTCTTTTTCGGAAGGTGCCGCAGGGTCGGGCAATTCCTGATAAGCCTGTAAAGGGAACTTCGGTTGTCCTGTCGGAACGCCACACTGGGTTACTCCTTGCTGGGCAAACACAGAACCCATGCTAAGGAAACAAGTCAGAGAAAAAATTGTAAATCGTTTCATGGTTAGTTAATTAAATTAATACAAGGTTTATTAATAAGGGGGAATAATTTCTTTTATCACATAGGGTCTACATCATAGTAGACTATCAGGGACTTATAACGCTCATCCTCTATCATCTCCCGTTGAATGCGCAAAAGCAGTTCCCGGGCACGCCCCATTGGGGCATTCTGTTCTATCTTCACAACGATCTTTTTGATGAACAGTGTCTGGATACGGGCAACAGGAGGTTTATCCGGTCCCAGAACCCGGTTGCCGAATACTGCCCTCAACTTGCCGGCCATTACCGCCGCCATTTGATCCAGCAACGACTCATTATGATTTTTCAGATAAACATATACCAGGCGATAATAAGGAGGATAGTGGAACATCTGACGTTCCGCCAGTTGCCCGCCTACCATATCTTCATAGTCATTGGCAATCACCTGATGAATAATAGGGTGGTCGATACTCTTGGTCTGGAGTATCACACGTCCGCGTTTATTCTTACGCCCGGCGCGTCCCGCTACTTGTGCCATTAGCTGGAAGGCACGTTCGTAAGAACGGAAATCGGGATAATTCAACATCGTATCGGCATTCAGTATTCCAACGATACTTACATGGTCGAAGTCCAAACCCTTCGACACCATTTGCGTACCGATCAGAATATCGGTCTTTCCCTGTTCAAAGTCTGCAATAATCTTTTCGTAAGCAGAGCGGGTGCGGGTGGTATCCAAATCCATACGCGCCACGGCTGCTTCGGGGAAAAGGATTTTGATGTCGTCCTCAATCTTTTCCGTACCAAAGCCGCGGTTCACCAGTTCCGTACCTTCGCAAGCGGGACAGGCCTTCGGAAGTTGATAGGTATAGCCGCAATAGTGGCAGGTCAGTTGATTGATTCCTTTGTGGTAAGTCAGGCTCACATCACAGTTTTTGCACTTCGGCACCCAGCCGCAAGTACGGCATTCTATCATGGGAGCGAAGCCGCGACGGTTCTGGAAAAGAATCACCTGTTCCTTCTGTTCCAGGGCTTCTTTCATATATTGTACCAGCAAAGGCGAGAACTGTCCGACCATTCGTTTCTTACGGTGCAGTTCCTTGATATCTACCGGGATAATCTCCGGCAACTGAATCTCTTTATAGCGTTCTTTCAGTTGGACAAAGCCGTATTTTCCGTCCGTCGCGTTCTGCCATGTCTCGATAGAAGGAGTAGCCGTTCCCAACAGTGTTTTAGCTCCATACATGGCAGCCAGTACAATAGCTGCGCTACGTGCATGATAACGGGGAGCAGGGTCTTGCTGCTTATAAGTATTCTCGTGTTCCTCGTCCACAATCACCAGTCCCAGGTTCCGGAAAGGGAGGAAAACGGAAGAACGGACTCCCAAAATAATATCATAACCATTTTCTCCCAACTGTTTCCGCCATATCTCCACCCGTTCGGCGTCGGGAAACTTAGAGTGATAAATGCCCAGCCGAGAGCCGAAAACCCGTTGCAGACGTTCTGTAATCTGGGTAGTCAGGGCAATCTCAGGCAACAAATACAATACTTGCTTTCCCTGACGAATAGTTTCTTCTATCAGATGAATATATACTTCCGTCTTACCACTGGACGTCACCCCATGAAGCAGGCAGACATTCTTTTCCCGGAAGGACTGTACGATTTCATCGTGTGCCCGTTGCTGAAACTCATTCAACGTATTCAGTTCGACGACCTCCTTCACCTGCTGGTTCAACCGGCCGATCTCATGATGATAAATCTCAAATATCTTTTTCTCTACCAGACCGTTCAGAATGGAAGGCGACACATTGGCGCGTTGCAACAGTTCTTTCTTGGAGACTTCTTTCGGGACTTCATTTCCCAGAATCCCCGAACATTCCACATATTTCATCAACAATGCCAACTGCTTCGGGGCACGCGACAGGATATCAAACAGTATATGCAGCCGTTTTTCATCCGCCGAACCCGCAAGCCGCACCCGCGCCTCCGTCTTGGGTTTATAAGTACGCCTCAACTCCTCCTTTACAAAAATCGCTTCTTTATCGAGCAGTGACTTGATGACAGTCAGAATATTTTTTATCCCGCTCTCCTTCTCCAGCTTAGTGACACACTGCTGTGCATCCACGGCAAGCAAATCCAGAATGCGCTGTTCACGTTCCGGCAATGGTGCATCCGCTTCAAAATCGGGATTATACTCTACAATCGTTTCGCTTTCGAGTTTCAATCCCGAAGGCAGCGCCGCCTTATAAACATCCCCTTGCGTACAGAGATAATAATCGGCTATCCACTCCCAAAACTTGAATTGAACAGGCAATAATATAGGAGAAGCATCCAGCAATGCAGATATGTCCTTCACCTCATACTCCGTCGGAGCACAATAATGAACATTAAGAACGATAGCCGTATAGAACTTCTTCCGTCCGAAAGGAACTACCACGCGGCAACCGATCTTCACTTCTTCCGCACACTCGTCCGGCAAAGAGTAAGTAAAGCTCTTTGGAAGTGGAAGCGGTAATATGACATCTACATACTTTTTCATTGCAGGCACAAAGATATAAAAAAAGAGGCTTCCGACAGTCGAAAGCCTCTTGTTCTACTATGTTAAAGTAAATTATCCGCTAAAAAATATAAGCAACAGATACCTGCCAAGTCTTGGTTTTATAGGAACCGCCGCCGTCAATATCAGCAGTGTCGCCCAATGGGATATTATAATTAGCTCCCACCTGCAAATGGTTCAGCAACTTCAGACCGGCACCTACATTGATACCTACTTCCGCCTTCTTCTTGTCGATTCCGGTTTTCTTTTCAAAGTCGAAATAAAAATCAGGACCGGCAGCCAGATAAATACCGGCCAGGCTACCCAAGCCGATGTTATACTTCAAGTTAACCGGGATATCAATACCGTTCTGCTTCACAGTAACATCCGCGTCGGCATCAGAAACCTTGATACCTCTTTGGGCAAAAAGCAACGCAGCATCTACCCCCAACCCTACGATTGGAATATTAAACTCAGCCATTGGGCCAATAAAGAAGCCGGTAAAATTATCCTTCTTAAAGTTTTCTTTCACATTAGAGAAGCTCGCTTTTGACAAGTTCAAACCTCCCTTTACACCAAAATGTATTTGAGCCTGAGCAGGCATTGCCATACCAATACATACAGCAATCAATAAAGCACCAAAAATCTTTTTCATAAATTTACGTGTTTATAATTCGGGACAAAGATATATAATTAGAATAAATAAACACAATTTATCGGTTTTTTGTTCGCTCAAAGTCGCTATTGTTCATCCACTCCTATTCCCGCGCCTTCTCTGATAGTTTAATTTCATTTCCGGATTCTCATACAGAATCTTTTGAACCAACAGGCACGACAGGCGGTTTGCGCCAATGCAAGTTCTTTTTCTAACTTCCGCATGCGGGCGCATTGTCTCAGCCACTTGGCTTGCAATACGTCATATAAGACTTTTGCTCCTTTATATATTGTGATTTCCTTGTCCTGCTTGCCTAAAAGTGACGTGTATATTGAACAAAGCCGGGACTTATCTATGCATAATCGTTCCAGTTTATCGATATACATCTGTGTAGCCCCCAGTCTGTTCCGTTCTACAAAATCCTGAATGCTTCTGTCGTCTATAAAGTCAACATCGGGTCTTTGGTAGTCTACTATGATTTCTCTCATTTCTATCAGAACCCAGAGGTATTCTGCCTCAAATCCATATTTCACAGCTGCTTCTTCTATGCTAATCCATTGTGCCATAGCGTTTGTTCTTTTATGTGTCATACAATAAGGGAATGAATAATACTTTATTCATGTTTATTAGCACAACGAGCATTCACTCTTTTTGTAGTCCGGCTGGCGGGAACTGGTTAGAGTATGTTGAAGGTTTATGAAACCGACCGGATACAAAAAAGACGTGAATGCTGCTGCACCATTATCCACTTCTGCGGCCTAGCAAACCTTTAGGAAGATAATGATAACAACAGACATCCACGCCATGCATTTATATATAACACATCTCTAACTGATATGTTGATATACAGCCATTCACGTGGAGTATCTGTTGTATCATCTCTCTCCTAAATAGAAACTGCTAGATTTCAGAAGTGAGAGATAATACACTTTTACTCCATTAGGAAATAAAAACGCCTTCTGCCAATTTCATCACGCTGATGAGCAGAAAGCGTATGACAAAGATATATCTTTTTTTTGAAATGCAGCAGAAATACAGGAATAAATACAGGAAGTTCTGTATTATCCGACTACTCTCTTCCATATAAAAAAACGAAAATCCTCTTTCAACCTATCACCTACTTTGCGAATCCCTTTATTCATCATACTTTCAGAACGGTGATAGGTTGTTTGCAACCTATCACCTCATCTATCACCTATCACCTGCTAATTTGGATAAAATCTACTGTAAACGAAAGCAGTAACTAGGGGCAATTTCTGTTTCCCGGTGAGGAACAAAGTGCTTCAAGGCATGAAACGATTGGTTTCAAGGCTCTGAAACTTTAGTTTCAAGCGTTAGAAACTAAAGTTTCTCACCTTTGAAACTAAGGTTTCCTGCCTTTGGAACTAGAGTTTCCAGCCTTTGAAACTAAAGTTGTGCCGCAGGAAACAAGTGGTTAGATTATATATTGGCTAATAAGGAAGGAGAGGCGTACTTCTGCAAATTTGGTGGTAATTTAGCAAGTCGGTAGTATCTCCATTCCCCTCCTTTCGGGAAGGAGGGGTGGCTGAAAGCCGGGGTGGTAGGTGGACACACAATGCTGATAATAACCGACTTACGCATTCACCTACCACCTCCCCCTACGGGGACTCCTCCTTCCTGAAGGAGGAGAATGTTGAATACTATCGATTATCAAATTATTATTTTCTTAATTAATTTTACCACCAAATTTGAAGAAGAATCAGTTTTTTGTTTTCATTTCTCATATTCTCATAACCTAGTGGCTAAATGTAAGATTATTAGTAAGATACCGCTATGAGAAATGTTTTTTGAATTGGTATTTCTCATGCATTTCTCATAGTTTTCTCTTCAAATTCCTTCATTTCTCATACTATTTTCTCTTATTTCTCATAGGGTAATAAATCCTTTCGGTAGTATTTAACCAAGCTTATTGTATCTGGAGGATACCTATTGTTTTCATATAAAACATTAAGTAATAACTAATTATTCACTAACTAATGTTATGTCTTTTAAGTGATATCTTATTCGTTCTACTTTAGTGAACAGGCTTGTTTACTGGAGTGGCAGGATTTATCTACTGGAGTGCATAGATCTGTCTACTTGAGTGGAACGATAGAAGATGAGATAAGAACATAAATGGATGAAGACGAGATATGATAAGGATGTAGGTAACGTAATATATAAATATCTATTGCTTTACGCGATGTATGTGTAGTCGCTGTCTTTACTATAAATATGTTTTTCTTTTACTTGGATTTTAATACTTTTATATAGAATGTGGAGCTATATTAATGTTATCTTAAAGATACGTATTTTATGTAGCGAATTTATTCGTCCTACCGGATATATTGAACCTTGTTTTTCTTATATTTGCAGCACATGATTTCTAAACAATAATTAAATTATTCATTCTTATGAAAAAGATTCTGGTATTATTCGCTTTAACAGCGATAGCTATGGTGAGTGTAAATGCGCAGGACAACTTGAAATGGGGTGTTATGGCAGGTATGAATGTGAGTAAATATACTTTTACCGGTTTTGACAACAGGGTAGGTTTTCATGCAGGTGTCAAAGCTGAGTTGGGGTTATCGCAGGAAGCAAGTGGGGCATACATGGATTTTGCTGCGTTACTGACGTTGAAAGGTGCTAAAATTGATGGAGGATCAATTGCAACCGTTAAATTTAATCCGTATTATTTGGAGATACCGGTGCATGTTGGTTATAAATATGCTGTAAATGAAAACTTTGCGCTGTTTGGTAGCGTAGGTCCTTATTTGGCTGTCGGTCTGTTTGGAAAAGCAAAATTGAGCATAGGCAATGCGATTGGTGATTGGGCTGATATAGAAGGTATGGAAAGTGTAGGAGGCCTGGAAGGTAAATCTGTATCTGAAGATATATTTGGCGATGACGGGTTCAAACGATTCGACTTCGGCCTCGGATTGAAAGCCGGTGTTGAGTTCAACAAAAAATATCAGGTTGCTTTGAGTTATGATTTCGGGTTGATTGACGTGCAGAAAGATTTGGGTATGAAAAACAGGAACCTGATGATATCATTGGGTTATATGTTCTAAAACGGACTTTGCAACTTTGTTGCACGAATCATTCGTTACCTTTGCAACAGATAAAAAACGAATGAATATGGGACATTGTTGTTGCGGTGCACATTCATGCACGACAGAAAATAAAAAGAATGCCAGTACTTCGATAGTTCACGAATACTGGAAAGTAGGGCTTTCATTTATACTTCTGATAGGAGGTATTATAATGAATGCCCTGAATTTTGCCTTTTTCCTTGGAGAGTATGTTGCTTTAATATGGTATATCCTGGCTTATCTTCCGGTAGGAATACCAGTGATGAAAGAGGCTTGGGAGGGTATCAGGGAAAAAGACTACTTCAGCGAGTTTACACTGATGATTGTTGCTACGCTGGGAGCCTTTTATATTGGTGAGTATCCGGAAGGAGTCGCTGTAATGCTGTTTTATACGATAGGAGAGTTGTTTCAGAATAAAGCGGTAGACAGGGCGAAACGTAATATCGGTGCTTTGCTGGATGTGAGACCTGAGAAAGCCTTGGTGCTTAGGGAGGATAATCTTGTGGTAGAAAGTCCTCAAAATGTAAAAGTAGGAGAGGTCATTGAAATAAAGGCGGGTGGGAGAGTTCCTTTGGACGGAGTGATGTTGAATGAAATCGCTGCTTTTAATACGGCCGCGTTGACGGGAGAAAGTGTTCCCCGTGACATCAGAAAAGGAGAGGAAGTCCTTGCGGGGATGATTGTGACGGATAAAGTAATCAGGATTAAAGTAGAAAGACCTTTCGATAAAAGTGCGCTTGCACGGATATTGGAACTCGTTCAGAATGCTTCGGAACGGAAAGCACCGGCAGAATTGTTTATCCGTAAGTTTGCCCGTATCTATACTCCTATTGTCATAGCACTGGCGGTATTGATTGTGCTACTCCCGTTCGGCTATTCATTGATAGACCCTCAATTCGTGTTTACATTTAATGATTGGTTATACAGAGCTTTGGTTTTTCTGGTAATTTCGTGTCCATGTGCGCTGGTAGTAAGTATTCCATTAGGTTATTTCGGTGGTATCGGAGCAGCTTCCCGATTGGGGATTCTGTTTAAAGGCGGCAATTATCTGGATGCAGTCACTAAAATCAATACAGTCGTATTCGATAAAACGGGAACGCTGACCAAAGGAACATTTGAGGTGCAGGATTGTAAGTGTGTATCTGGGATTTCGGAGAAGGAACTGGTGAGGATGATTGCTTCAGTAGAAAGTGACAGTACACATCCGATCGCTAAAGCGATTGCGAACTATGCAAAACTGCAGGATATAGGGCTTGCGGTTGTCACCAATACTAAAGAATTTGCAGGTCTCGGTTTGGAGGCAATAATAGACGGAACTTCGGTGCTCGTTGGAAATAGTCGGTTACTGTCTAAGTTTAGCATAAAATATCCGGCAGAATTGCAGAGTGTTACCGATACGATTGTAGTTTGTGCTATTGGAGGCAGTTATGCGGGTTATCTCTTGTTGGCGGACGCATTGAAGGATGACGCGAAGACGGCGATTGATAACTTAAAAGCATTAAACATTGAAAACATTCAGATATTATCCGGTGATAAACAGAGTATTGTTACTAACTTTGCAGAGAAGCTCGGTATATCAAAGGCTTATGGCGATCTGCTTCCTGACGGTAAAGTGAAACATCTGGAGGAATTGCGGAAGAATGAAGCAAATCAGATTGCCTTTGTCGGTGACGGGATGAACGACGCTCCTGTGCTTGCGTTGAGCCATGTCGGTATTGCTATGGGTGGATTGGGCAGTGATGCGGCGATTGAAACAGCTGATGTCGTGATACAAACAGATCAACCGTCGAAAGTGGCCGAAGCCATTAAAGTAGGAAAGCTGACTCGCCGGATTATCTGGCAGAACGTGTCGCTGGCATTTGGAGTGAAACTGCTGGTACTTATCTTGGGAGCTGGCGGACTGGCTACACTTTGGGAAGCTGTCTTTGCGGATGTCGGCGTTGCATTGCTTGCCATTATGAATGCAGTGAGAATACAGAAGATGATAAAATAAAAAGAATATGGAAGAGAATGTTTATTTGGATAAGCTGGAAAGACGGGATATCAAACCGACAGCAATAAGGCTTCTCATATTGAAAAATATGTTGGAAGTTGGACGGGCCGTATCGTTACTGGATCTGGAAACTCTCCTGGATACGGTAGACAAATCGACCATATCCCGGACAATAGCTCTCTTTCTGTCTCATCACCTGATACATAGCATAGATGATGGAAGCGGTTCGTTGAAGTATGCCGTTTGCGACAACTCCTGTAACTGCGTGGTGCAGGATTTACACTCGCATTTCTATTGTGAGAAATGTCATCGGACTTTTTGTCTGGAAGGTACACATATTCCGGTTATTGATTTGCCTAAAGGATTCACGTTACATAGCATTAATTATGTTCTCAAGGGGATTTGTCCGGAATGTGCTTCTCATTCAAAGAATGAATAAATAGAAAAAGTCGGAACCCAGACCAATAGAAATATCGGTAGAGTTCCGACTTTTTATCAATATGCTTGTTTAATCGATGTTTGGATTCAATGAATGCCAGTCTTTGATGGCAGGTATGATTCCCATTTCAATAACTTCATCACGGAGCTTGCACAAGTGTTCGTAGCTCTTTTCCAGTTCAGCCTGTTCGGCAGGAGTTCCGGCTACTTCCTTATAAGTGACACCGTTTTTGGTGATTGAAGTTTCCATTGCCATCATGATATGATCGAATTTTCCATTGGAGACATACGTTCCGGCAGGCCAGCGGAAAGGTTGTCCGCCCATAGCGGCAGCGATCATCTCGATAGAAAGATAGGCGGGGCTTTGGAAAGAAGAACGGCCGCGCAGATCGATGATGTGCTTTCCACCTTGGATAACACGTACTTTCAGTTCTTCCCATTCGGTTAATGGGAGACGGGTCGTACCAATGAAATCAGTCAACGGTTCTCCTTTCACTTTAGTGGTAGAAGCAAATACGGCCATTTGTTCGCCATGACCGCCGTATGTGCGGCAGTTCTGAATTTCAGAAGCCGGGATATGGAAGTATTTCACCAGTTCGTTTTGCAGACGGGTGCTGTCCAATGCTGCCAGCGTAGAAACCTGAGACGGTTTCAGTCCGGAATACAGTAAGGTAATCAAACCGGTAATGTCGGCCGGATTGAAAATGACAACAATATGTTTTACGTTCGGGCAATATTGGCGGACGTCTTTACCGAATTGAGCGGCGATTTCTGCATTTCCTTTCAGCAAGTCCTCACGGGTCATACCTGCTTTGCGGGCTGCACCACCGGAAGAAACGATGTAAGATGCTCCGGTCAACGCTTCTTTGATATCAGAAGTATAAGTAAGGTTGACACCTTCGAAGCCGCAGTGGTACAATTCTTCTGCCACCCCTTCCAAAGCGGGAGCAAACGGATCATACAGACAAATATTCGGAGTGAGTTTCATCATCATGGCAGTTTGAGCCATATTGGAGCCAATCATTCCGGCTGCTCCTACAATTGTAAGTTTCTCGTTGGTTAAAAATTCCATAAAGCTATCTATTTAAAGGTGAATAATCTGTTATTTCTTTTTGTCGCTACAAAGTTAACACTTTATTGACCTGATTGTTCATTGAAAATAGTTTTATCAGATAACGAAAAGTTATAGCTGGCTGATTGAAGGATCTGTCTAAAATAGATTATCTTTGTATCCTATATTATATAAATGGATAAATATGAGCATCGAATTAGGAAAATTCAATCAGCTTGAAGTTGTAAAGGAAGTCGATTTCGGGGTGTATCTCGACGGAGGAGAGGAGGGGGAGATTTTGTTGCCCACCCGTTATGTGCCCGAAGACTGTAAAATAGGAGACTTTTTGAATGTCTTTCTTTATCTGGATATGGATGAGAGATTGATTGCCACTACGCTGACTCCGTTGGTGCAGGTAGGGCAGTTTGCCTGTCTGGAAGTGGCATGGGTGAATCAGTTTGGAGCTTTCTTGAACTGGGGGTTGATGAAGGACCTTTTTGTGCCGTTCAGTGAGCAGAAGATGAAGATGCAGGTTGGACGGAAGTACGTGATTCATGCACATTTGGATGATGAAAGTTATCGCATTGTGGCTTCGGCAAAGGTGGAACGCTATCTGTCGAAAGACAGGCCGGAGTATGCTTCGGGGGATGAAGTGAATATTCTCATTTGGCAGAAAACGGATTTGGGCTTCAAGGCAATCATAGACAATAAGTATAGCGGTTTGCTTTACGAAAACGAGATATTTTCTACATTGCAGACAGGTATGGAGATGAAGGCTTTTGTGAAACAGGTGCGCGAAGACGGCAAGGTGGATTTGATCCTTCAGAAACCAGGCTTTGAGAAGATAGATGATTTCTCGAAAACCTTGCTGAATTATATCAGGGAGAATGACGGAAGGATCAGACTGAATGATAAAAGTCCTGCGGAAGATATTTATGCTACATTTGGTGTCAGCAAGAAGACCTTTAAGAAAGGAGTGGGTGACTTATATAAGAAACACCTGATAACCTTGCACGAAGATGGCATCACTTTGGCAGACTCCTAATCAGAATAGGGAAATCCCTATGTATGAATAGAGAGAATCACTGGGGTGGGGAGTTTCCTCGCCCTATTTTTGTAGTATCAGATTAAATAAAGAAGTAATAATAAAAACTAGATAAGTTATGCGTAAGATAATAATAAGTTTCTGCATCCTGTTATCCGCTCTCTCTTTACAAGCGCAGTCCGTCAGCGGAATCCGTATTGACGGTGGTAATACCCCTATTCTTGTTTACTTTGGTGGAAACCAGATGTGCTTGCCGACTACCACTTGCTTTGTAGCTAACCTGGATCGGGGATATTACACGGTTGAGGTTTATGCTACCCGTTTCACCCGTCCGGGAGAGCGTGTTTGGAAAGGGGAGAGGTTGTACAACGAACGTGTTTACTTCGACGGAAGAGGTGTGAAAGATATTTTTGTAGATGACCGTCATGCCAATGTCCGTCCGGGCAGACCGGGACAAGGAGAACACCGTCCGAATTATGACCGTCACGACAGGGTGATGAACGATCAGCTTTTTAAAACGTTCTATAATAATCTGAAGAAAGAACCGTTTGAGGATGATCGCATGGCATTGCTTAATACTGCATTGGCAAATTCAGATTTTACGTCTGCCCAATGTCTCCAAGTGACAAAGCTCTATACTTTTGATGATGACCGAATGGCAATCATGAAAAAGATGTATCCCCGGATTGTTGACAAGGAGGCTTTCTTTACGGTGATTGCTACACTGACGTTTTCTTCCAATAAGGATGAAATGAATAAGTTTGTGCAGAACTATGGCAGACGCTGATACTAACTATTAAAACTATATGGCTATGAAAAAGATATATATCATCCTACTGTTGGCATTGGGACTGGGAGTCAGCAGCTGTTTTACCAGCTATATTTCTAACAAGCAGGTTATGGGTGTACAGCAAGGGATGACTCAAAGAGATGTTGAAAGTATTTTTGGAAAACCGGATTACCGACGTTTCGATGGTGATATGGAAGAATGGGAATTTCATCGTGATAACGGGACGCCTGTTTTGACTTCGGAGCCCATGACAATCATTGTTCAGTTTGCCAATAAAAAGGTGATCAGTATGGATACATTCAAAGGCTATGGCAGACCTTCGCCGCATCCGGTCGTAGTACCTCCTCCTACTGTCACTACTGTTGAAGTTGTTCCCGGTCACCAGCCGGAAGAAATTCGTCTGATGACGGATACTGAGTTTAATAACTTCATCGAGAAGTTGAAATTCACAATTATGAGTGATGACCAGAAGAGGTTGATCGGACAGATGTTGGACAAGCATGATGTTACTTCAAGCCAATGTGTGAGAATTGTAAAAGAGATTTCTTATACGCCCGATCAGGTTGAGATGATGAAGAAACTTTATCCTTATGTAAGGGATAAGCAGAATTTTAATAAGGTGATTGATAGCTTGTTTTCCACTGTGTATAAAGATGAAATGTACAAGTTTATCAAAGAATATCATCAAACAAATAAATGATAGGAGATTAAATTATGAAGCGAATATTATTTTTACTCTTTGCTATCGGGCTGACTGTCGGTACGACAGCGATGGCTGGAATGAGCACTAGCAAAGTGCGTAAGGAAACACGCTTTCTTACTGATAAAATGGCATACGAATTGAGTTTGAGCACTCAGCAATATAATGATGCGTATGAGATTAATTACGACTTTATTTATTCTGTTCGTAATATCATGGATTATGTGGCCCGTGGCTATGAATGGGCATTAGATGATTATTATGAAGCTTTGGATATTCGTAATGATGACCTCCGGTGGGTATTGAGTGACGCACAGTATCGTCGGTTTCTGGGAGCTGATTATTTCTACCGCCCGATTTATATTACCGGCGGAAGATGGAGTTTCCGGGTTTATGTGAATTATCCGAATCGTAGTTTGTTCTACTTCGGTCTGCCTTATCATTATCGGACTTACTGTGGAGCACATTATCGCCCGCACCTTCATCACGTAAGTTTCTATCGGGACAGATATAATTTCAGACATTATCCTACTCCGTATCGGGTAAGAGAGCAGAGATCTTTCCATTCTTATCGTCGTTCGGATTTTGGTTCGGTTCATTTCCGCCCGAATTCTTCCGTCCGTCCGCACAATGCACCGACTCGTCCGGAGGTAACGGGACGTCCAAGTCCATCACAGCGTCCGAGTCATAATTCACGACCGGGAACATCAACTCGTCCCGGAACGGCAACGCGACCCGGAACGACAACGCGGCCTGGCAGTTCTTCACGGCCCTCAACATCAGTTCGTCCTGAATCAGATCGTAGACCGACGGGAGGTAGCAGTACGACAGCAAGCCGTCCTAATCGTGAGAGTAGTAGCTCGAGTACAAGTAGAAGAAATGATAGTCGTCCGTCCAGTAGCGGCAGTAGTTCTTCGTCCGGTAGAAATAATCGTTCCGATAGAAGTAACACTTCCACTAGCCGGGGCAGCAGTTCCGGTCGCAGTAGCAGTACTTCCGGTCCGAGCCGTAGCAGTAGTTCTAACCGGAGCAATGTTTCCGGTGGAAAAACGGAAAGACGTTCCTCTTCCGAAAGTACGAGAAGCAGCAGTCGAAGTTCTTCTTCCCGTTCTTCAGAGCGAGACACCAATTCAAGAAGATAACCTATTCCTTTAATTATTTATATCATTGCTCCTCAGCGGTAGGAGAGCTAGACTCCGGTGTTTTGCCGGCTAGACTATTCAGGGCATCGCCCGTAACTTGGATTTCGGGGCGGATAGTATCCGCCTCGATTTCACTTATCAAACCTTTTTGGGCAAGACATCCGGCAATGAGTTTATAATATCCTTCCATGCTCTCTTTCAGTTTTCCGTTTTCTGCGAAAGAACTGCGGAAATGTTTGGGCTTCGGGATGATAGAAGCCAGGAAGATACTTTCTTCCGTAGTCAGTTGGGAAGGACGTTTGTTGAAGTAGTAGGCGGAAGCCTCCTGGATGCCGTAGATTAGCGGGCCCCATTCCGCAATATTCAGATATACCTCATACATCCGTTCTTTCGAAGTCAGTCTCTTTGTTTCTATGATCCATACAATCAATGCTTCTTCCAGTTTGCGGGCAAAGTTTTTATTTTTGTTCAGAAATACATTCTTCACTAATTGCATTGTGATAGTGCTTCCGCCACGTGCAAAACGTTTGACTTGCAAATCGTAAATCAACGCTTCGCGGAGTGCATCGGGCAGGAAACCATGATGATAATAAAACGCCCCGTCTTCACTTTGCATCACAGACATTTGCAGGATCGGTGAAATGCTGTCAAGTGGGGTGAAATGTTCCCAGGAAGGGCCGACGGGGAAAGTGCGTACTGGCATTCCATTTTCATATGCTGTGTAGACAAACTCGCCTGACATCTTGGACAGTTGGGTATCGCCATATTCTACAATTTCGAAATTCCTCTCTTTCAACTCTGATTCTAATTTGAGACTATCCAATTGTGCAAAATCAATATCCAACAGGAAATGATAAGCTAACTCACCACTTGTTTTGATACCTTCCAGGTTGTTGAACAGGCCTTTGGGCAGAGAACTGAACAGCTCGTCTGCCGGAAACCATGATTTGTCAACGGCTGCAGTGAAATGCCATAAATCTTTTTTCTTTTCGGCTCGTAGATAAGGATGAACCTGAATTTTATTGAATATAACCGTAGTGGTGCTATCCAATTCAAAAGAATGGTCGCTAATGTTCATTTGATATCCTAAATGTCCGCGGTCGAGATGAATCACTTCGGGAGACAGTACTTTGTGGAATATATCAAGTCCGTTTACTTTCGCTTTTCCGTTGAGATATAGCTGGTTTTTTCCATTACTTTCTTTGGTCATGCTATAAGATAAGGTGTCAAAAGTGACTTTCGCACCAAAACGGCGGGTAATATAAGGTATAGAAACTTTTGTGGAATCGGCAGAGTATAGCTTTGCCATTAATGTATTGGCAGATTGTTTCAGTTCGCCATCAGCTATCCAATGCCGGGTTAGTGTATCTTCGTGTATCTCAATGGTTGACCGGAACTTGTTCTCTTTGATGATAAAAGAAGGGAATACCATAGAAACGAAGTTGCTGTCTTTTCGTTCAGTGATATAAATCTGTTTTAATTGTCCGTTTTCAGGTAGAAAACCGTAGCATAAATTGAGTAGTTTGTTTATTCTTTCCGCATAATTGATTTCCGTTACGGTTTGACCGGATGTTTGTGATGGAACTTTCCGGTCTTTTTTAAAGAGAAAATCATAATTGGCGATGGAGTCTTGCTTTGTAAATGTGAGTCTGATATCTTCTGCTGCTATGTAGCTTACTTCTATTTTCTTGGTGAGTAATTTCCAGAAATTCAGCTTGATGCGAGTTGATGCTAACGTGAATAGTGTATCCCGTTGTTCGGGGATAACCGAAAGGCCTTGGAGAGATATTTCATTTAAACCATTCATCTCCAGTTTGTCGTAATGAATGCATAACCCGTGTGTCTGCTCGATACGGGATGTGTGTCGGTTGACTATGCTCCGTAGAAGAACGCTGCGACCTGAGTAGATACAAATGAGGCAGATGAGTATTCCTCCACTGAGAGCTAGCGGAAGAATACGCTTTTGGCTATTTGTTTTCATCATTTACCTTTTAATTATCGGATGCAAAGGTAGGTAAAAAAATGCATTAAACGCGATGGACAGCCTTTGAAGGACAGTCCGCCGTTCTTTTTTTATTTGATAAGCGGTAAGTATTCTCCGTAGCCTTCCTCTTTCATTTTTTCTTTCGGAATAAAACGAAGAGAAGCACTATTGATACAGTAACGTAATCCTCCTTTTTCTTTCGGACCATCCGTAAATACATGTCCTAGGTGGGCGTCTCCGGTTTTACTGCGTACTTCGGTACGTGTCATTCCATAAGAAGTATCTTTCTTCTCTGTAATCAAGTCCTTTTGAATCGGTTGGGAGAAACTAGGCCAGCCACAACCGGAATCGAACTTGTCGGTCGAAACAAATAGGGGTTCTCCGGTGGTGATATCTACGTAGATACCGGGACGGTACTCGTCCCAGTATTCATTCCGGAAAGCAGGTTCCGTAGCATTTTTCTGGGTGACGGCATATTGCTCTGCCGATAATTGTTGGCGAAGGACTGTGTCATCCGGTTTTTGATAAACTTTGGACTTGGGAGCATTGGCTTTGCGTGCCATTTCAAATAAAGCCGGGTTGATATGGCAATAGCCGTTCGGATTTTTATCCAGATAATCCTGATGATAGTTTTCTGCCGGATAGAAATTTGTCAATGGTTTTACTTCTATGGCAATGGGATTTTTATATTGATCCGCTAATGCCCGGACAGCCTGATTAATAACAGCGATATCCGCTTTATTAGTATAATAAATCCCCGTTCTATATTGCGTACCGCGATCATTTCCTTGCCGGTTGAGGCTGGTAGGATCAATCGTTTTAAAATACAGTTCAAGAAGCAGACTTAAATTAACTGTTTCGGGGTCATAGACTACTTTCACCGTTTCAGCTGCATTGGTTTCTCCCGAACATACCTGTTGATAGGTCGGCTGGTTGATAATACTGTTGGCATAGCCTACCTCGGTACTTTCTACTCCTCTGATTTGTTTTAGGAAATGTTCTGTTCCCCAGAAACATCCTCCTGCAAGATAAATTTCTGCTGCGATGATAAAGTGTTTCATATCCGTTGGTTCTTTCTATAGTAACGAATGAACCGGCGGATATGTTTGAAGTATTTCTTGTAAAAAACTCAATGGCGTTTTCTATTCTATGATTTCTCCTTTATAGAAATCCAGAATTTTAGTACGGAATAGATAATCATATTTAGCCTGTAACTTGTCAGAGAGTGCTTTAGTCAGATTCAACTTTGACTCATTATATTCCACGAAAGTTGCTTTACCGTTATTGAATTTCTCGCTCATTAACCGGAAAGATTCTTCATTGGCTTTCACTGCCACTTCACTGGAGTTATATTTACTTTCTGCTGCCAGAGCATTGTACCAGGCTTGTTGGATTTCTTTGTAAAGAATCTTTTTGGTATTATCTAGTTGTAAACTGAGATTTGCTTGTTGTAACCGGGCGGTTCGTACACGGTTTCGTGTAGCGAAACGGTTAAAGATAGGGACACTAAGATTAAATCCGATATATTTGTTGAGGTTATTTTTCATCTGGCTGCTGAAACTTCCCTCTGATTTACCACTCACTGTATAATAGTTGCTTCCGAGTCCGGCACTGAAAGATAATTGCGGATAAAAATTACTTTGAGCGATACGGATGTTCTTCTGACTACCTTGCAAGCGATATTCCGCTGCTTTAATGCTAGGTTTGTAGGCAAGTGCTTGTGTATATATATCATCCGGCGGAGTTAGCGCTTCGAATTCCAGTTCTTCTTTCGGATTTTCGAGAATGAAACCTTCGGGAGTCGGTAACTCAAGCAGTTGGCTGAGGTCTAGCAATGATAATTTATATGTATTGTCCGCTTGTACGGAAGTCATTTCATCTTGTGCCACACGTGCTTGTGCTTCAGCCACTTCCGATGGTGAGGCTTTACCTACTTCGAAGAGTCCTTTGATGCGTTTCAACTGATCTTTGCTCAAGTTCGTCTGATTAAAGGCGACTTTGCTTAACTCCAGGTTAAATAGAACTTGCAGATAAGCAGAGGTAACGTTGATGGCTATATCTTCTTTAGCTTTGTTCAGGTCCTCGATAGCGGCCCTAAGATTCAACTTGGCTAATGAATATTGATTTGATAACTGTAAACCTGTAAAAATCGGTACATTGGTCCCTAAGCTGAGGCTTGTATTCGCGCTGTTGATATCACTGTAGGAGTTATCTACCGGCGAGGCACTACGTCCCCAACTCCAATTCTGACTCGCACTTCCGCTTAGATTCGGGAGGCGTGCCCATTTGGCTGTATTTACGTCCATTTTATTTTGTTCTGCTTCATTAGCTGTCTGGCGAATATTGATGTTATGCTCGATAGCATAATCAATACATTGCCGCAACGTCCAGGTTTGCGAAGAACCGTTCTGTGCCTGTGCGGAATCTACTCCTGTTCCGGCGAGTAGAAAGATAGCTATGGTTTTATAGATTGTTTTCATAGAAAATGAATTATTTGTCTTTTTTCTCGGCGCCGCGAATTTTGTCATTGGCAGTCACCCCTTTCTTAATCTCAATTTTGATACCATCACTCATTCCTGTGGTCACTTGTGTACGTTGGAATTTCTGTTCGGGTACGGAATCAGTCATGATATATACAAATGTAGAATCACCTTTAAATTCAACGGTGCTTTCGGGTACTGCCAGTACCTTATTGGCACGCTGCAATACAATTTCCGCATTCGCCGAATAACCGGAACGAACCTGTACGGAGTCCGGAACTGAAATAGCAGCTTTAATTTCAAACTGGTTAGCTCCGTTAGTCTCTACTCCTTTAGGAGATATATATTCCAATATCGCGTTGAATGTCAGATTTTGTAAAGCTCCGATAGTCAACTTAAGCGGCATACCTTCATGGATGCGGCCTACTTCTGTTTCATCAATATTACCACGGAAAATCAAATCATTCATGTTGGCTACCGTAGCAATAGTTGTTCCGTCATTGAAGGTGTTACTCATGATCACCGAGTTTCCGGCTTTTACCGGTACGTCCAGAATCAGTCCGTCGATAGTAGAACGAATCATGGTACTGCTGAATGAAGCACTGTTTTTGGTAATACCTTCTTTTACGATTTCCAGGTTATCTTTGGCAGTCTGCTTTTCTTCGCGTGCCTGTTTGACGGCTACTTCACTTTTCTCATATTCTTCCCGGCTGATTAGTTGGTCCTCATACAGTTTCTTCACGCGGGAAAAATCCGTTTCCGCCTGTGTTGCATTAATCTCCGCCAGACGGACACGGCTTTCTGCCGAGTTTAACTGTCCGAGTTCGGGGATAACCTTTACCTTGGCTATCACCTCACCTTTCCTTACTGCTTGTCCTGCCTCCTTGTATACTTCGTCAATAATACCCGAAATCTGGGGCTTGATTAGAATTTCATCTCTTGGTTCTACTTTTCCGGTAGCTACGGTGGTCTTTTGCAGATCAGTCACTTCCGGCTTGAGGGTTTCGTAGACAACAACCTTCGGGCGCGACTTCTGATAAAGGAATACGAACGTTCCGACGAGGATTATGGCAACAATTACCAATAATACGATTTTCAGATACTTTTTCATCTTGATTATATATGTTTAATTTTTAATTCTTTATTCAACTTTCAACTCTTCCTTCTCAATACTCAACTTCTACTCATCTCTGATTGCTTCAATCGGCTTGATAGCCATTGCCCGATAAGCAGGTGCCAGGCCGGCTAACATCCCCAATGCAGCCAGAAGTGCGCAAGTGCCGACCGCTAATCCGAAGCTGACTTGAAAATGGCTGTCTCCTCCGTTTGAACTGGCTAGCATATCTGCTACTTGCAATATCATTACGGCAAAAGAAATCCCGAACATTCCGGCAATCGTGGTGAGTACCATACTTTCCGATAGAATCTGTTGCAGGATATCTTTCGGACGTGCTCCGATAGCCCGGCGGATACCAATTTCGGTCGTGCGTTCCTTTACGGTCACCATCATGATATTGGATACACCGATAGCACCTGCTAGTAACGTTCCTAATCCTACCATCCAGACCAATATATTAATGCCGTTGAATAAGTTGTCTACCATAGAAAACATCGCTTCGGCATTCAGATACATAACTGCTTGTTTGTCGTTAGGGGCGATATAATGGGCAGCTTTGATAATCTGTTCCATTTTCGGTTGCAGTTCAGACACCTTGACACCTTGTTTGGCTGTGAAGCATACTACATCAATCTGTCCTCCCAGATTATAAGCCTGTTGCATGGTGGTGAAAGGTAGAGTGACGGCTTCCGAAGCTCTTCCTTGTATATTCATGTCTCCTTCGGAAGAAGACATCCCGATCACCTGATAATAAATCCCGTCTACTCTCACGTATTTGCCGCACGGGTTCTCTCCCGGTTTGAAAAGGCTTTCATAAATTCGTTTGCCGATCACACAAACTTTTCGCGCTTCGCGTATATCAACTTCATTGATAAACCGTCCATACGCCATTTCCTGTGATTCGATGTGGAGATAATCGGGGTATAGTCCTTTTACACTGCAATCATATTTCTTATCTTCGTATACAGCTTTAGATCCCCAACGTGCAACGGAGGGGGTAATGACTTCCACTTCTTTGACCTGCGAACGAAGGCGTTCGATATCTGTAGATTCCAGATTCCACCACCTTCCTTTGCGAAAACCTTTATACGCTTCTCCTGTCCTTTGTGAAGCTAGGAAACCGGAGTTAGTCGCAAATCCTTCAAAGTTCTTTTTTAGCATATATTCCAGTCCCTGTCCGCCGCCAATAAGGGCTACAAGCATAAAAATTCCCCAGAACACACCGAATGCAGTCAGCAGACTTCTTGTCTTATTTCTTGTGATAGTGATGAGGATTTCCTCACAAGTATCTATGTCTATTCTCATAATCTTAATCTGCTCTAAGTGCTTCGATCGGCCGGATACTGACTGCTTTCCGGGCAGGGAACAATCCGGCTAATGTTCCAGCTATTATTAATGTGAGTGTAGCTTGTATGGCGATTCTGATGTCGACAGTAGGATTCAGAAAAACCGTTTCTGTCCACATTCCGGTATCCATTGTCTGATTGCCGAAAGCGTTGTTCATCCATTCGGTTGCTCCGATACCGGCCACCATGCCTATATATCCGAATATTGTGGTAATAGTGACACTCTCAACGATAATCAGCCAAAGAATAGAAAGCGGTTTGGCGCCGAGTGCTTTGCGGATACCAAATTCACGGGTACGTTCTTTTACCGTAATCAGCATGATATTGGAAACTCCGACAATTCCGCTTAGTAATGTAAAAATACCGATAACCCAAATCGCTATACGGAGCATGGCCGACCCCTGCTGTTGTTGTAGATAATTGGTAAATCGGTTCCATATCCAAATTGCACTATGGTCGGTCGGGTCAAAACGATGATTGGCTCCCAAAACTTTGCGGTAGTAGGTTTCAAACTTCTCATTGGCTTCTATTGTTTCCAAATTTTTGGTAGTCATGATGAGGTTATTCAGTTTGTCACCCTTATTATAAATGGTTTGCAGAGTACTGAAAGGAATGTAGGCGTCGCTGTCTCCGCTGTCTCCCTTGTCGTTATAAAGTCCAACCACTTGATAAACCACATTGCCGGCATTGACAAACTGTCCGATAGGATCGGTATGGGTCTTGTCGAATAAGATTTCAGCAGTCTTCTTATGGAGCACGATCACTTTGCGTCGTTCCCTGATATCAATCTCGTTGATGAAACGTCCTTTGAAGAGTTTTACAACTTCTACTTCCGTATGATTGGGATATACACCGGAAAGACTCAGGCTTACATACTCTTGCCCGAAACTAAGATTTACGCCTCCTTGCCATACCGTTCCGCCGGTATTGATAACATGATCCGGGAAATACCGGTTGGTAGCGTCTACGTCTTTATTGTCCAGTTGCACCCGTCTTCCTTCTTTCAATCCATCGTAGGATTTACTTGTCCAACCCGGAAAAATCTTGATAGAGTTCATCGCCCGTTCCGAAGCCGATTGCTCGAATGCATGAATCAGTCCGTTGCCTGCACCCAATAGGACGATAAGCATGAATATTCCCCATGCTACGGCAAATCCCGTAAGGAAGGTTCTCAGCTTATTGCGTTTGATAGTACTATAAATTTCTTGCCAGATGTCAATCATGATATCGTTTGTATAGTAGTATATTTTGATTTATTTCATGATACCGTTTTTGCCGAAAGGAGAAGCGTCGTGATCGATGTTGTCTTCAATTCGTTCAATGATACCGTCTTTGATGTGGATGATTTTATCGGTCTGGTTGGCCACTCCGCTTTCATGGGTGACCACTACAATCGTCATTCCCATTTTATGCAGGTCTTTCAGGATTTGCATCACTTCTACTGAAGTTTTGCTGTCCAATGCTCCCGTCGGTTCGTCGGCCAGGATAATTTGCGGTTGGGTGATGAGTGCGCGGGCGATAGCTACACGTTGTTTCTGACCGCCGCTCATTTCGTTGGGCATATGGTGCGCCCAGTCTTTCAGTCCCAACCGGTCGAGATATTCCAGTGCAAGTGCATTTCGTTTTTTTCGGCTGATCCCTTGATAGAATAAAGGAAGTGCAACGTTTTCTACGGCGTCTTTGAAGGAAATTAAGTTGAATGACTGGAAAATAAAGCCGATCATACGGTTCCGGTATTCGGCGGCTTTGGTTTCGCTCAAGTCTTTGATAAGTACGTTGTTCAGATAATAATCTCCGGTATCGTAGTTATCAAGTATTCCTAATATATTAAGTAAGGTTGATTTCCCAGACCCGGATGCTCCCATGATAGAAACAAATTCACCTCGTCCGATAGTGAGATTAATGCCTTTAAGTACATGGAGGGGTGCTCCGTTGTTGTAGGTCTTGTTGATGTCCGTTAGTTGTATCACAATTTTCTTTATTTAGTTCCTGTTTTCTAATAAATTTCTACTATTAGACGGCTTCAAGATACGAAAAGTTGCAAGGTGGCCGAACTTTTTTCTAAAAACATTTTGTAGACTCAATCTTCTTTACGTAATTTGTGTGCAGTAAACTTAATGATTAACTAACCCTTTTAAATAAAAGTATCATGAATTCAAACATGGAAAAGCCCTACGTAGTAGGTATTGACATAGGCGGAACGAACACCGTCTTTGGAATTGTTGACGCACGCGGAACTATTATTGCCAGCAGCTCAATCAAAACTGCCGGTTATCCTACTGCCGAAGAATATGCTGACGAAGTTTGCAAGAATCTGCTTCCGTTGATTATCGCTAATGGCGGTGTCGATAAGATCAGAGGTATCGGTGTGGGTGCTCCGAATGGTAACTACTATACGGGAACTATTGAATTCGCTCCAAACTTGCCTTGGAGAGGGATTCTTCCGTTAGCTGCTATGTTTGAAGAAAGATTGGGTATTCCTACGGCTTTGACCAATGACGCTAATGCAGCTGCTATCGGTGAAATGACTTATGGTGCTGCCCGTGGTATGAAAGACTTTATCATGATTACCCTGGGTACCGGTGTAGGTAGCGGTATTGTTATCAACGGTCAAATGGTGTATGGCCATGACGGTTTTGCCGGTGAATTGGGGCACGTGATTGCCCGTCGTGACGGTCGTATCTGTGGTTGTGGCCGTAAAGGTTGTTTGGAAACTTACTGCTCGGCTACTGGGGTAGCCCGTACAGCCCGTGAATTTCTAGCTGCTCGTACTGATGCCAGCTTGCTTCGTAACATTCCGGCAGAAAGTATCACTTCAAAAGATGTATATGACGCTGCCGTACAAGGAGATAAACTGGCACAGGAAATATTCGAGTTTACAGGAAATATTCTGGGTGAAGCTTTGGCAGATGCTATTGCATTCTCCAGTCCTGAAGCAATCGTATTGTTCGGAGGTTTGGCTAAATCAGGCGATTATATCATGAAACCGATTATGAAGTCAATCGATGATAATGTACTGAATATTTATAAAGGTAAGACAAAATTGCTCGTTTCTGAACTGAAAGATTCTGATGCTGCTGTATTGGGTGCCAGTGCTTTGGCTTGGGAGCTAAAAGATATCAAGGAATAATATCGATTTTATAATAAAGGTAATGAAAATCCCCGGGAGCTATTGTTTTCGGGGATTTTCTTTTTATATACCGGGAAAATTACAGTTTCTCACTGGGGAACAATTCCTTGACCGTGAGGAAAAAGAGGTGAGGCTAAGAAATAAAAAAGGGAATTTCATGTTGAATGAAGTTCCCTTTTTTATCTCGAATCTTAAAGTTAATCTTAGTTGTTAACTCTTTTTTCTTTGATTCTAGCTTTCTTACCGGTAAGAGCACGCAGGTAATACAATTTAGCGCGACGAACTTTACCTACCTTGTTCACCTCGATGCTGTCGATAGCCGGTGATTCGATGGGGAAAATTCTTTCTACGCCTACAGTTCCTGACATTTTACGTACAGTGAAACGTTTTTTGTCTCCGTGACCAGCGATTTTGATAACAACACCACGGTACAACTGTACACGTTCTTTGTTACCTTCAATAATACGATATGCTACTGTTACAGTGTCTCCTGCTTTGAAGCTCGGGTGCTGTTTTCCGGTAGCAAATGCTTCTTCTGCAATTTTAATTAAATCCATTGTTGTTATTATTAAATTGTTTCATCGTTACAACGCAACATACCAAGTATCTCGTCTCTTGACAGCGATTGCGCGAAAGCGGTGCAAAGTAACAAATTATTTGGCAGATAGCCAAATGTTTTTTGTATATTTGTCGCATATCTAAAAAACAACGAGCATGAAACGAACTTATGTAAAGTTACTGACTGTGGCAGGCTTGACGGGATGCTTCCTGTTTACTTCCTGTCGTTCAGCACAAGAAACTACCGCCCGCTATGAAATATCCAAGGTGGAGGGCAACATGATTACGATTGACTCTACTTGGGATGCTAATCCTGACAAAAAAGCGACCACCGTATTAAAACCCTACAAGGATAAAGTAGACGCGATGATGTACGAAGTCATCGGTACCAGTGAAATGAAAATGGATAAGGGGACCCCTGAAAGCTTGCTCTCTAATTTGGTGGCAAGCGTGCTGCAAGAAGCTGCCGCGCAAGTGTTGGGCAAACCGGCGGATATGGGACTGGTCAATATGGGCGGATTACGTAATATCCTGCCTAAGGGAGACATCACGGTAGGTGCTGTTTTTGAAATTCTTCCTTTTGAAAATTCATTGTGCGTCTTGACGATGAAAGGTACGGACATGAAACGTCTGTTTAAAGCAATTGCTTCTTTACATGGAGAAGGTGTAAGCGGTATCCGTTTGGAAATCAATAAAAAAGGAGAATTGCTGAATGCTACGATCGGTGGAAAACCGGTAGTGGATGACCAGCTTTATACCGTGGCTACTATCGACTATCTGGCAGACGGAAACGGACGCATGGATGCTTTCCTGCAAGCTGAAAAAAGGGAATGCCCGGAAGATGCTACTTTACGCGGATTGTTTTTGGACTATGTACGGAAGCAAACGGCGGAAGGCAAAATCATTACGTCGAAGTTGGACGGACGTATAACCGTAAAATAAGTAAAAAGGAGAATCTAAAAATATAGGATATGAAGAGATTTCAGCTATCATTATGGGTATGCCTTGTAGTGTGTTTCGGCTTTTCAACTTATGCACAGGATACCAAAGAAATTATAATTTTGCAGACAAGCGATGTGCATAGTCGCATCGAACCTATAAATCAAAAAGGCGACCGTAACTATGACGAGGGCGGTTTTGTCCGTCGTGCCACTTTCCTCGACCAGTTCCGCAAGGAACATAAAAATGTGTTGCTGTTCGACTGCGGGGATATTTCACAAGGTACGCCTTATTATAATATGTTCCGTGGCGAAGTGGAAGTCAAGTTAATGAACGAAATGGGATATGATGCCATGACTATCGGTAATCATGAATTCGATTTTGATCTGGACAATATGGCTTTACTCTTCAAAATGGCTAAATTCCCGGTGGTTTGTTCCAATTACAATCTGGACGCTACGGTGCTGAAAGATTTGGTAAAGCCATACGTTATTCTGAAACGGTTTGGGTTGAAAATCGGTGTCTTTGGACTCGGAGCGAAACCGGAAGGTTTGATTCAGGCAAATAAATGCGTCGGAGCTGTTTATGAAGATCCTATTGAAGTGTCGAACAAGGTAGCTGCCTTGTTGAAAGAGAAGGGATGCGACCTCGTTGTATGCCTGTCTCACCTAGGCATTCAAATGGATAGGGAGTTGGTTGCAAAAACACGGAATATCGATGTAATTTTGGGCGGACACTCGCACACTTTTATGGAAGGACCGGAGAATTATCAGAATGTGGATGGAAAAGAGGTACCCGTTATGCACACAGGAAAAAGTGGAGTTCGGGTAGGTCGTCTCAACTTGACTTTGAAACGTAAATGAGAATATTTCCCTTTATCTTAGTTGTTTTATTTTTTATTTTAGCCGGACCCGTTTCGAGTCCGGCCCAGAATGCTGCTTCTGTTGAACCTTTGCTCTTATATAAAGCACAGCAGGATAAGAATTGCCGGCATTGGGTCGATTCGGTGATGGATAAGTTATCCTTTAAAGAAAAGGTCGGCCAGTTGTTTATCTATACCATTGCTCCGGTAAACACCAAGCGAAATTTGGAGTTATTGCGTGAGGCTATTGATACTTATAAAGTCGGCGGGCTTCTCTTTTCCGGTGGGAAGATGCAGAATCAGGTTGAGTTAACCAACCGGGCACAACGGCAGGCGAAAGTTCCTGTGATGATCACTTTTGACGGGGAATGGGGGTTGGCGATGCGTTTGCGCGGCACACCTGTGTTTCCACGGAATATGGTGTTGGGATGCATTCGTGACAATCGCCTGATTTATGAATACGGGCGTGAAGTAGCCCGTCAATGCCGTCAGATAGGTGTGCAGGTGAATTTTGCTCCGGTGGCGGATGTGAATATCAACCCGAAGAACCCGGTAATCAACACCCGTTCTTTCGGAGAAGATCCGATACAAGTTGCCGATAAGGTAATCGCTTATGCTTCCGGTCTGGAAGGAGGAGGAGTATTGTCTGTGTGCAAACACTTCCCCGGACATGGAGATACTGATGTTGATTCGCATAAAGCTCTACCCGTACTTCCCTTCACGCGCGAACGTTTGGACAGTGTCGAACTCTATCCTTTTAAGGAAGCGATTCGTGCCGGAGTAGGTGGTATGATGGTGGGACATCTGCAAGTCCCGGTCATTGAGCCGATAGGCGGGCTCCCGTCTTCTTTGTCTCGCAATGTCGTATACGACTTATTGACGGATGAACTGGCTTTTAAAGGATTGATTTTTACTGATGCGCTTGCCATGAGGGGCGTATCGGGCAATGGGAATGTCAGCTTGCAGGCATTGCAGGCGGGTAATGACATGGTACTGGCTCCACGTAATCTGAAGGCGGAAGTGCCGGCTGTGCTTGCAGCTGTTGAAAAAGGCGAACTGAGCCGGGAAGATATAGAAAGTAAATGCCGCAAGGTACTGACCTACAAATATGCGCTGGGACTTAGCAAAAAGAAGTACGTGCAATTGTCCGGCCTGGAGCAGCGGGTGAACAGCCCGCAGGCGCGCGACTTGGTGCGCCGGCTGAACCTGGCGGCAATTACCGTTCTGAATAATAAAGATCATGTACTGCCGCTACATACGGACAAAGACCAGAAGATAGCTTTGCTCGAAGTAGGCGACCCGGGTGAGACGGAAGCATTAGCAAAGCAAATGACACGTTATGCATCTCTGGTTCGTTTCCGCCTTCGTCCGAAACAGACAGAAGAAGAAAACCGTCGATTATATGATTCATTAGCTATTTATAAACGAGTTGTAGTAGCTGTCAGCGAACAACGCCTAGCTTCTTATCAGCCATTCTTTACGAAGTTTGCTCCCGATGCTCCGGTTGTCTATCTTTTCTTCACCCCCGGCAAGATGATGTTACAGATTCAGCGCGCGGTGAGCCATGCTTCGGCAGTAGTGTTAGCGCATAGCCACAATACGGATATTCAGCGTCAGGTGGCAGACGTCTTATTTGCCAAAGCCACTGCGGATGGAAGATTGTCGGCGAGTTTGGGCGGATTATTCCATACAGGTGCGGGGGTGACAATCACTCCGAAAACTCCTTTACATTTTGTACCTGAAGAATATGGCCTTTCATCTGTGTTGTTGAAGCGGATTGATTCTGTTGCTTTGGACGGTATCCGGCAAGGAGCCTATCCCGGTTGTCAGGTAGTAGTTATGAAAAATGGTCATGTAATGGTCGATAAAGCTTTCGGCACACATACAGGAAAAGGAAGTGCCCGCGTCGAATCATCGGATATCTATGACCTGGCCTCCCTTACGAAAACGACGGCTACCTTGCTTGCTGTTATGAAACTCTATGATAAGGGGCGCTTTAACCTGACAGATAAGATTTCGGATTATCTGCCGTTTTTGCAGCGCACCAATAAAAAGGACATAACGATTCAGGAGATCCTGTATCATCAGTCCGGTCTGCCGTCTTGGCTACCTTTCTATCAGGAAGTGATTGATAAGGATAGCTATAAAGGCCGTTTGTTCAGTGCGCGTAGAGATGCACAGCATCCGGTGAATATAGGAACAAATACGTGGGCAAATCCGAATTTCAAGTTTAAGGAGGAATATGTATCTCCAACGAAAACCGGGGATTATACCATTCAAATCTGTGATAATCTGTGGTTGAACCGATCGTTCCGCAAGGTGATAGAAGAGAAAATTGTGGAAGCGCCGTTGGGGCAGAAACGTTATGTATATAGTGATATTGGATTTATCCTGTTGGGAATGCTGGTTGAACAGCTTGCGGGAATGCCAATGGAAGCATACTTGCAAAGCGAGTTTTACGAACCGTTGGGACTGGAGCGTACAGGTTACCTGCCTTTGCGTCGTCTGGCAAAGTCGGAAGTCATTCCTTCCAATAACGACCGCTTCTTGCGGAAAGATACCCTGCAAGGATTCGTGCATGATGAGGCTTCCGCTTTCTTCGGCGGATTGGCTGGCAATGCCGGATTATTCTCTACTGCCCGCGAAGTAGCCCGTGTATATCAGATGTTATTGAACGGGGGAGAAATAGACGGCCGGCGTTATTTGAGCAAAGAGACTTGCCAGTTGTTCACTACTTCGGTTTCAAAGATAAGTCGGCGGGGACTGGGATTTGATAAACCGGATAGGGAAGACTCGAAGAAAGGGAACTGCGCTCCCGATGCTCCGGCAGAAGTCTATGGCCATACCGGATTTACAGGTACGTGCGCATGGGTGGACCCGGTTAACGAACTGGTTTATGTCTTTCTTAGCAACCGGATTTATCCGGATGTTACCAATCGCAAGTTAATTAGGCTGCACATACGCGAGCGGATACAGGAAGCGATTTATGATGCGATGAAGAAAAAGTAATCCTTCCGCACTGAACACAGGTATAAAATAAAGTGCCCTTCCGCTTATGATAGCAGAAGGGCACTCCTTATTTATTATTAATGTAATTCTGATTGTTGCCGGGCTTAGAATGACAGACCCAGCCGGAAGCCGAAATTGCTCAAACCGTCTACACTGTAATGCAGTACATCAGCCTTATTGGTACCATAGCTGTAATATAAAGCAAAGTGAAGACCCGGTCCGTATACCCAAGGGAATACGTTGATACCGATTTCAGGAGAAGCGTAGAATCCCCAGCTATTGTCTCTTGCTTCGAGCATATTGAAGTTAGAGCGTACTTTAGCATATTCAGCGCCTAATTTAGCACTGACGTAGGGTTGAACGGCTCCGCCACGATTCCATTGGTAGCGTGCGGCAGCACCGAAAGGCAACTGGAATATAGTATGTTGCTGATCGGTAGTGACATCACCACCGGCCATTTTGAATGTTTCGCGACCTACATATTCGTGGTTGCTGTGATAGTTCAGGAAAAGTCCCAAACCGATGTTGGGAGTCACGAAGTAACCACCTTCGAAGTTCATTCCCCAACCACTTGCTTTGTCGGCAAAATGATTGCTTAACGGAGCATTGAACTGCCAGTCTATATTAGCATATCCGTTGTCTGATAGCTGTGCCTTGGCCGGCATGGCGAAGGCGATAGCAATGACCGCCAAGGCCACTACCTTGAAATATATATTTTTTCTTGTTTTCATAACAGTTGTAGTTGTTTATTTGTTAGTAAGATAAGGTGACTGAGCGAATGACTGGTTGACAGCTTCTACTGCAAGAGTACGGTTGATAGCTTTGGATCCAGTGTCAAATCCGGTCAGATAGCTAGTCCATACAATGGGCAGCTTTTTGCTTTCGCCTTGTTCGGCTTTCAAGTTCACCATTTCTGTCAGGAATGAGTTGGTACTATAACTGTAAGTCACAGCGTACGGGTAGTACCAGCCGCCACCCCAGTTTCCGCCCCAGTAGTTCGGCCCCCAGTAACCGGGATAACCCCACCACCATTCAGGCTGTGAATAACTGGTGAAATAATAAGTACTTGCGATGTAGCTCACCTGAATACCCAAGTCAGCGCTTTCTTTGTTGGTTGCTGCTGCATAACCTCTGGCAATCATGTTATCCGTATAAGCTGCCAGAATTTGTTCAGCGCCTTCTCCTTCGAGATATTCCGGTTCTTTACTATCGGAGATCACCAGAATCTTGTCTGCCAGATAGAATGTAGGAACTTTGAAGTCAGCTTTCTCGTCGTGGTTAGTGTATACCAGATAGTTGTCATCCAGCTTACCCATGTCCGGGTCTTTTTCGCAGGAAGCGAGTGCAAAGACCGCCAATAAAATAGGAATTAATTTCTTCATATCTTTTATAATGTTTAGGTTATATAAAATCATCGCCCTGGTACCTTGGGGCTTTTGCTAGAAACAACAAGAAAAAAATAAAAAGGTTCGCGTGAAAAATTATTTTGCCGGAAAATTAACATCTTTCTTTTTCGGGATTCAATAAAAAAGGTAAGCTCTTTGCCGCATCAACAGCTAGTTTGCTTACCATTCATTCTTTACAGATTCTTGCTTGAAATTCCGTTTATTTAAACAGAGGTTTCAGCAGTTCCGGCATTTCCACCTTGTCAACTTCCAGTTCGCTAACCCGTTGTTTGCCTGTTGAAGACAGGTGAAAGTACATTTGCCGGCGGTCCTCGTTGCCGAGTTCCCTGACAATCAATCCTTTTTCTTCCAGTATCCGGAGCATTTTCGATGTATGTGAGGGACTTAAATCTGTACTTTTCGACAGGTTAGTTGCCGTCATTCTCTCGGTGGCGTCTTTGAGGATGCATAATATCATCGCTTCATTCAACGTTATCCGGTATACTTTTTCAAATGCAGTTTCAAAGCTCGACATGGCTCTGAACACTTCGCGCATTGCACATATTGTTTTCATATTTTGTTTGAATATATTTTATTAGTCATATCTTTTAAATAAATAGATTCACGTTCGCGTTATCCGCCCGTTCCATATACGTTGCTACGCCGCCTACCGTTACTTCGTCGAGGAGTTCTTCTTGTTTCACTCCCATGACGTCCATTGACATTTGACAAGCAATAAATTCCACTCCGTTTTCTAAGGCTTGCTGACGCAGGGATTCCAATGAATCTATTCCTTTCTTATTCATGATATACCGCATCATTTTTCCCCCTATTCCGCCCATGCTCATCTTCGAGAGTTTCAGCTTTCCGGAACTGGAAGGCAGCATCATACCGAACATCTTTCCGAAGATATCTTTTTCGGTTTTCGGCTTGTGCAACTTCTTGATAACGTTCAGTCCCCAGAATGTGAAGAAGATTGTCACCTTCTGTCCGGTAGCTGCTGCACCATTTGCGAGTACAAAAGTTGCTAAAGCTTTGTCCAAATCATCACTAAACATGATGAAAGTTTTTCCTTTGCTGTCACAAGAAGTAACAATGTTGCACGATTTTGGTTCTCCCTTTTCAATAACTATCACAGATTTTCCTCCGGAAGACTCTTTCGAAACGAGTTGGTTACCGGTTGAATTGCACCATGCGGCGGCGTCACGAGGGAACCCCGGATCAGTTGCAGTGATTTCAACGCGTTCTCCCGAAGCGAGCATGTCCATTGTCTTCTTCATCTTTAAAATCGGGCCGGGACATTGTAGGCCGCAGGCGTCTACCCGGATAGTCTTGGCTGTTTCGACAGGAGCAACTGGTTTGCTAGCCTGAACCGTTGCTTCTTGCCGTACTGTTGTCTCGTCCGTCTCATTATCATTTTCTTCGTGTATAATGATAGGAGCGGTAGCAGCGCGATATGTTTTTAGTCCGCCCGACAGATTACGGACTTTTTCAAATCCGTGCTGTGTCAGTATCCGGTAAGCAAGATACCCTCTCAATCCTACGGCGCAGAATGTATAAATCATCTTGTCTTTCGGCAGTTCGGCTATCCTGTCCCTCAGTTCGTCCAAAGGAATATTCACAGCTCCCGGCAGCGTGCCCAATGAAAATTCATCCTGTGTGCGGACATCCAGCAGGAATTTGTTTTCCATTTCGATGTCTCTCAATTCCCGCCAGTAGGCAGGTCGTGTTCTTCCGGAAATAATATCCTCCGCCACGTATCCTGCAAGAGCTACCGGATCTTTGGCAGACGAGAACGGAGGAGCATACGCCTGTTCCACTTTCATCAGGTCGTAGATTGTACCTTTATATTTTATCACAAGCGCTATTTCGTCAATCCGCTTGTCTACTCCGTCATAACCGACAATCTGTCCTCCGTACAACCTTCCCGTTTTTTTATCGAATGTGATTTTGATACTCATCGGCATGGCATTCGGATAATAACCGGCGTGCGAAGCAGGATGAATAGTAGAAGACATATAGTCGATCTCTGCCTGTCGCAACCGTTTGCCGGGTAAACCGGTAGAAGCGACCGTCAGATCGAATACTTTTGCGATTGAAGTACCGATCGATCCCTCATAAGGAATTTTGGCGCCTAGGATATTGTCGGCTACGATACGTCCCTGTCGATTGGCAGGTCCGGCCAGATAGTTGAGCCACGGTTTGCCCGTAATCGGGTGGCGGAATTCGATAGCGTCGCCGATCGCATAAATCGATTCATCGGAAGTTTGTAGATAGTCATTCACAGCGATGCCTCCGGTTTCACCGATTGTCAGTTCGGCAGCCCGTGCCAGATTCGTTTCCGGACGCACGCCGATAGATAGGATGACAATATCGGCAGGAACGGACTGTCCGTTCTTGAAAATAACTTTCAGTCCTTTCCCTTCTCTTTCGAAAGAGGCTACGGCTTGTTCCAGATACAGATTTACTCCTTTTTCCATTAAATGTTGGTGAACAAGCGAAGCCATGGAGAAATCAATGGGGGCCATTACCTGATTTCCCATTTCTACAATTGAAACTTTTGCTCCTTGTGCGTGCAGGTTTTCTGCCATTTCGAGTCCGATAAATCCGGCTCCGATGACAACGGCTCTTCGGGGAGCATGGGTATTGATATATTCTTTAATCCGGTCCGTGTCCGCTACATTTCTTAATGTGAAGATTCCGTTCAGGTCGATTCCCGGCAGGGGAGGACGTACGGGGGAGGCACCGGTGGAAATAAGTAGTTTGTCGTAACTTTCCTGATAAGTGTCCTCGCTGCTGCTGCGGACAGTAACGGTTTTTCTTTTCCGGTCGATGAAGATCACTTCATTTTCCGTACGCACGTCAACACGAAATCGTGTGGAGAATGCTTCGGGAGTCTGCACGAATAATTTCTCTCGTTCCTCAATCACTCCTCCTATATAATAAGGCAGCCCGCAATTAGCATAAGATATATACTTTCCTTTTTCCAGAAGGATAATTTCTGCGGCTTCGTCTACTCGTCTGATTCGGGCGGCAGTGGTAGCTCCTCCTGCAACACCTCCGATGATAATAACTTTCATATATTCTGTTTTTGGTGTAAATAGTTTCCTGTGGAAATAACAACAGTATGAAAGAAATGTTCATGGATTCACGGAAAAAACTTATATTTGCGCACCCTGTTTTCATTCTTCTATTTTTAATATAGGTAAATTATGAGTAAAATTCTTGTTATTGACGATGAAGTTCAGATTCGTAGCCTGTTGGCGCGTATGCTGGGACTGGAGGGCTATGAAGTATGTCAGGCCGGCGACTGCAAGGCTGCTCTCAAACAGTTGGAGACACAATCGCCTGATGTGGCGCTATGCGATGTCTTTCTTCCTGATGGAAATGGGGTAGACTTGGTGCTGAACATTAAAAAGTTAGCTCCTAACGTCGAAGTGATTCTTCTTACTGCCCACGGCAATATTCCTGATGGGGTACAGGCTATCAAGAACGGTGCATTCGATTATATAACCAAAGGCGATGATAACAACAAGATTATCCCGCTGATTAGTCGTGCCGTAGAGAAAGCAAAAATGAATGTCCGGCTCGAAAAACTCGAAAAGAAGGTGGGGCAGATGTATTCGTTTGATTCTATCTTGGGCGAATCGAAAGCTTTGAAAGAGGCCGTACTGCTGGCTCAGAAAGTTTCGGTGACTGATGTCCCGGTACTATTGACCGGAGAAACCGGAACCGGAAAAGAAGTCTTTGCGCAAGCCATACATTACAGCAGCAAACGGAGTAAACAGAATTTCGTAGCGGTCAACTGTTCTTCTTTCAGCAAAGAACTGTTGGAGAGTGAAATGTTCGGTCACAGAGCCGGTTCATTTACCGGAGCATTGAAAGATAAGAAAGGGCTTTTTGAAGAAGCTAACAATGGGACTATCTTTCTGGACGAAATAGGCGAAATGGCTTTTGAACTGCAAGCCAAACTATTGCGTATCCTCGAAACGGGCGAATATATAAAGATCGGTGACACGAAACCTACAAGAGTAAACGTGCGTATCATCGCTGCCACCAACCGCAATTTGCAGGAAGAAATCAGGGTGGGACATTTCCGTGAAGACTTGTTTTATCGTCTTTCCGTGTTTCAGGTGCATCTTCCTTCACTTCGCGAACGTGCCGGCGATATTAAGATCTTGGCTACTGCCTTTGCCATAAGTTTCTCCGAGTGCCTTTCGTATGCCGTCAACGAAATGACTCCCGCTTTTCTGGAAGCCTTGGAACAACAACCTTGGAAGGGCAATATCCGTGAATTGAGGAATGTGATTGAGCGCAGCCTGATTGTCTGTGAAGGCGGACGGTTGGATGTATGTGACCTTCCTTTGGAGATTCAGAACAATCATTACGAATGCTCGGATGATAATGCCGGGAATTTTGAATTGGCAGCTATGGAAAAAAGACATATTGCACGAGTGTTGGAGTATACGAAAGGCAATAAGACGGAAGCTGCCCGTCTGCTGAAAATTGGGCTTACTACGTTGTATCGGAAGATAGAAGAATATAAAATCTGAAAAAAGAGGAAGTTAAGAGAGAATTTCCACGTACCTTCGGCAGTGCTGAAAGAAGCTATACCCAGGCTTTGTAAGAAGATGTTTTAAACATTCTAAAGGGTATTGCCGGAGTATCAGTCTTAGCAAATGTGAAGCTAAGTCTTCAGTATCTGTCACTAACTGTAAGTTTAGCTGTGGCACGGGGCTTGGCAGTCCCTTCGTTACTTTTTTGTACAAGGCTTGTCTTGTCAAAACGGCGTGGGCTGATGAGTCTTAAGTGGGACTCGCTGGAAATGAGTTGTTTCACTTTTATTTGCTGCTGAATTCAATTTATAAAATTAGGAGGTGTCGCATTTATAACTTGAACTTAGTTTTCTACCAGAAAAGATTTTTCAATTTCATATCTCATATTCTCATGTTTTTTATATAACTAATTTATTCTCAATTAATTAATTTATGAGAAATAAAAAGGAACAGAGTTATTTCTCATAGTTTTTCTGTTTTTTTCCCTCATAATTGAGTTATTTCTCATAGCCCCCTTTCCTGTTCTTTCTTCTCTCTACTCCATATTTTTCTCCTGCCATATGCTTCTTTTTCTGCAGTCTTCCCTTTAATACCATATGCTATGTTCATGTTTTTTTAATATTACGTCTTTCTCCTTGTGCTTTTCCCCTATCCTCTCTTTTGTTCCACTCCGGTGCCCGGTCTTTTTCACTCCGGTGGCCGGTTCTTTCCACTGAAGTGTCCTGTCCTGTTCACTGTAGTGGAACGAACAGCATGTCTTTTCGATTATCCGTTATTCTCCTCCTTCCGGAAGGATGATTCCCCTCAGGGGTAGGTGGTATGTAAATGTCGGAATGGGTAATTCCCCGCTTTTTATATCCGGCCTGTTTTTTTTAGTACCGAATAAATCTGCCTGCATTACTTGTTTCTTTGTTTAGTGCTTTCCTCCCTCGTTTAAATATAATAATGTGTATAGTTTTGTATTCTTCCCTTCGTAGCTTCTTGTATAGAAATGGCGGTGTTCTTGAACCAGCCTATCAATCAGCAAGTTAGTCAGATTATAAAAAAATAATCAGAAAAAAGAGTGATATATATTTGTTTTGTATCCTGAAAGGGAGTACTTTTGCACCCGCTTTCCGAGAGAAGAAAGCCTTGATGAAAATGACTTAGTGACAAAGCGCAGGACTGCTTGACTCAAGAACAAAAAAAACTTCCGAAAAGTTTTGGAATATAAATAAAAAAGTTCTTATCTTTGCAGTCCGATTCGCAAAGAAAAGGTGTTTTGCTTGTTCTTCTTTCTATTTATTCTTTCCCTTTCGCATAGAGAGTCTGAGAAACGGATAAAAAGAAAAACTGAAAAAAAACTTCCGAAAAAGTTTGGTAGTTAAAAATAAACCTCTTACCTTTGCACCCGCTTTTGAAACGGAAGCGACAAGTTCTTTGAAATATTGATAAACAATACAAGTAGTACAAGAAAAGATAGAACCGTCAATACAATCTGTTATATATGTTCATATATATGTAATAGAAACAGGTATTAGAATGAAGTCAATAAATTGTACGGCATCCTGAACAGAGCTATAACCGGCACATGCCGATTAAAAAATACTTTTACAATGAAGAGTTTGATCCTGGCTCAGGATGAACGCTAGCTACAGGCTTAA
>ERZ838399.473-NODE-473-length-48557-cov-8.631830_pt1 | contig 48557 bp, 40 predicted proteins | sample MGYA00519683_ERZ838399 | MGnify/ENA primary metagenome ERZ838399 (study PRJEB31850, sample SAMEA3708833) | human gut metagenome | biome: human gut; feature: human-associated habitat; material: faeces | place: China | collected 2014 ...
CAATGGCACACAGAGACTTCCTCTTTAGTGGGTCAGTATAACGTTGCGCCTAACAGTCAGACAACATCTGGTCGTTTCAGTCATGCTGAGTATTGGCATTTTCGCTTCATCGGCCTTTGCGGCAGCACAAACCCCAGCTACCAGTAATGACGCGAAAAGCCCGTGCTTTACCTGCCACGCCGATATTGCTAAATCTTATGTACATTCCAGGCACGCTGTCAAAGACGGGCGTGCTCCCGGCAATGGCTGCGCCATATGAGTAATCCCCGTATATAAGTACAAAAAATATTCAAAACACAAAGGCAAGTATGTCGGACAGTAAGGTCAATAAAAAAGGCACCGTTTCCTGAGCAGCGGAAACAGTGCCGTTTTTTTACCGGCCGGTTGATCAGAGCTGGATCTCTCTGTCCTCTTTCGGGTGATTGAGCAGAACTTCATGCAGTTTGGTATTGTTCACCTCTTTGCACCAGTGACCCACAACCACACAGGCAATACCGTTACCGATCATGTTCGTGATAGCACGGGCTTCACTCATGAAGCGGTCAATACCCAGAATCAGTGCCAGACCGGCAATAGGCACATGGCCCACAGCAGAGAGAGTGGCAGCAAGCACGATAAAACCCGAGCCCGTCACACCGGCAGCACCCTTGGATGTCAGAAGCAGCACCGCAAGCAGTGTCAGCTGCTGAGTGAGCGTCATATCCACATCACAGGCCTGAGCGATAAAGACCGATGCCATCGTGAGGTAAATCGCTGTGCCGTCCAGATTGAACGAATAGCCGGTCGGGATAACCAGACCCACAACAGATCGAGAGACGCCGGCCATTTCCATTTTGGTCATCATGCGCGGGAGCACAGACTCCGAGGAGGATGTACCGAGCACAATCAGGAGCTCATCCTTGATATAGGAGAGATATTTCAGCAGAGAGAAACCGTGAACACGACAGATGGTACCAAGCACAAACACAATAAAAAGAATACAGGTCAGGTAGAACGTACCCATGAGTTTGGCCAGCGGCAGCAGGGAGGCAATGCCGTACTTACCAATGGTGAAGGCCATGGCACCGAAGGCACCGATAGGAGCCACTCGCATGATCATGCCGACAATCTGGAAGAGGACGTGAGAGGTCTTTTCAATCACATCAAAGATCAGCGTTCCGCGACCGCCGAATTTGTGCAGAGCAAACCCGAACAGCACCGAGAAAAAGAGCACCTGAAGAATTTCACCCTCGGCAAACGCACCGACAATCGTGTGCGGGATGATATTCATGATGAAATCAGTGGTGGACTGAAGTTTACCCGGCTCTGAATAGGCAGCCACAGCCTTGGTATCGAGCGTAGAGGGATCCACATGCATCCCGGCGCCAGGCTGGATCGTGTTCACCACGATAAGCCCGATAATGAGGGCGATAGTAGAGACCACCTCGAAATACAGCAGTGCGAGACCGCCCGTCTTGCCCACCTTCTTCATGTCTTCCATGCCGGCAATCCCTGTCACAACAGTACAGAAGATAACCGGGGCAATAACCATTTTGATGAGACGAATGAACCCGTCACCAAAAGGCTTCATCTGCGATCCGATGTCAGGGAAGAAATTCCCGAGTAGCACACCTAAAATAATGGCGCAAATCACTTGAAAGTAGAGCACCTTATAAATAGGCGTTTTCTGATTCGCTTTCACTGACATGATCAGTTCCTTTAGTTAGTTGTCTATACAACAGGCGACAGGAGGGTTCGTATCGCCCACGGCGGTCTCAAAACGCAAAGAGGCCTCCAATAATACCTGTTTTGACGAAAATAGAAAGGAAAAAATCCGAAAAAAGCGGAGGTAAAAACCTCCGCTGGTGATAGGTATTAACCCTAGTATCAGCTCTTGGACTGAGTCAGTCGCTGACGCTCCGCATTATCCGCATCGACCCACTGCATCAGCCGTTCAATAGCGACCTGCTTGAGAAGAGCCTTGTCATGCTTGGGGAAGAAGAAAGCGATACAGCGCAACCCCTGAAACAGTGACATCATAAACATGATGCGCGCCTCAAGCACCTCACTGGAGATGTGAGAGCATTTGGGGCCTCTCATCTCCATGATCTGATCCGTGAACTCAATCATCAATGAAGACATCAGAGAGCAGATTCTTTCATTGGTGAGCGCCTCATTAAGAAAAGAGACCATCAGATACGCGGACTCAGAGTCGAGAATACGGTCGAGCATACGCCGGAAATGCATTTCACATTTCGTGCGGTCATCCCGGTCGGCCCCAAGATCTTCGAAAAGCATCTTGGTAAACGTTTCGGCATGAGCCCTGGCCATGGCCTCAACAATTTCCTCCTTGCTCGAGAAAGAGTTGTAGATATGTCCCACACTCATCCCGGCTTTCTCTGCGATATGGCGAATCGTTGTCTGTCTCAACCCTCTCTCGGTAAAGCAGGCCCGCGCCGCATCCAGTATCTGCTGGCGGCGGCTCGAGTCACTGCCTTCCTCAATCCGGTTTCTGACCTTACGGCGACCGCCTCTAACGTTCGCATTACTGGCCACTTACTTATTCTCCTCGACCTTTTCAAGGTCAGACCCGCCGCCAAGTGCCTGATACAGGGTAATCAGCCCGGAAACCTTGGACAGTCTGGTATTAATCAGCACCTGATGAGCCTGCACCATTGCACGCTGAGCGACAAGCACATCGGAGTATGAGACGGCACCGGCTTTATAACTGATGTCGCTGAGCTGATACGCCTGATCCGCAGCATCGGTATACGCCTGACGGGCCTCAAGCTCACGGTCGGCCGTGCCAACCTGCGCCAGAGAGTTGGAGACCTCCTTGAACGCGACCTGAATGGCCTTTTCATAATCAGCCACTGCAATACGCTGTTCTACCTTGGCAACCTCCAGATTGGCCTTATTCAGACCGCCGTTGAAAATCGGCAGAGAGATACTCGGCGTGAAACTCCACATACCGGAGTGCGCATCAAAGAGGTCGCTCAGATGCAGGCCGGCAGAACCGGCACCGGCAACCAGTGTCACGCGCGGGAAGAAAGCTGCACGAGCCACACCGATGTTGGCATCCGCAGCACGCAGTGCGCGTTCCGCAGCCAGAATATCAGGCCGCTTCAGAAGTACCTCACCGGGCAGTCCGACCGGCACTGTACTCGCCATTGCCTGAGACGGAAGACCTTCCGGGAGAAGCTCTTCGCCCACCGTGGATCCGCACAGCAGATCCAGAGCGTTTTTATCCTGAGCAACGGCACGAATGTAGCTGACGATATTGGCACGAGCGGCTTCCATCGTTGTGCGGGCCTGTTCAAGATCGAGCTTGCTGGCAGCACCGATCTCAAAACTGCTTTGAATCAGTTTGTAGCTCTCCTCCTGGCTCTTCAGGAGGCGACGCTGCAGCGCCAGCTGTTCACGATCCGCGCCGAGCTGATGCCAGGCCATTGCCGTCTGGGCAATAATGGCACTCTGCGAAGAACGCTGAGCATCCTCGGTGGCCAGATACGACTGCAGAGCCGCTTCGGACATGTTGCGTACACGGCTAAAGAAGTCGAGTTCAAACGCAGCCATCGCAAGCTGTGCCGTGTAGTTGTGGCCGGTGCGTCCCACACCGGTCTGATTCACGGTACCTGCAGTATGAGCAGCGGCATTCGAGCCCGTCGCATTAATCGAAGGGAATTCCGCTGAACGGGTCACGCCATAGGCGGCCCGGGCCTTTTCAACATTAAGCGCTGCCGTGCGCAAATCCCGGTTGTTGGCGAGCGCGAGTTCAATCACCTTCTGCAGTTTTGCATCGGTAAAAACAGCGCGCCACTGGGGAAGGAGATCAGCCTGTGCAGGCAACGGCGCATAGGCCTCACCCTGAGGCCACTGCTGCGGAGTCGGAGAGGCCGGCGTCCCGTTATCAGGAGCCAGATTCACACAGCCTGTCAGCCCAAAAGCCATCAACGCTGGAATCAACAAAAAGCTTTTTGTCATTTTTTCTGCCTTTAGAGCACTCTGTCTGCCGGGGGCGGGATACCGCACCGCCGGCTTAAGAGCACATCTCATCAATCGTTAGCGCGTGACTTTGGACGTCCAAACACACGACCAATCATCACATAGAACACCGGGACAAAGGCGATAACCAGGAAGGTACCGGCCAGAATCCCACCAAGCACACCCACGCCGATCGCGTTCTGGGCGCCGGCACCGGCGCCGTGTGCGATAGCAAGCGGAAGCACACCGAGACCGAATGCCAGACTGGTCATGATAATCGGACGCAAACGAACACGGACAGCTTCTTCAGTAGCGTGGATTGCATCGATACCACGTTCCATATATTCCTTGGCAAATTCCACGATCAGAATAGCATTTTTACTTACCAGACCAATCGTGGTGAGCAGACCCACCTGGAAGTAGATGTCATTGGTCATACCCAGCAGCCACGTCAGACCGAAAGCTCCGACCACGCCGCAAGGCACGATCAGAAGAACAGCCACCGGAATACTCCAGCTTTCATACAGTGCCGCAAGACAGAGGAACACCACCAGCAGCGAAATGGCATACAGAGCAGGCCCCTGAGCACCGGCGGCACGTTCCTGATAGGACACGCCGTTCCAGGCGATTTCAAATCCGGGCGGGAAGACCTGATGAATCAGTTCTTCAACGGCATCCATAGCGTCACCGGAGGACACGCCGGCAGCAGGGCTACCCTGAATATTCAGAGACGGAATACCGTTGAAGCGTTCCAGACGGGGGCTGCCGTAGTTCCACTCAAAGTGAGCAAAGGTGGAAATCTTCACCATGTCACCATCGCTGTTACGCACTTCCCACTTGAGCACGTCTTCAGGCTGCATACGCGAGTTGATATCGCCCTGCACCCAGACCTGCTTGATAACGCCGCGGTCCATGTAGTCGTTGACATACTTGCCGGACATTGCCGTAGCAATCGTCGTATTGACGTCGGCCACATTCACTTTCATCATCGAGAGTTTCTTGTGGTCAATCACAAGTTTGAGCTGCGTCGTGTCACCCATACCGTTGTGACGAACCATCGTCAGACGGGGATCGGCATTGGCTTTCGCCAGGAACTGACCCATGTACTGCATGAATTTTTCGTGCGACCCGCCGGTATTGTCCTGAATATAGAAGTCAAAACCGTCAGCCACACCCAGTTCCGGCGCAGCCGGCAGCGGGAACACCACAGTGGAGGCACCGCGGAAGTCCGGACCGAAGAGCAGAGCGCCCATCACGCGTCCCTGGATAGCCAGGTCGCGCTGTTCGGGAGACTTACGTTCCGACCAGTCCTTAAGTTTGATAAAGCCGAGCGCCATGTTCTGACCGGTACCGGCAAAAGAGAAGCCGCGCACCGAGAAGAAACCGTCAATGTTTTTGCTCTCTGTCGCATGAAGCAGACCCTGAACCTTCTTGAGTTCAATGTCAGTGCGTTCCATCGTCGCGCCGTCAGGCAGCTGCATCATCATCATGAGCACACCCTGGTCTTCACTGGGCATGAATGACGAGGGCAGTTTCACGAAGCCGACGGCCACCAGAGCAACAATCCCTGCATAGACGACCAGCACCATGGCAATGCCGTGGGTGAGCTTGGACACAGCGGCCTTCACCATATTGGTGAACCCTTCAAACATACGGTTGAACCAGCCGAAGAAACCGGTCTTGGCCTCATGATGCTCCTTGTCGATCGGCTTGAGCAGGGTTGCACACAGCGACGGCGTCAGGGTCAGAGCCACCAGCACGGAAAGAACCATGGCGGAAACGATCGTAATCGAGAACTGGCGATAGATCACACCGGCCGAACCGCCGAAGAATGCCATCGGCACAAACACAGCGGAAAGCACCATGGCAATACCGATCAGAGCGGACTGAATTTCGCCCATGGATTTGATCGTTGCTGTCTTCGGGTCTGTTCCATCCTCACGCATCACGCGTTCGACGTTTTCAACCACCACAATGGCGTCGTCCACCAGCAGACCGATCGCAAGCACCATGGCGAACATGGTCAGCATATTGATCGAGAAACCGGCCACAGCCAGAGCACCAAACGTCCCCAGCAGCACCACCGGCACAGCAATGGTCGGAATCAGCGTTGCACGGAAGTTCTGCAGGAAGAGGAACATCACGAACACGACGAGCACAATAGCTTCAATCAGTGTCTTGACCACTTCTTCCAGAGCAGCCATCACGAAAGGCGTCGTTTCAAACGGATAAGTGATCTGCACGCCTTCAGGGAAGTTTTCCTTGAGCTGGTCCATCTTGGCACGCACAGCATCGGCAGTGGCAATGGCATTCGCGCCGGAGGCAAGAGAAATTGCCATAGCGGCGGAAGGCTTGCCGTTAAACGTACCCGGTGCCATGTAGTCCTGCTGACCAACCTGAATTCGGGCCACATCTGAGAGATTGACCGTGGAGCCGTCCTGCTTGACCTTCAGAAGAATATTGCGGAACTGTTCAGGCGTCTGAAGCATCGAACTCGACATGATCGTTGCCGTGAACTGCTGACGACCGTCAGTCGGCTGCTGAGCCACGCCACCGGTCGAGAGCTGGATGTTCTGTGCGGAAATGGCATTCGTCACATCCGAAGGCATCAGATTGTACTGGGCAAGCTTCTTCGGATCGAGCCACACGCGCATAGCGTATTTCGCACCGAACACCTGAATTTCACCCACACCGTCCACACGGGCGAGCGGATCCTTGACATAACTCGAGAGATAGTCACCGAGGTCAGCAGCAGAATAGCGGCCGTCCTCATTAATCAGACCTACCACCATCAGGAAGCTTGCCGAGGTTTTCTTCACACTCACACCAAGGTTCTGAACCACAGTCGGCAATGTCGTAATAGCCGTCTGAATTTTGTTCTGCACCTGAACCTGAGCAATGTCAGGGTTGGTGCCCGCTTCAAACGTCAGCGTAATCGAGGCTGTACCTGAAGAGTCCGAGGTACTCGACATGTACATAAAGCCGTCCAGACCGCTGAGGTTCTGTTCGAGAACCTGAGTAACCGTATTGGATACGGTTTCGGCGGAAGCGCCAGGATAACGGGCCGAGATTTTCACCTGCGGAGGCGCAATCTGCGGGAACTGGCTCACAGGGAGGGTCGAGATCGAGAGCAGACCGGCCAGCATGATAACGATGGCGATCACCCACGAAAAGACCGGTCTTTCAATAAAAAATCTTGAAAACATTCTCTACAACCTCAAGCCGTTAGAACACGGGGTTGGCGTTCTGCTGCAGCTGGGTGGGATCACCTTCCTTAGGCGTCACAACCTTGCCGGGAGACACGCGGGAGAAGCCGTCAAACATGACCTTGTCACCCTCATTCAGGCCCTTGGTGACAAGCCACTGCGATCCGACAGAGCGTTCAGCAGTCACAAAACGCTGCTCGACCTTGTTGTCCTTGCCGATCACATAGACGTAGGCCTGGCCCTTAGCGTCATGCATCAGAGCCTGCATAGAGACGAGAACACTGTTGGGCACACCGCCGGTGGCGAGACGGGCCTTCACATACAGACCCGGCATCAGCAGACGGTCAGGATTGGGGAATTCCATACGCAGTTTCACTGCGCCGGTGGACTCGTCAACAGAAACCCCCTGGAATGTCAGCTTCCCTTCATGGGGATAAACGCTGCCATCGGAAAGGGTCAGCTGCACCTTTGCCGCACCGTTCTCGTCAGTTTTGAGCTGACCGCTGGCAATCTGCGCTTTAAGTGCGAGCACGTTTTCCGCACTCTGAACCACGTCAACATACATTTTGTCGATCTGCTGGACGGTGGTCAGCTCCTGCGCCTGATAGGAGGACATCAGAGCACCTTCGGTAAACTCCGAACGGCCGGCAAGCCCGTCAATAGGGCTGGTGACCTTGGTGTAGTTGAGATTAATTCTGGCAGTCGTCACTGCAGCCTCGGCAGCTTTCACAGAGGCCTGAGCCTGAAGATAAGCCGCACGGGCCGCGTCATAAGACGACTTGGACATGGCATTGGCCTTGAGCAGCTGAACAGCACGGTCAGCATCCGCCTTTGTCTTGGTAAGGGTGGCTTTCGCCTGTGCAAGCTGAGCCTGAGCCGAGGCAAGTGTCGCTTCAAACGGTGCCGGATCAATCTGATAGAGGACCTGGCCACGCTTGACTTCTGCACCTTCCGTGTAGAGGCGCTTCTGCAGCAGACCGTTAACCTGAGGACGGACTTCGGCTTCACGGAACGCATGAGCGCGACCGGTGAGCTGAATATCCATTGGATGTTCACCGAGTTTCACAGTGAAGAAAAGAACTTCTGACGGAGGCATCTGACCGGGAGCCTGTTGCTGCTTTTCACCGCAGCCGGCGAGCCCTGCCAGCAATCCCAGGGCGCAAACACTCGATACAAAAACTCTAGAGCGCTTCGTGGACAACATAAATTCACCTTCTGTTTTTTTATCATTTTTTCTGTTCGCTGAACGTGCGTTCACTGCGAAGTAGTGTGTTTATACCACAATCTCTGAACATGCGTTCAGAGAAAACGATTTTTTTTAAGATATTTCAGTAAAACGCATACCGCTGTAGTGTTTTATAAACGTCTTCCGGTGCATTTATCCTCTGTCGGCAGATATTTTCGAAGGGGCTTTCTCTTGCACTTCCGATGGCCTTGGCTTATGCTTTGCGAAAATCGGAGCACCCGCCTCCATAGACTCACCTGTCACTCATATGCTGGAAGCCATCCATTTTCAATATTTCCTCGGCGCGCTGGTCTCGCTGTTAGTCATCACCAACCCACTTTCCAAGTTGCCTCTTTTTGTCAGCCTCACACAGGGCATGAGCGATGAAAGGCGCTTCCAGCAGGCGAATATGGCTGCTGTCTACGCCGGGCTCATCATGCTGGTGAGTCTGATCGGCGGCAATATGCTGCTGGTCTTCTTCGGCATCTCTTACGGGGCGATGCGTATTGCGGGTGGTCTGGTGGTCGCTGCTATCGGTTATCAGATGCTCTTTGGCGGCACCTCTCCCAATAAAGCACCAATCGTGCGCCGCGACAAGGACGACTATGCGTTTTTCCCGATCGCCATGCCGGGGATTGCAGGCCCCGGGACCATCGCTGTTGTGATCGGTTTTTCTACAGAAATCGCGGAAATGACCGACTATATCTCTCTTGCGATTGCACTGGGCTGGACCACGCTCGCCATCATTCTCACTTCGCTTGCCTCCTGGGCGGTGATGCGGTTTTCTGATGTGCTCACGCGCCGTCTCGGTCCCTCCGGTACGCTTGTGCTCTCCAAGCTGATGGGCTTTCTGCTTATCTGCATCGGTGTGCAGTTCGTCGGCTCCGGGATCCGCACATTCATTGCGGGCAGCTAGAACCGCCCGCAACAGAGCCGAAAAAAAAGCTTGAGGCATCAGTCTCAAGCTTTTTTCTTTAAGCAAGCGTCCGGATTATTCCACGGTCACACTCTTGGCGAGATTACGCGGCTTGTCAACGTCGGTACCTCGTGCAAGCGCCGTATGATAGGCGAGCAGCTGCAGCGGCAGAACGTGAAGAATGGGCGAGAGGCGACCGTAGTTTTCCGGCAGCACGATGACATGCATGTTGTCAGAAGACTGGATGTTCGAATCACCGTCCGCACAGACGTACAGTTCACCGCCACGCGCACGCACCTCCTGCATATTGCTCTTGAGTTTTTCAAGAAGCCGGTCATTCGGCGCAACGGTAACGACCGGCATATTACGGTCAACCAGAGCCAGCGGACCATGCTTGAGTTCGCCGGCCGGATAGGCTTCCGCATGGATATAGCTGATTTCCTTGAGTTTGAGTGCACCTTCAAGCGCAATCGGATAATGCACCCCGCGTCCGAGGAAAAGAGCATGCTCTTTCTGAGCAAATTTTTCGGCCCAGGCGATAATCTGCGGTTCAAGCGCCAGCACAGCGGAAAGTGCCTTCGGCAGGTGACGCAGATTTTTGAGTTCCTCCTCTTCCATCTGGGCACTGACGCGACCGCGGATCTTCCCTAATGTCAGCGCCAGCAGATACAGTGCAGCAAGCTGCGTGGTAAATGCTTTTGTCGAGGCCACACCGATTTCAACACCGGCACGGGTGATATACACGAGGCGGCTCTCACGCACCATGGCCGAAGTGGCACTGTTGCAGATGGTAAGCGTCTTGTCCATACCGAGCTCATGCTGCGCATGGTGCAGTGCAGCAAGCGTATCCGCCGTTTCGCCGGACTGGGAGATAGTCACCACGAGCGTACCGGGGGACGGGACAGAAGTGCGGTAGCGGTATTCACTGGCGATTTCAACATCCACAGGAATACCGGCAATCTCTTCGAGCCAGTACTTGGCGGTCAGCGCGGCATAGTAGGACGTGCCGCAGGCAAGGAAAAGCACCCGGTCAACCCGGGAGAAAATCTCCTGTGCCTCATCGCCAAAAAGTGTCGGCGTGATAGCCGCCACCCCTTCAAGCGTGTCACCGATGGCCCGGGGCTGTTCAAAAATTTCCTTCTGCATGTAGTGGCGGTACGGACCGAGTTCAGCGGCACCGGTGTATGCCTGAACCGTACGCACCTCACGTTCAGCCGGAGCATACGAGCCGTCTTCGCTGCGGGCGTATACAGCCCAGTGTTCAGCGGTGATGTCGACAACATCCCCTTCCATGAGGTAGGCAATGCGGTCTGTCACACTCGAAAGCGCCATTGCATCAGAGGCAACAAAGTTTTCATGTTCACCGACCCCAAGCACCATCGGCGAGCCCTGACGGGCAGCCACGATGCGACCGGGCTCCTTCGTGCAGATCACGGCAACAGCAAAACTACCGTGCACGTGCTTGAGCGCAGCCATGACCGCAGCAAGCAGATCCCCCTGATAGTTCTGGTGGATCAGGTGTGCAAGCGCTTCGGTATCAGTCTGACTGGTGAACACATAACCGGCAGCCTTGAGCGACTGACGGATTTCCTCATAGTTTTCAATAATGCCGTTGTGCACCACGGCGATCTCGCCATTGGAGACAATCGGGTGAGCATTGCAGACATCAGGAGCGCCGTGCGTCGCCCAGCGTGTATGCGCAATCCCGGTCTGACCGGAGAGATGCGTGGCGGCGACCTGCTCGCTCAGTTCCCGGACTCGTCCGACCGAGCGGGCGCGCTGAATGCCGTCTTCAACCAGAACAGCGACACCGCATGAGTCATAGCCCCGGTATTCCAGTTTCTGCAGTCCGTCCAAAAGCAGCGGGACAATATCGCGATGCGCTGTTGAAGCCACAATTCCACACATAACAACTCCTGAATTTATTTTTCAGCCTGATTCGATTACTTCTGATTTTTTTTCTGAGGACGCACCCAGCCCTCAACTGTTACCTGTCTGGCACGCGAGAGCGTGAGTTTGCCCGCGGGCGCCTCACGGGTCAGAGTCGTACCGGCACCGATCGTCGCCCCGGCACCTACCGTAACAGGGGCAATGAGCTGAGTATCTGAACCGATGAAGGCATCGTCACCGATAACTGTTCTGAATTTATTGACGCCGTCATAGTTACAGGTAATAGTACCAGCCCCGATATTGACACGGGCGCCGATATCACTGTCGCCAATATACGTAAGATGGTTGATTTTTGTCTGCTGACCCACCACAGATTTTTTCACTTCGACAAAGTTACCGATATGGTTTTCTCCGGCCAGTTCAGCACCGGGACGCAGACGGGAATACGGTCCGATTCTCGATTCTGCACCGATAACGGCGCCGTCAATATGGCAGTAGGGCAGAATCTCCACATTTTCGGCAATACTGCAGTCCTTCAAAACACTGTAGGCACCGACATGCACACCGTCGGCAAGCGTCACATCGCCTTCAAAAATGACGCCCACATCAATCAGCACATCCTTGCCGGCAGAAAGGGTTCCGCGGATGTCGATGCGTTCCGGATCAATCAGCGTCACACCCTGATTAAGAAGCTCATTGGCCTGATGCCGCTGCCAGGTACGTTCGAGTTTCGCAAGCTGAACTTTAGAGTTCACCCCCTCCACCTCGAAGGTGAACCCGGGCTGAACCGTTCTGATTGCCACCCCTTCGGCGGCGGCCAGTGCGATGACATCGGTAAGATAGTACTCACCCTGAGCATTCTCATTGGTCAGAGAGCCAAGCCAGCCGGCGAGCCGGCGGGTCGGCAGCAGCATAATGCCGGTATTGACTTCACGCACGGCAAGCTCCGCCTCGTTGGCGTCTTTCTGCTCAACAATTCGGGCAACCGTACCGTCGGCATTGCGAACAATACGACCGTAGCCGGTCGGATTGTCAAGATTCACAGTAAGCAGACCCATCTCATCAGGGCCGACCGCAGCAGAGAGACGGCTGATAGTGTCCGAGCTCAGCAGAGGAACATCACCGAGGCACACCAGCGTATGCGTTTCCTCTTCACAGAGCATCGGCAATGCCATCTGCAGTGCGTGGCCCGTGCCCTTCTGTTCACGCTGCCAGGCAAAACGGAGATTGGTCCGGTCTTTAAAGGCCGATTCAACGAGTTCCCCCTGATGACCGATCACAACCACGATCGGTTTGTGTGTGAGCGGACTCACACGATCGATCACCCAGTCCAACATTGGCTTGCCGGCAAGCGGTTGCAAGACTTTCGGTAATTTCGAGTGCATGCGCTTACCCATGCCAGCGGCAAGAATCACAATGTTCATAACAGCATTTTCCTGAAATGTATAACGGTCAAAGGCCGTCCTCTATAAGAAGACGGCCTTCCTGATTTAGAGCTTCACCTGAATTTTATCAAGCAGGCGTGGAAGCAGGAACGGAGGATTTCTTCGGCAGCATTGTCTCATTGACAACATTGTTTCGATTCTTTTCATTCCATTCCGCAAGGTATTCACGATTGCCGCGGGTGGGCAGAAGGCTGCCGACGACCATACCGAAGCCTGCGGAGATGAAGCCGCCAAGGACATTCGGGAACACGTCCCCGTAGCTCGTCCAGGTAAGCACACCCCAGACCACGCCACCGAGAAGCATCGACAGATACACACCCTGACGCGTCGTACCCTTCCAGTACAGACCGCAGACAAGCGGCCAGAAAGCACCCACCACAGGGAACTGATAGGCCATGGCCACCATGTCATAGATCGCCGTCCCTTCAACAAACAGGGAGTAGCTCAGCACCATCAGCGTGAAAACAAACACCGTCCAGCGCATCGCCTTGAGCATATGCTTGTCGTCAAGCTTGACGACAGCCGACAGAATGTTGCTCACAAAAGCCGTCGACGGCGCCAGAATAGTGGCCGAGGCGGTGGACATCACAGCCGAAAGCACAGCACCGAAGAAGAGCACACGCAGCCACATCGGCATATAGTCCTTCACCAGTGTGGGCAGCAGACGCTGGGGATCATCCTGCAGGAAGTGCTGGGCCTGTTCCGGCATGATCAGCACAGCAGCGATGACGATAAACATCGGCACAAACGCAAACATGATGTAGACGCAGCCGCCGATAATCGGACCGGCAACAGCCGTAGCCGTATTCTTGGCGGACATCACGCGCTGGAACACGTCCTGCTGCGGGATCGAGCCGATCATCATCGTGATGGCGGCGGAAATCCAGAACAGCCATCCCGAGGGTGTCGGTTCAGGCAGCGCATGGAACAGATCCTGCTCGCGGGCATAACCGATGATATTACCGAAACCGCCGGCCAGATCAGACGCGAAAAAGAGAATAATCGCCAGGCCGCAGATGATGATGATCATCTGGAAGAAGTCGGTAATCGCCACAGACCACATACCACCGAACATGGTGTAGATAAGCACCACGAGCGTACCGATAGCCATCCCGGCACTCACAGACACCATGCCTTCCGTGATCAGATTGATCACAAGCCCGAGAGCGGCAACCTGTGCCGCAACCCAGCCGAGGTAGGACAGAACGATGAAAATAGTGCAGAGGACTTCAATCGTGCGACCGTATCGCTGACGGTAGTAATCACCGATCGTAAGGATGTTGAGCTTGTAGAGCTTCTGCGCAAAGAACATCCCGACCAGGATAAGAGCCATGCCCGAACCGAACGGTTCTTCAATGACTCCATCAATCCCACTTTCGATAAAGCGTCCGGGCAGACCGAGAATGGTTTCGGAGCCGAACCAGGTGGCGAAAGTGGCAGTAACGACCATGGGTAGCGGAAGGCTACGGCCGGCCAAAGCATAGTCATTCGTATTGTTTACACGCAGTGCCGCATAGATGCCGATGGCAATCGTCAGGAGCATGTAAAGCATTACAAAACCAATCAGCGTCATCCTAGCATTCCTTATAAAACGACGTTGAACGGAAAACCCTTGTGTTTATTTGCGCGAATTGTAGGGCAAATCTGTCAAAAAGGGGGGGTGAGAAAAAAATAATTCCCCGTTTTTTTCATCAATCAGGCTTTTTTTCATTTAGATCAAAAAAAACGCCGTCTGTTGACTACTTTTTAACAGACGGCGCTTTGTTCAATCACTCAGAGAGACTAGAGCGTAGACCCCTCTAACTGCTTAATCCCGGCAAGCTGCCAGCCCTGGCTGCCCGCCACCGGTTTTTCAAGCGTCCACACCTCGGCGATATCCTCAACATCGCCGTCAATAGCGATCTTGCCGGTGAATTTAATCGCTGCCAGATAGATATTGCCTTCCTGCGAGATTCCGAGCAGCTCGTTGGAGAGCTCCTTCACCTCAGAGGTATATGTCACATTGCCGCGGGCGCGCAGCTGATGTGTAATGGCGACAAACACATCATTGGTGGTGAATTCGGAAATCTGTGTCACATTACCCGTATCCCAGGCTTTCTGCAGGAGACGGTAATTTTCCAGAGCAACCTTAAGGAAGGCCTCCTTGTCGAAGTCTTCCGGCGTGATATCCGCCACACCTTCTTCAGGGGCGGTGGCAGTGCTCCGTGCGCCACTCATAAACTCATCCATGACGCTTCCTTTGCGGGGTGCGGCGCCCGTCGTAGAAAACTGCGACGGCGTCTGCACAGGAGCGGGTTCCTCACGCGGTTTGTCCATAACCACGTCCGCTGCACTGGGTGTCGTCTGTACACGCTGTGTACTCTGGGCACGACCACGCATAAAGAAAAAGAGCGCTGCCACCGCAAGGAGAATAAGCAACATACCTGTTCCGCCGCTGAGACCCAGCATCGAGAACAGAGAGGCCAGCCCCAAAGCAACACCGATGCGGCCTAACCAGGACATCGCCGTACTTTGCGGACGGGGAGTCGAGGCGGGCGTTGCCCCGGGCGTCTGCTGCTGACGGGGAGCAGCGGAAGGGGCAGCCGTATTAGGCGACATCGTGGCACCGGGTGCTTTCTGTGTAAAGGTCGGCGCAGGACGTCCAAAGCTCATCCCTCCGCCAATGCGTTTAGCGGCATAAGCGTCGAGTGTGGTTGTCACCATAGCAAGACAAACTACAAGGCCAAGAGCGAGCTTTTTCATATCCATAAATTTTGCGTTTTTGTCATCAGCATCCGTCTTTCTGACAGTGCGGACAACACTCCTTTTAGTGTGATTGAGTAAATGATGGCAAACAGCATTGAGTATGACCCCAATGCACCTGACACGTTTTTGTCACCTTCCCCGGAACGAGTCAATTCCTGTCCCCGAAAAAAGCATCCTTTTGCCTGAGACACAGGGAAAATGACATTTTCCGCTATTGTAGCGGAGATTCCTTCAGACCAACGTGCATTGCACAAATCCCAAATGTGAGATTATTCCAATGAACGTTGTCAAATCCTGCATCCTTCATAAGACCTGCAAATGTGGGCTGATCCGGATGCATACGGATCGATTCTGCCAAATAGCGGTAGGATTGGGCATCTCCGGCAATAATGCCGCCCATCCAGGGCATGAATTTGAAAGAATAGAAGTCATAAATGGGGCGGACCCATGAGCTACATTTGGAAAACTCTAAAACAATTAGTTTTCCTTTCGGACGCAGCACACGGTACATCTCCCTGAGCGCACGGTCTTTGTGCGTCATATTACGAATACCGAAACTGACCGTGATCACATCAAATGTATTGTCTTCAAACGGCAGATTCTCCGCGTCAGCCTCAACGGCATACGCGTGGCAGCCCTGCTGCTGCATGCGGTGCTTCCCGATCGCAAGCATTTCATGGTTGATGTCGGAAGCGACAACATTGCCGTCTCCGGCGCGTTTGGCAAACGAGATAGCCAGATCGCAGGTTCCGCTTGCAATATCCAGAACCTTTTTGCCCTGTGTCACAGCGGCTTCCCGTACGCAGGTCCGTTTCCAGAGGCGGTGCAGCCCGAGACTCAGAATGTCATTGAGCAGGTCGTACTTTGCGGCGACGCTGTCGAACACCTCACGGACACGTTCGACCTTCTTATCCTCATCAACCGTGACATAGCCAAAATCAGTTTTTTTGTCAGCACCTTGAATTTGTTGCATGACCTTATGACCCTCACTTATGGTCAGTTAGCTGTTACAGCCGCAGCTTCCGCCGGAATGGCTGCCGCAGCCGGATTTTTTGGGAGCCGGTTTCGGGGCGGCACTCGGTTCCCGAGAGGCGCCGGCAGCTTCCAGTTTCTTCAGGTATTCGGCCCAGAGGCTTTCCTGATTTTCAACAAGCTTTTCCAGGTAGTCCCAGCTGAAGAGTCCGGAATCATGCCCGTCGGAAAAAGCGATTTTGAGTGCGTAGTTCCCCATAGGTTCAACCATAGTCACTTCCACTCCCTTCTTACCAACCTGGAGAATCTCCTGCCCCGGCGCATGACCTTTGACTTCGGCCGAGGGGGAGTAAACACGCAAGAACTCAAAAGGAAGCCGTGCGACGACACCATCGTCGTACTGCAGTTCCAGTTCCTGACTTTTCGTGTGAACTGCAATGCCTGTTGGTACTTTCATAGTTGCCTCCGTTGAATGGGGAATTAGGCAATATAGATGCGGGAGCGGGCAGTGAAAAGTGTGCCTGGGACGTTTGGGTTCAGCATCCCCGGCTTTACCCGGGGCCTGACAGCTATCAGGCCGGAGGAAAACTCGATGGTCCCCACGACAGGAATCGAACCTGTAATTTGACCTTCGGAGAGTCACGTGATATCCATTTCACTACGTGGAGAGATTCTGGATTATAGCCTACATTGGCACTAAATTACGGTGGGGTCAACCTCAATTGACCAATCTACCACCGTCTGGGGGAATGTTTTCTTCCATTCCCATAAAAAACGATTAAGACTTAAGCGGTCATCACCCTCCACCAACAGCTGAGCTCTTTCCTTATCTTTAAGTCGCAGGAGACTCATTGGCATCGGGTCATAGACACGAATTGTATCACCGGCAATCGTCTCAGCGCTTTTGGCAACCGTTTCGCAAAAACCCAGAGCGAGGTCAATATTAACAGCTGTAGCCACCAGAAGAGCCTGAGAGGAGTATGGTACATAAAATTCTCTTTCCCGTTCACTCAGTGCCTGATCGGCAAACTCCCGGTAGTTCTGATGGATGAGCGCCTCATAGAAGGGATCCGTGCTGTGGTTGGTCTGCACCAGCACCTCCCCCTGCTCACTGTGCCGGCCTGCACGGCCCGAGACCTGCATCAGCACAGAAAAGAGCTGTTCTCTGGCTTTGAGATCCGGATGACAGAGTAGAGCATCAGACTCGAGAACAACAACCAGATCAACATTCTTGAAATCATGACCCTTGGCAATCATCTGAGTGCCGATAATAACGTCCACCTCGCCCTTGTGGACGGCGGAAAAGGCTTTCTCGGCCTGAGAGCGGCCCGAGACACTGTCACGGTCTATGCGAAGAATTCTCACACCGGGAAATGCCTTGCGAACCTCCTCCTCTAGACGCTCTGTGCCAAGCCCGCGCGGCAGAATATCAACATTGCCGCACTCCGGGCACGCCCTCGGCACAGGTTTGCGGCTCTGGCAGTGATGACAGACCATCGCATGCAGATTTTTGTGGAACACCATATGGCTCGAGCAATGCTCACAGGTGGCTTTCCATCCGCAGGCCGGACAGTAGAGCACGGGGGAGTATCCCCGGCGGTTCAGAAAAATCAGCACCTGCCTGTGCGAATCAATCGACTCCTGGATTTTGACAGCAGCAACCGGCGAAATGGCGGCTTCCCCTCCGCGGGGAGCAGGAATCAGGGAAAGTTTCGGCAGTGTGCTTTTGCCGACCGCACGCTTTGTAAGCTCCCAGAGGCGGTAATCCCCTTTTTTCATCTTGTACCAGGTCTCTATGGACGGTGTGGCTGAGCCGAGCACAATCGGAATACGGTTGTAGTATGCCCGCCAGACGGCAAGATCCCGGGCGGAGTAATAAATCCCTTCATGCGCTTTGAACGAGCTGTCATGCTCTTCATCGACAATGATCAGACCAAGATTTGCAAAGCTGCTGAATACGCTCAGACGGGTGCCGATCAGAATGCGCACCCGTCCTTCATGAGCACCGAGCCATATGCGGGCACGCTCCGTCTCGGTACATTCGGAATGCAGTGAGGCCACCTCTTCAAGCGGAAAACGTGCCCTGACGCGAGCCTCAAGCTGAGGCGTGAGGTTGATTTCCGGCACCAGCAGGAGTACCTGCGTTTCGCGGTCCCGGGCGAGCACCTCTTCAATCATCCGCAGGTACACTTCCGTTTTACCTGACCCTGTCACACCGTAAAGAAGCGCCGGGAAGTAACCTTTGCCGGTACTGGCAAGAAAATCTTCAAGAATGCTCTGCTGCTCAGCATTGAGCGGAGGTTTTTCAACCGGGGTCATATCCGGGCTGACAGCAGGAGACTGACGCCACTTCTCAAGTTTTGTCAGATGACCTTTTTTCGGCAGACGCCGAAAAAATTTCGGGATTGCCGGGATCGCAGTCTCACCCCACCCCCTGACATAGTATTTGCTCGCGAACTGCGTCAGCCGCAGCCACTCTTCGCGCAAAGGAGTGGAGTCATTGAGGACGGCCCTGATCGAGCGGAGACGTTTTTTCTCCAGATCACTCACACTCACCAGGGCTACAACCACACCGGGCAGCAAGCGTGTCTGCAAAGGCACAATTACCCTGTCGCCAACGGCAACAAGCATATCATCCGGCACTTTATAGTCGAGCGGTCCGAACTCCGGAACGTCGACAATAACTTTTGCAAACACGATCAACCTCACTCTATGCACAGGGCATTAAGAAATTTTCCCACTCACACTTTTCTGTCATCAACCTATAGGGCCCAAACGGGTCTGAAAACCTAAAGAGTGTTTTTTTACCCCAGACAGGGGTCAGAATCTGTGGATAACTTTGTGGATTATTTCTTTAATCTGTCCACACCCCTGCTTCCGGTATTCTGACCTCAACTTTTCCCACAACGGAAAGTTATATAAAAAATCTTTATATTTCAATGACTTAACATCTTGTCAAGTCCGTTTTTAGTAGTTCTTTGGCTTCAATCAAGCTTTTCCCTTATTTAATCGGTGCTTGTGAATAACCTTCTTGACTTTTAAAAAAGTTTGTTGTTCAGTCTCCACTAATCAGGTCAGGTACCTTTACTGCAGATGCGCAGGAAGTCTCCAAGACTGACGCCCGGGAGACTTCCTGACAGGACTCTGTGTGGCGGAATATCAGTTGTGGAACTGACGGCTGTAGGAATGCACCTCATCCACAAGGATCTGCACGCTTTCAACCGGGGTGAACTGATTGATTCCGTGGCCGAGATTGAACACATGCCCGCCGGCGCCAACCTGTCCGAACTTATCGAGCACTTTGCGGGCTTCGGCACGGATAACCTCTTCGGAGCCGAAAAGCACGAACGGATCCATATTGCCCTGCAGAGCAACGCGATCACCCACAGCCTTGCGGGCCCGGCCGATATCCGTGGACCAGTCAAGTCCGACAGCCGAGCAGCCCGTCCCGGCGATGTCTTCAATCCATTCGCCGCCACCCTTGGTAAAGAGAATGCTCGGAACCGCCTCACCTTCATTTTCACGGATGAGACCGTCAAGCACCATCTTCATGTACTTGAGCGAGAAACGTTTGTAGTCGTCTGTCGAGAGCATACCGCCCCAGGTGTCAAAAATCTGGACTGCCTGCGCACCGGCCCGGATCTGTGCATTCAGATACTGGGTCACTGCTCTGGCATTGACTTCGAGCACTTTTTCAAACAGCTCCGGACGCTGATACATCATCGTCTTGACGAGACGGAAATCACGACTGCCTTTACCTTCAACCATGTAGCAGGCGAGGGTGAACGGGGAGCCTGAAAAGCCGATCAGCGGCACACGGTTATCAAGCGCGCGGCGGATCGACGTGACCGCATCGGTGACGTATTTGAGTTCGGTACCGACATCAGGCACATACAGTGCCTTGACTGCCTCTTCACTCTGAACGGGCTTTTCAAACACGGGGCCTTCGCCCGCAACGAACTTCAGACCGAGCCCCATCGCATCCGGAACCGTCAGAATGTCCGAAAACAGAATCGCAGCATCCAGACCGTAACGGTCAATCGGTTGCAGCGTCACTTCTGTCGCATATTCAGGGCTTTGAGCAAGACCCATGAAGCTCCCGGCTTTTGCTCGTGTTTCGCAATACTCAGGGAGGTATCGCCCCGCCTGACGCATGAGCCAGAGCGGTGTGAAATCGGTTTTTTCCCGCTTAAGAGAACGCAAGAAAGTGTCATTCATAGGTTTCATACATTTTTTCAGCGCCGAAACCCTGGCAGATCCTGCCAGGAAAGAGCGCAGCCTCTGATAATGGTTTAGTGATGTCCGGGATTTAACCGGCACCCGGCCGTGGTGACGGCCGGCTGAAGGTTAAACGGCTGTTGTTTTTGGTTTAAGGACGCAGCCACGCAGTCGCTGCATCACGGGGATCCCCACGATTGTAGGGGAATTTGAAGCGATGCGGAATCCCTCCACCCCAATAGAGAGAGCTACGGAGGGATTTCCCTAGGTTCAGCCAGCTTCAGCGCACAACCAGTACAGGGCGGTCGGCCTGATGAAGGACTTTCTGGGTTTCACTGCCCAGAAGGAAAGCGCCAAGGGTGCCAAGACCACGGCTGGCCATGACGATGAAGGCAACATCATTACGACGGGCACACTCGAGCACACCGCCGGCAATAGAGTCACTGTGCTCAGCCACGATATCGCAGTTGACACCTTTTTCCGAAGCCTTGCGCAGAACGGCATTGAGACGGTCTTTGACAATCTCCTCTTCACCGTCAAAACCGCGCGTCGGGGCCGGAGCGGTCACACTCGTCATCCCGATCAGATCCGCACCGAGTTTGCGTGCGAGTTCCACGGCTGTATCCACAGCTTTGTCACTTAATGAGGAACCGTCCGTGGTTACTAGAATTTTTACACCACTCATGTTGAGCTCTCCGAAATATGGGTAGGTTCTGTGTGAGAACCGGTGTTCTCACTTTCTGCATCTGTTGTACTAATTGTAGACGCTGAATCTGAATATGGTGTTAGGAGTTTTTCCATGATCCATCATCGGAGCCGGAAAAAACAAAAGCGCTACCTCATCGACTGAGGTAACGCCTCTGTTTTTGACATTCGAGTTGTCTTAGTTCTTCTGACGAATCTTACGAATCGCGACCAACTCAGCAGCCAAGGCTGCCATTTGGGCTTCAAGCTTCGCGATTTCAAGTTCACCCGTAGCGTTCTGACGCAGAGCCTTAGCTTCTTCAAGAGCTTCCTTAGCTTTCGCTTCGTCAAGATCTTTGCTACGAACAGCTGTATCAGCAAGCACCGTAACACGGTCGGGTTGAACTTCAAGCACGCCACCAGCCACGAAAACCTGTTCAGCTTCGGCCTTGCCCGGCATATGAATGCGAACAAAACCAGGGCGGATCAAAGTAATCAGAGGTTCGTGCCCAGGCAAAATACCCAATTCGCCAGACGTACCGGGCAGGGAAACAAGCTCGGCGTCACCAGAGAAGATAGACTCTTCTGCACTCACGACGTCGATTTTAATAGTTGCCATTTTTTAATGCTCCGTAGTCAGGCGCTCAGCCCGGTGCTGGCACCGGGCCTGAGGCATTACTTGAGGGTCTTGGCCTTTTCGAAGGCTTCGTCGATGGTACCAACCATGTAGAAGGCCTGTTCAGGCAATTCGTCGCACTCACCGTCAACGATCATCTTGAAGCCGCGAATGGTTTCCTTCAAGGGAACGTACTTGCCGGGAGCGCCCGTGAACACTTCTGCCACGTGGAACGGCTGGGAGAGGTAGTTCTGGATCTTACGGGCACGCATAACCGTCAGCTTGTCTTCCGGAGCGAGTTCGTCCATACCCAGAATGGCGATAATATCGCGCAGTTCCTTGTAGCGCTGCAGCGTTTCCTGAACGCGGCGGCACACCGTGTAGTGTTCTTCACCGATCACGTTCGGGTCAACCTGACGGGAGGTGGAGTCAAGCGGGTCCACAGCCGGGTAGATACCCAGAGCGGCAATATCACGAGACAACACGATCGTAGCGTCCAAGTGACCGAAAGTGGTCGCCGGAGACGGGTCAGTCAAGTCGTCAGCAGGCACGTACACGGCCTGAATAGACGTAATGGAACCGGTCTTCGTGGAAGCAATACGTTCCTGCAGACGGCCCATTTCTTCAGCCAGCGTCGGCTGATAGCCCACAGCAGACGGCATACGACCGAGCAAAGCGGACACTTCTGTACCGGCCAAGGTGTAGCGATAAATATTGTCAATAAACAACAGGATATCGCGACCTTCGTCACGGAAAGCTTCAGCCATGGTCAAGCCGGTCAAAGCCACACGGAGACGGTTTCCAGGAGGTTCGTTCATCTGACCGAACACCATGGCCACCTTGTCCAACACCTTGGATTCTTCCATTTCGTGGTAGAAGTCGTTACCTTCACGGGTACGTTCACCCACACCAGCGAACACGGAGTAACCACCGTAGGCTTTAGCGATGTTGTTGATCAACTCCATCATGTTAACGGTCTTGCCCACACCGGCACCGCCGAAGAGGCCGACCTTACCACCCTTGGCGAACGGGCAGATAAGGTCAATAACCTTAATGCCGGTTTCCAACAGTTCGATGGAAGACGAGAGTTCATCAAATTTCGGTGCTTCACGGTGAATTTCACGCTTTTCTTCGGAAGCGATTTCACCGCAGTCGTCGATAGGACGACCAAGCACATCCATAATACGGCCGAGGGTCTTGGGACCGACAGGCACGGAAATACCGCGGCCCGTAGCCGAAACCTTCATGCCACGTTGCAAGCCTTCAGAAGAGCCCATGGCAATGGTACGAACCACGCCGTCGCCCAACTGTTGCTGCACTTCGAATGTCAGGCCGGCCTCGGCCAGGGTATTGCTTTCATCCTTTTCCAGGACAAGAGCTTCGTAAACCTTAGGCATGGCATCGCGCGGGAACTCAATGTCCACCACGGCGCCAATGACCTGAACGATCTGTCCGATACTCATGGGTTTTCCTCAGTTATCGATACTTAAATCAGTTAAGACACAGCCGCAGCACCACCAACGATTTCTGTAATTTCCTTGGTAATGCCAGCCTGACGAGTCTTGTTATAGACGAGCTGCAAATCATCAATAAGCTTCTTGGCGTTATCCGAAGCAGCCTTCATGGCCACCATACGGGCGCTCTGTTCAGAAGCCATATTTTCCACAACAGCCTGATAAATCAAAGCTTCAACATAACGCTTGAGAAGCTCATCGAGAACAGTCTCAGCGTTGGGTTCGTAGAGATAGTCCCACGAATGGCCACGCTGTTCTTCAACGCCGTCGAGATATTCATCCGACAGAGGAAGAAGCTGTTCAATCACCGGCTGCTGCTTCATTGCATTAATAAAGCGAGAATAGGCCAGATGCACAGCATCCACCTTGCCATCCATATAGTCCTGGATCTGAACGCGGATAGCGCCAATCAGACGGTCCAGGTTAGGACGGTCGCCAAGCTGAACAACCTGGCTGACAAGGGGAATATTAAGGTGCTGCAGGAAAGAGAGGCCTTTGTTACCAATAGCCGTGGCCTGAACATTCAGACCCTGAGACGCCCAGTCCTTCACCTGCTGAAGGACCTGACGCTGAATATTGGTATTCAAAGGACCAGCCAAACCTTTATCGGTCGTCACAACGATGATGCCGACCTTCTTGGCACCTTCTTGCTTGACCAGGAACGGATGCTTGTATTCCGTGTTCGCACGCGCCAAATGCGAGGCGATAACACGGATCTGCTCACCGTAGGGGCGGGCAGCCAACATCCGATCCTGCGTCTTGCGCATCTTCGAGGCCGCAACCATTTCCATCGCTTTGGTGATCTTGCGCGTGTTCTGCACGCTCTTGATCTTGCCGCGAATTTCCTTTGTACTGGGCATGGGATTGGGTCCTCTTCGATTTAATGCTTAGTAAGCACCAGCCTTCTTGAATTCAGCAATCGCTTCCTTGAGCTTGGCTTCGATATCCTTATCGAGAGCCTTCTTGGATTCGATTTCTTCAACAAGAGCAGCGTGATGTGTCTTCAGGTAGTCGCGCATACCGCGTTCAACACGCAGAGCGTCAGTCACCTTGACGTCGTCATAAGCGCCTTCGTTCACAGCAAACAGAACGAGAGCTTCTTCCCAGACCTGCAGAGGCTGGTACTGAGGCTGCTTCATCAGTTCAGTAACCAGACGGCCGCGGTCGAGCTGACGGCGGGTAACCTTGTCAAGGTCAGAGGCGAACTGGGCAAAAGCAGCCAGCTCACGGTACTGAGCCAGAGCCAGACGCACGCCACCACCGAGCTTCTTCACAATCTTCGTCTGAGCGGCACCGCCCACACGGGAGACCGAAATACCAGGGTTGATAGCAGGACGGATACCGGCATTGAACAGGTCCGTTTCAAGGAAGATCTGACCGTCGGTAATAGAAATCACGTTGGTCGGCACGAAAGCGGTCACGTCACCAGCCTGCGTTTCAATGATCGGCAGAGCAGTCATGGAACCGGTCTTACCCTTGACTTCACCCTTGGTGAAGCGTTCAACGTACGTCGCGTTCACACGGGCAGCACGTTCAAGCAGACGGCTGTGCAGGTAGAACACGTCGCCAGGGTAGGCTTCACGTCCCGGCGGACGGCGAAGCAGCAGGGAGATCTGACGATAAGCCCAGGCCTGCTTGGTAAGGTCGTCATAAACAATCAGGGAGTCCTGACCGCGGTCACGGAAGTATTCACCCATCGTGGCGCCGGCGTACGGAGCGATGTACTGCATAGCGGCGGATTCGGAAGCGGTAGCAGCCACAACGATGGTGTATTCCATAGCGCCGTGCTCTTCGAGCTTGCGAACCACGTTAGCAATCGTAGAGGCCTTCTGGCCGATAGCGACGTAAACGCAGATGAGGTCCTTGCCCTTCTGGTTGATGATCGTGTCGATAGCGACAGCGGTCTTACCCGTCTGACGGTCACCAATGATCAATTCACGCTGACCACGTCCGATAGGCACCATGGAGTCAATGGACTTCAGACCGGTCTGAACCGGCTGGGACACGGACTGACGGTCGATCACGCCAGGAGCAACCTTTTCGACAACGTCGTAGGTTTTGGCTTCGATCGGGCCCTTGCCGTCGATAGGCTGGCCGAGAGCGTTCACCACACGGCCAATCAGCTCCGGACCGACCGGCACGGAGAGAATGCGACCGGTCGTCTTGACCGTATCGCCTTCGGAAATATGTTCGTAGGAACCCAGAATAACGGCACCAACGGAATCACGTTCCAGGTTAAGAGCGAGACCATAGGTGTTGTTAGGGAATTCCAACATTTCGCCCTGCATCACGTCGCTAAGACCGTGAACACGGCAAATACCGTCGGTCACGGAGACCACGGTACCTTGCGTGCGAAGATCAGCGGAAACGCCGAGTTCTTCGATACGCTTCTTCAGCAAATCGCTGATTTCACTGGGATTGAGTTGCATCTTACAGCTCCGATAATTTTATGCGGTGAGCGCCACTTTCATCTGAGACAAACGAGCGCGGATCGAACCATCTAAAAGCTTGTCGCCAACACGAATCCGAACCCCACCGATCAGGTCGGGATTAACCGAAACCACAGGGTGGAGAGTCAAGCCGGAAAACTTCTTTGAAAGGGATTCGACCAGGTCCTTGAGTTCGGACTCCGTCAATTCAAAGGCTGATTCAATATAGGCATCAGCCACACCTTCATCAAGAAGCTTCAGCTCACGGAACTGAGTGGCGATCTCCGGCAAAGCTTCCACACGGCCGTTTTCGATGACCACACGCAAAAGGTTCAGGGCAGCCTGATTTTCAGTCTTACCACAAACCCCAGTGATCAGGTCGAACAGTTGAGCGTCGGTTAGTTTTGGATCACCAACCATGGAAGCTGCCTGAGGATCACGAGCGAACAAAGCAAAAGCTTCAACCGCTTCTAGAGCCTGAGCCATTTCTTCTGCGCCGGCATTACGATCTTTCAGGGCATCCATAAGAGCCTGAGCGTAGGGGCGCGCAATCGTCGAAAGTTCAGCCATAGTTAGAGCTTCGCCTTCAACTGTTCAAGCATCTGAGCATGAACAGTTTTATCAACTTCGCGATTCAAGATCTGTTCTGCACCGGCAACTGCCAAGGCAGCCACTTCATCACGGAGAGTATCTCGAGCACGCTGCATTTCCTGAGCAGCTTCAGCACGGGCATTTTCGAGAATGCGTTCGGCTTCGACCTGAGCCTGAGCCTTGGCTTCATCGATAATGCTCTGAGCGCGCTTTTCGCCGTCAGAAACGATTGTAGAAGCGCGAGAACGAGCATCGGCTTCGATCGCCTTGCCCTGTTCTGTCGCTACCGCCAATGCCTGTTCGCTCTTATCAGCAGCGGCCAAGCCATCGGCGATCTTCTTTTGCCGTTCTTCGATCGCATGGATCAAAGGCGGCCAAATGTACTTCATGGTGACCCAAGCACCAATGAAGAACACGATCATCTGAATAAACAGAGAGGCATTAATGTTCATTGTAGAACCCCGTTCACGTTAACTACACTCCCAGGCCTTCCGAAGAGCGTAGTTAACGGCGTCATTAAAAAAGAAGACGTATTTTTTAGTCTGGCTAAAAATCTGATTAGCCAGCAAACGGGTTTGCAAAAGCGAACATCATGGCGATACCAACACCGATCAGGAATGCGGCGTCGATAAGGCCGGCCAAGAGGAACATCTTGGTCTGGAGGGGTTCCATGAGCTCGGGCTGGCGAGCAGAGGCTTCAAGGTACTTAGAACCCATGATGGCGATACCAAGGCAAGCACCGACGGCACCAAGGCCAATAATCAAGCCACAAGCAAGAGCCACTAAAGCAACGTTAGTCATTTAAAACTCCTAAATTGGAAATACAGGGAGTAAAAATTAAAAGTAAAAGAAAAATATTGATTGGTTAATGGCTGCTATGAGCTTGGCCAATATAGACCAACGTCAACATCATGAAGATGAAGGCCTGCAGTAACACAATCAACACATGGAAAAGCCACCAGCAAATACCTGCAATGGCCTGTCCGACACCAGCCCCTACCATTCCCACTGGGGATAGTTCAAGCATGAACCCACCGAGAAGAGCAAGGAGGAAGAACAACAATTCACCGGCATACATGTTGCCGAAAAGTCGCATCCCGAGGGAAACAAACTTGGCAAGGTATTCGATGATATTGAGTAAAAGGTTAAACACCCACAGGGCAGGATGTGCACCGAACGGTGCAGTAAAGAGTTCCTTGACGAAACCGCCGAAACCCTTGACCTTGATGCCGTAATAGAACATCAGCAGCACAACGCCAAGAGACATCCCCAGCGTACCGTTCAGGTCAGCCGTCGGGAGAGGGCGGAGATGATCCAGACCGAGAGGATGGGCAATAGCCGGCAAAAGATCCACTGGAATAAGGTCGATGGCGTTCATCAACGAAACCCAGCAGAAAACAGTTAAGGCAAGAGGAGCGATAAAAGTACGGTCGCCATGTACGATGCTCTTGGCCTGATTATTGACCATTTCCACCAACATTTCGACAGCGCACTGCATCTTCCCCGGAACCCCGGAGGTTGCCTTCTTAGCGCCAGCACGGAGAAGTAAAAATACACACACCATCGTCAGCACAGAGAAGAAAATGGTGTCGTAATTTACAACAGAAAAATCAACAATCGTCTGCTTGGCGGAAGCCAAGTGAGCCATGTGATGTTGAATATATTCAGTAGCGGTAAGGCCTTGTGCCATGGATACCGATCCTTAGTGTTTTCTGAACAGAACAATAAAGTAACTGTTCACCACCGCAATAATCGAAAAGATAAATGCGGGCCAATGTAGATTTTCGTAGGTCCGGACAGACATCACCCAGAAGGCGATGACCGCCAGTATTTTGGCAAATTCCCCAAAAAAGACTTTATAAGAACTGATCTTGTAGTCTTTTTTTATCATTCTGGGCAGCACCATAGATACTGCCAGCGCACTTGAAGGCACAGCGTAGCTGAGACCGCCGAGCAACGCAGAAACTCCAGCGTCCTGCCCCACGAAGCAAACAGAACCTAGAGCCACTAGCAAAACGACAACATACTGCGTTAAGGAAACGCGAATAATATCGATATTAAAGTGCATCCTTAACACAATATCGGGGGAACGTAACGGCTAGCATTCTAAGTTTTGTAGCACCTGGAAACAACTAACCGTTTGTGTTAAAAAGAATACCCACAAAGTGGTATTTTCTTTTCTTCCGCCTTCGCACTCAGGTTTTTTCCTACGGGAAAGTTCCTAGTGCAAAAAGCACGTGTGGCATGATAACACAACACCCGACACATTTTGTAGCGATATCGGGTCGAGTTTCGTCTATTGCTGAATTTTGTCCACAATCCCTTGTAGTTGCTCAAGATTAGCGAACTCGATAATAATTTTTCCCTTGCCTTTTTTGTTTGCTGATAGGCTCACTTTAGCGCCAAGGGTATCTGCCAGAGCCTCTTCGAGTCTCAAATCATCACGGGTTTTGATCACAACTCTGGACTTAACCGGTTTATCTTCCGTCATTCGGCGTACAAGAGACTCAGTTTGACGTACGCTCAACCCCTTTTGAGATACTTCTTTTGCCACGAGTATCTGGTTGGCGGCACTCAGAGAAAGCAGCGCACGGGCATGTCCCATGCTCAATTCGCCGGAACGGACCATTTCCTGGACGGGCTCCGTGAGACTCAGCAGGCGTAAAGCGTTTGTAGTAGCCGTGCGTGATCGACCGATGGCCTCCGCTGCCGCTTCATGTGTGTAATTGAACTCCTCAATCAGCCGTTCAATTCCGCGCGCCTCTTCAATCGGGTTCAGATCCTCACGCTGCAGATTTTCAATCAGCGCAACAGCCAGCGCCTTCTGATCATCCATTTCCCGCACAATCACCGGCACCTCAGTGAGTCCGGCCTTCTGGGCGGCAAGGAAACGGCGCTCCCCGGCAATAATCTCAAAACGTCCGTTTTTTACTTCGCGGACAAGAATCGGGCTGAGCACACCTTCTTTACTGATGGAGTCAGCTAGGGTCTGGAGTGCTTCCGGATCAAACGCCTGGCGCGGCTGATAGGCACCGCGCACCAGTTTGTCGACTGGCATCCGGCGCAACTCACTGTCTGTCCCTTCGCTGGGCAGAACCATTTCATTGGCTGACCCGAAAAGGGCATCCAGCCCGCGACCTAAACCTTTGTTCTTTTTTTCAGCCACTTTACTGTCCCCACTGATTATGTGTTACTGCAACCTTTCGATTAGTTCCTCAGCGCAGGCGATATAAGCCTTTGCCCCTTTACTGCTCTTATCGTACACAACCCCCGGCATCCCGTAGCTCGGCGCCTCTGCAAGGCGGACATTACGCGGAATAATGGTCTTAAACACCTTGTCTCCGAAATGCTGATCAAGCTGCTGGCTCACCTGCTGCTGCAGCGTGATGCGCGGGTCATACATGACCCGGAGAAGGGTCACAATCCGCAGATTGCGGTTTTTCTCACTGTAGATGCGCCGAACCGTCGTGATGAGGTCACTGAGCCCTTCAAGTGCATAGTACTCACACTGCATGGGTATCAGAACTCCGTCGGCACAGCAGAAAGCGTTAAGCGTCAGCATTGAGAGCGAAGGGGGGCAGTCAATGAGCACATAGTCATAACGGTCGAGCACCGGTTCAAGAGCCTTTTTCAGCCGCTGATCCCGATACTCAAGACCGATGAGTTCAACCTCAGCACCGGAAAGATCCCGGTTGGCAGGCAGAACATCAAAGCCACCCGCCTCAGAGTGGCGCACAACATCATCAAAGGAAAGTGTCCCGAGCAGCAACTCATAGACCGTTTTTTTCAGACCGCGCTTCTCAACACCGCCACCCATGGTGCCGTTTCCCTGAGGATCGAGGTCAATAAGCAGAACGCGTTTTTTCTTCAGCACCAGGGCTGCGGCCAGATTAACCGCTGTCGTGGTTTTCCCGACGCCGCCTTTTTGGTTTGCAATACAGAGAATATGAGTCATACCAGGATTATTCAATATCTATCGGCACAAAAATCAAGAGCTTCAGAGATTATCCGCCCCTTTTATTTCGGCGCATTTAGCGCCAGCCATAATTCGGAGAAGCCCTGCCAGAAGATCGCCACCCCCAGGCAAATCAGAATAAAGGCGAAAATACGCGCCAGCGCGTCCGCACCGGCAACGCCGACAGCCTTGTTCACACGATCACTATAGCGGTAACTCGCCCAGATCACCAGTACTGTCGCAAGTGTCCCCAGAAAGGTACCGACAATATGCGCCGGGTCACGCGGCAGACTCGTCCCGAGTGCCACAGACACGGCAATCCCGCCGGGACCGGTGGTCAGCGGCAGAGTGAAGGGGTAGAACGCCATGGACTTGAGTTTAACGCGGGAAAGTTCCTTGCCGCTGTTGGGCTGTTCTTCAGAGGTCGGAGCATTCAGCGCGGTCCATCCTGCCGCAAACAGCACACAGCCGCCGGCCATACGCAATGCGCCGACGCTGATACCGAAGAAGCTGAGGATCAGGTGTCCGCAGGTCAGGCACACCAGCAGAATGATCAGTGAATAGAGCGCAATCCTGTTGGCCACGAACGCCCGGTCACGGTCTGTGAGCGAGGTTGTCATCGTGCCGAAAAACATTGCACCGCTAAACGGATTGATCACCGGTAGAAATGTTGAGAAGGTCAGTACAAAGGTGCTGACAACTGTACTAAACATGAATGCCCCTTTGAGCGTTAGTGATTGTGATTGGTTGGGTCCACTCGTTCTTAAGCCGTCTTCTGCAGCATAACAACATGCCGCTGTTCATTGAGCAGAGGAACTTTCACTTCAAACACATCTTTTACCGACACACCTTCAGGCAGTTCGGCGATCTCATCGGTCGGGTAGGCTCCTTTCATAGCCAGCCAGCAGCCGCTGGGATTGAGCAGATGTTGTGTCCAGGAGATAAAGTCTCCCAGGCTTGCAAAAGCACGGGAAGTTATCACATCATAACCCCCGCGGAGTTTTTCGACCCTGCAATGACGGGCAGAAAAATGCGACAGTTTTAACTCAATGCCCACCTGAGTCAGAAAAGCCACCTTCTTGGCCACTGCATCAACGGCCTGCAAACGCAGATCCCGGCGATAAATCGCCAGAGGAATGACCGGCAGGCCACCGCCGCTGCCGACATCCAGAAGTGTTTTCGCCTGAGGCATCAGCCTGGCCACATAGGGAACAAAAGCTGCCGAATCAAGCAGATGATGGGTAAGAATATCCTCATCACTGAGCAGTGAAGTGAGGTTATAGACGCGCCCCCACTTCTGCAGCAGCTCCGCGTAGCGCAGCAGGGCAAAAAGGGCGGTTTCGTCATGAGCAAGTCCTTCGATCTGCCCGAGTCCCGCTTCCAACTGTTCGGACTGCAACATCTCTTTCTCCTTACGCCTGAGTATCTTCAACAGGACGCTGCGAAGTCTTTTTCTGATAGTAGTACTTGCGCTTGAGATACACCAGCAGCAGCGAAACGGCAGCAGGCGTTACCCCGGAAATACGGGAAGCCTGACCGATCGTCTCCGGTCTGACAGCCGCCAGTTTCTGGCGAACCTCAAAACTGAGCCCGGGCACAGCCTGATAGTCAAGCTCTGCGGGAATACGGAGGGTTTCATTGGCAATCGTCTTTTCAATTTCATTGCTCTGACGGACGATATAACCTTCATACTTGGTGTCAATTTCAACCTGCTCAAGCTCGGCTCTGCTAAGCCCCTCTGCCGACCAGACAGGCTGGTTGTCCACGGTTCTGAGTCCCGGCAGCTTCCCGATGTCCACATTGGGCCGGCACAAAAGGGCCTTGAGGTTGTATTCACGCTCTATCGGCGTTCCGAGCACCTCAATCACACTGTCGGGATTAAGTTTGGACGGCGTCACCCACGTATCCTTCAGAGCCTCTTTGGCACGGGCGATATTTTCCTGCTTACGGCAGAACGCAGCCCAGTGCTCCTCATCAATAAGTCCGAGCTTGTGTGCCTGTTCGGTCAGACGCATATCAGCATTGTCTTCACGCAGGCTGAGACGGTACTCGGCGCGGCTCGTAAACATACGGTACGGTTCCGTTACCCCGCGGGTTGTCAGATCTTCAACCATCACGCCCAGATAGGCCTGATCGCGTCTCGGAGTCCACCCTTCCTTATCCCGGGCAAGCAGTGCGGCATTGATACCGGCAAGCAGCCCCTGAGCCGCGGCCTCCTCGTAGCCGGTGGTTCCGTTAATCTGTCCGGCAAAGAACAGCCCGGGGAGTGTCTGTGTCTCCAGCGTGGTCTTCAGTCTGCGGGGATCGTAGAAATCATATTCGATGGCATAACCCGGACGCAGAAGGTGAGCGTTTTCCAGACCATCAATCGCATGAATCATATCGAGCTGCACATCAAACGGCAGGCTCGTGGAAATCCCGTTAGGGTAATACTCATTGACCGACAACCCCTCGGGTTCCAGAAAGATCTGGTGGCTGTCCTTATCAGCAAAACGCTTGACCTTATCCTCGATCGAGGGGCAGTAACGCGGTCCGACGCCATGGATCACACCGGTGTACATTGGAGAACGGTCCAGATTGGCCAGAATAATGTCATGTACTTTCTGGTTCGTACGCGTAATCCAGCAAGGCACCTGCTCGGGGTGTGCAATCTCTTTACTGAGCGAGAAAGACGGCACCGGATCAAGATCCCCCCACTGCTCCTGACACTTGGAGAAGTCGATGGTGCGGCCGTCAATACGTGCCGGGGTACCCGTCTTCAGACGTCCCTGCGGCATACCCAGCTCCTTGAGCCGCTGAGCCAATGCCACACTGGCCGGATCGCCCATACGGCCGGCCTGATAGTGTTCCAGACCGACATGCACCATGCCGTTGAGAAAAGTACCGGCAGACAGAACCACAGCCTTGGCCTGAAAATGAATTTTTGTCTGCGTGACGACACCGGCCACCCGGTTGTTTTCAACAATCAGATCGTCTGCGGACTGCTGAAAGAGCCACAGGTGCGGCTGTTTTTCAACACGCTGACGCATTGCCCGGCGATAGAGCTGCCGGTCGATCTGAGCACGAGTGGCACGCACTGCCGGCCCCTTGGAGCTGTTCAGAATACGGAACTGAATCCCGGCTTCATCTGTCACCGCGCCCATGGCGCCGCCCATCGCATCAAGCTCTTTGACCAGATGCCCTTTGCCTATCCCGCCAATGGAGGGATTGCAGGAAAGCTGACCGATCGTGTCCAGATTGTGGGTCAGCAGAAGGGTTTCACACCCCATACGGGCAGAGGCCAGTGCTGCTTCAATACCGGCATGTCCGCTGCCGACCACAATGACATCAAATTTTTTTGGGTAGTACATATTCGTATGTTTCTTTCGTCCGGCTTACTTGCCGATACAGAATTTGCTGAAAATCAGTCCCAGAATGTCGTCAGAGACCGTTTCTCCTAAAATTTCACCGAGGCTTCTGCCGGCAAGGCGGAGCTCTTCGGCAACAAGCTCCAGTTGAGACATGAACTGCAGCTCAGCCAGCGCTCTGGTGATATGTTCTTTTGTCTGCTCCAGACAGGCGATCTGACGCTCACGCGCCATATATACACCCTCGGATGTGTTCTCCAGACCCGCCAGCCGGATCAGGGTTTCCCGAAGTTCCTCAAGCCCCTGGCCGGTTCTGACGGAGATTCTGATGTCGTCGCCGACATCTTCGCGCCAGCAAAGGTCAGACTTGTTCCAGACCGTCAGCAGCGGCACATTCTCTCCGACTTCGGCAAGAACCTTACTGAGCAGTGCCTGGTCCTGAGCAACCTGTCCGGAGGCATCACGGATGTGGAGCACCACATCGGCCTTGCGCACCTCTTTAAGTGCGCGCTCGATCCCTTTACTTTCAACAATATCGTCGGTTTCCCGAATACCGGCCGTATCGACCATCTTGATGGGAATCCCGTTCAGGGTAATCCAGCATTCAATCTTGTCACGCGTGGTGCCGGGTACGTCCGTCACGATTGCCACATCATCTTCTGCCAGCGCATTGAGAAGACTCGATTTCCCCACATTGGGGCTGCCGATAATCGCAACCGTCATCCCTTCGCGAAGCACATTGCCCTGCTTGGCTTTACGGAAGACATTCTCTAGCTCCTCCTCAAGCGCAAAAAGACGCTCCTCGATATGAGCACTCTGCAAATGCTCAACCTCCTCTTCAGGGAAATCCAGCGTTGCTTCAATAAAAGCACGCAACTCGTTGAGCCGGTGACCGATCGAAGAAATCACAGAGGAGAACTCTCCGGAGAGCGATCTCGCCGCAGCTTTAGCGGCCGCACCGCTGACTGCGTCAATCACATCCGCCACCGCCTCCGCCTGCAGCAAATCAATGCGACCGTTGAGAAAAGCGCGCTGTGTAAACTCACCGGGTTCAGCCATCCGAAGACCCAATGCGGCGAGTCGTACGAAGCAGTCTTTGAGCAGCAGCTGCATCATCACAGAACCACCATGAGCCTGAATCTCCACGACAGACTCTCCGGTGTAGCTCGCCGGCGAAGGGAAATACAGAACAATCACCTGATCAAGAGGTTCCCCGTCAGCACTGTGATAATCAATCAGTGTGGCATAGCGTGGCTTTAAGGTTCTTTCCCCGAAAAGCCCTTTGAGCACCGCCTCATTCAATGACTCGTGAAAAGACAGTCGTATGATGCCGATTCCTCCTCTGCCGGAGGCGGTTGCAATGGCAACAATTGGATCACGGTCAGATTTGAGCATAATGAATCCCAAAAGCTGGCAAAGTGCGAAGCGCTTTGCGGAAAAAAGTTACAGGATTGGCATAAAGCCACCCTGCGGAGCGAAGAAATTGTAATTCCTTTATTGATAGACTTAAGGAATTAACCATCCCCCTAACTATCACTAATTGCAAACACCCATGCCTACACAAAACCCCTCTCCGCTGCTTCCGCCAGTGCTTGCCGGCATCTGCCTCGGTATGGTCTGTTCTGTTCCCGTGGCCGCTTTACTGGCGTCCTGGGTGGGAGACACTTATCAGAGCCGGGTGCTTGTCTACGGCTGCACACTGCTCTGGTGCATTGTCGGCGCCTTTACGGTGTATTTCACGTCAACCAGAGTCAGGTTTCAGACCGGCTGGAATCTGTTCACCATTGTGCGCTTCTGTGTAATGCTCTGGATATGGCCGGTTGTCTGGATCATCACCCGCAACCGATCACCCCGCTGATCAGATATTTAAAGAAAAAGCATCGTGATATTACTACCACGATGCTTTTTTTGTTTTGACAAAGTCAGTGCAGCCTTTGTTAGTTCGTGGCGCGTCGGGCACGATCAGCTTCAATCGTCTTGTTGACCCACCACTGCTGCAGAATAGAGAGCACGTTGTTGGTCAGCCAGTAAAGCACCAGACCGGAGGCAAAGACAAAGAACATCACCGAAAAGACCAGCGGCATGATGTAGGTGACTTTAGCCATCGTCGGGTCAGTAGGCTTCGGATTGAGCAGGATCTGCAGGAACATCGTCGCAGCCATGACAGCCGGCAGCACGAACCACGGATCAGGCATACCCAGGTCGGTAATCCAGAGCAGCCAGGGAGCACCGCGCAGTTCCACAGACCCCAGCAGTACCCAGTAAAGGGAAAGGAAGACAGGGATCTGCAGGAAAATCGGAAGGCAACCGGCAACCGGATTAATCTTTTCAGTGCGATAGAGTTCCGCCATCGCCTGATTAAGAGCCTTCGGATCGCCCTTGTACTTGTCCTGAAGGGCTTTCATACGCGGCGTGACTTCCTTCATACGGGCCATCGAACGATAGCTGGCAGCGGAAATCGGGTACAGAATCGCCTTCACAATACAGGTCAGCAGCACAATAGCCCAGCCCCAGTTACCAACGAGGCCGTGGAGCATCGAAAGCAGCCAGTAGATCGGCTTGGCAAGGAACGTGAGCCAGCCGTAGTCCACAACCAGTTCCAGCCCCGGAGCAATCTGCTCGAGACGGTTCTGATCCTGAGGACCGGAGTAGAACACGGCACTGTTGGTGACACTGGCACCCGGAGCAAGCTCAGGCAGCTTCACCATGGCACCGATGCGATAGAGATCCTTGTCAATGGCATCGACATAGTTGCTGCGCTTTTCGCCTTCCTTGGGAACCCATGCACTCACAAAGTGGTGCTGAACCATGGCAACCCAGCCGTTGTCAGCCTGCTTCTGGAAGGAGGCGGACTTGTCGGCAATGTCATCAAATTTGAGTTTCTGGAATTTTTCTTCTGACGAATAAACGGCAGGCCCCGTAAAGGTGGAATACATCGAGTTGGCATCCGCAGGGTTGCCGCCGTCACGAACCACCTGATAGTACACAGAGGGCGTTTCAGCCTTGTCCGAGGTGTTCGTCATCGTGGTTTTCACCTGAACCGCATATTCACCGCGGTTAAAGGTGTAGCTCCTGGTAACCTTCATACCGCCTTTTTCAGCTTCGAAAACCACTTCAAGGCTCTTGTCAGAACCCATATCAGTCTTCGTGCTCACCAGCTTGAAGGTATCCTTGTGCGTCGGAAAATCGCCGCCAACCACACCGCTCTGAGCAAGATAGGTGCGGGTGTTGTTCATTTCGAGCAGTTCAACGTTGCCCAGATTTTCAGCCTTGCGACCGAGAATGAGACCGGTCAGACCGACATCTTTCCAGTTGGCCTGCTGCGGAATGGTCAGAAATTCATTGCGGACCATACTTGCGCCGGTGGCGTCGAAGGTCACCTTCATCAGGTCCGTCGTCACCACAACGGGAGAAGCCGGTTCGACAGACTTCGCACCGGGAGCAACAGCCTCAGACGATTCTGACTTCGGCGCTTCAGGAGCGGAAGAGGCAGTCTGAGAAACGCTTTCCTGTTGAGAGCTCTGGAAAAAGGACTGGCCGCCCTTGTACACCTGGTAGTTATCCCAAAGCATGAAGCACGAGGTAAATAAGATCACCCATAAAAGGGCGCGTTGTAGGTCTTTTCCCATAAAACTTCAACTACTTTTTTAGTTTAAAAATGTGGCAACAGCACTTCGAATTATGGTCTTGTTCAGATGCCTTATCCTCCGGAGCACCGTTTTTCACCGGCATACGCCAGGAAAAGGTTTCCGGTACAGGGTCGTAGCCGCTGCCGCCAAACGGGTGGCAGCGCAGCAGACGTCTCAAAATGAGATAACACCCCTTGAGGCTACCGTGTCGTTCGATAGCTTCAAGGCCATAATTCGAACAGGTCGGAATGAAGCGGCAACCTCGTCCCACCCATGGAGAAAGTGTCCACTGGTAAAGCCGGATTAAACCTTTTAGCGCTCGTTCCAACATGAATCAATTATCCCTGCTGACAATGCTGCATCGATTCCACTCGGGATAGTACCTGAGAAAAGAGTTTTTCGATATCTTTCCTGAGGCATTCTCTGAATGAACGGTGCACTCCGCTGTAAGGCGAATCAAACGATTCCAGCGAAGCTGTCAGGCGTAAAGAAACATCAAGCCCCACTCCTGTTTCGCACAGAAGTGCGATGAGATATGGGGCTTGCTTTCGTGCTGTCTCTCGGAGTGCTCTTTTAACCTTCACGCGAGCAGTTGCGTTCCGGGCGAATTTCTTTCCGACTGTGATACCAAACCGAAGCCCACCGGAAACAGAAGGCTGTTTTAAACAGGTGGCTGTGAAGTAGTCTGATTTCACACGGAAGACATTGCTGCCTCTCGCCTTCAGAACTGCCTCAAAGTCTGAGGATCGGATAATCCTCATTCCTCGAGGAAACTTATAAGAAACGCATGGATCAGCGGTTCCAACACTCATCTAAGAACTAAACCTGACGATTTAGAGAGCGAGAGTATGACGGCCTTTGGCGCGACGACGTGCGAGAACGCGACGACCGCCTTTCGTGCGGCTGCGAACCAAGAAACCGTGCGTACGGGCACGCTTGACCTTGGAAGGCTGATAGGTACGTTTTGTTGCCATGATTATTCCTCAAAAGGCATAAAGTCCATCCTCACATCGACAAGAATGAGTGAGTCTGGGTCAAAAAGAAAATACGGGTATTCGCTAAAATCCTTGCAGCACTAGTTCTGAAGGGCTTTCCACAGGACCTGTGCCACTATAGCGAAATAGCAAAAACAGGGCTCTTTTCACCCTTAGCTAAACAGCTTTAGCTAAGAGAGAACAAGAATAGCTTCCGCTACTATGCGAAAAGTCTAATATTAGACATTAAAACAGGGGCGTTTGTCAAACACGGATGACTTTTTTTCTTTCCGTTTCTTCCCGAAAAACAGCTTTTCCGCAAAGTCTTTCCGTAAAAACCATATATCTAGACACAGAGACCCGCCCGATCACATTAAGTTGTGTATATCTCTAAAAACAGCTCCCCAAACCTTGCCTAATGTGCTGAAATCGCTCACTATTTTTATCCACAGGGTTATGTGGATAATTTTTACTGATAATTTGATGTTTCCCGCGAAGTTAGCCCCATTAGCCCGTGGTTCTCGCTACAATATAAGATCTATTCAACGACGAAATCCCCAGTATATGTACCCGGGGACGTAACTTTTATCTAACCGCAAATCCGTCATGACAAATTTTTGGCAAGACTGTCTCGTCAAGATTCAAGAGATGAACTTACCTCCAAACCTTATCAAAATTTGGTTTGAGCCTATTGAGTGCATACTCTGGGATGATGCCACAGGAGAACTGGTTCTGCAGGCGCCGGCGGCCAAAGTGGATACCATTAAGAAGACGTTTTTGAAAACGATTCAGGTGGTAGCCAACAACGTCAGCCATGGGCCTGTGCAGGTTCGTATTATTCCTGCTGATAGTCATACAGCGACGGATGCTCCCGACCCTGTACCGGCCATCTCAGAGAGCGACAATAAACGCCGTCGTGAAGAAACCGGACTCCTGCCGGGACTTACCTTTGAAAACTATGTCAACGGTAACGCAAACCAGCTTGCTGTAGCTGCTGCGGAACACGTGGCCGCCACAATGGGTATGCAGTACAACCCGCTTTACATCTACGGCGGTGTCGGTCTGGGTAAAACACACCTTATGCAGGCTATCGGTCACCGCTATCTTGACCTTCATCCGAAGGCAAAGGTGCGCTGCGTGTCGGCACAGGACTTTATCAGTGAGTACACCTCTGCCACGCGCGACTCATCAAACTCGCGCAGAGCTCTGCAGCTCTTTGACGAACGCTACCGTAGTCTCGACCTGCTTCTGATTGACGATGTGCAGTCGTTTTCCGGAGCAAAGGGTTCTCAGGCGCAGTTTTACCGGGCCTTTGAGGCACTCGTTCCGCACAACAAACAGGTTGTGCTTACCGCCGATACCTACACCCGCGGACTGAAGGATATTGAGCAGCGGCTTATTTCCCGCTTCTCCCAGGGACTCTCTGTTGCCATTGAACCTCCGGAACTCGAAATGCGTATTGCCATTCTGCTCAACAAGGCAAAAGCAATGAACGCAGATCTACCGGAGGAGGTTGCCTCGTTTATCGCCAAACGCCTGAAGTCCAATGTGCGTGAGCTTGAAGGCGCTCTGCAGCAGGTTGTGGCTTATCAGCAGTTCCAGCCCTCGGCTCGGGAAATCACCATCGAAACCGTCAAGCATGTCCTGCGGGATCAGTTCTCTCAGGTCAATACGCTGGTGACGATTGAAAATATTCAGAAGACGGTGGCTGACTACTACAACATCAAGGTTGCAGAAATGCACTCCAAACGCCGTCCTGCCAATATTGCCCTGCCGCGCCAGATTGCCATGTATCTGGCAAAGGAACTGACTCAGCACAGCCTTCCCGAGATCGGCGCCAACTTTGGCGGGCGTGACCATACAACGGTGATGCATGCGGTAAGAAAAATTACACAGGATCGTCAGAACAATGCGGAGCTTAATCACGAAATTCACGTGCTTGAGCAGATGATCAAAGGCTGAGGCCTGAGATTTAGGGATCCGTCAGGATCTATTCTGGGGGCTTGCCGTTCACTTTTCGTGACTGTAAGCTGGTTTTGAACAGTTTTAAAGCCGAGAGCATTCTGGTATGTTGTTGCATACAGAGCAGCGCAACTGAAAGAGGGCTCTCATTTGAAATAATCATTGTGATACACAGCGCTCCTTGAGGGGTATCTCCGGCTGAGTGTTGTGAACACAATTCCTTCAACACAAACTAGAGGTAGTGCAACACCTGGCGGCCTCCGCCAGGCAGAGCATAGCGATATTCCCTATGAAAACGATTCGTAGCAACTGTGAAGAAATTAATAAGCCCGTCAAAATTGTTGAAGGCATCGTTGAAAAACGCCAGACCCTTCCTATTTTGAGCAACATCCTGATTGAACAGGATGGCGTCAATGTGAAATTTTCAACAACAGACCTTGATATTCAGATCTGTACCGAGGCTCCCGTTGGTGTTGCTGACACCAAGTGCCGCTTCACAGTTAACGCTGCCAAGGTGACCAGCATTCTGAACGCTGTCGCCGGGAAGGATATTCTCGATTTCGACTTTAATAACGGCAAACTGGTGATTCAGTCCCCCAGTGGTCAGTTCAATCTTCAGACGCTGCCGGCTGATGATTATCCGAAAATTGCTGAAGGCCGCTGGGAACGCAGTCTCGAGCTGCCTGCCCGCCAGCTGCGCTACCTCATGACGATGACATCTTTCGCCATGGCTAATCAGGATGTGCGTTTCTTCCTCAACGGACTGCTCTTCGTGATGGACGGAAATCTGGTTCGTACCGTTGCCACGGATACCCACCGTCTTGCCTGCTGCGATACCACTGTGGATGAAACACTTGAACAGTTCCAGGCCATTATTCCGCGCAAGTCTGTCCGCGAACTGATCCGCCTGCTGCCTGATGATGACACCCCCGTGAAGATTGACTTCACTGACCAGCAGGTCAAATTCTCCTTCGGTAATGTGACATTCATGAGCAAACTTATTGAAGGAAAATTCCCGGATTACAACCGTGTGCTGCCTTCTGCAGAAAACAATCCGAAGTCGATTCTGCTTGATCGAGAACAGCTTGCCAGCTCACTGCGTCTGGTCGGTGTCATGACAAGTGAAAAATTCCACGGTGTCCGCTGGATTCTCAGTAAGACGGATCTGAAAATCCAGAGTGTTAACACCGACCACGAAGAAGCGACAGAAACGCTTCCGATCGAGTGGAACTATGAAGATATGGACATGGGCTTTAACATCACCTATCTGTCGGAAGTTCTCTCCATCCTGAAGTCCAAGGATGTGAAGTTCAACTTCTCTACGGCCTCCGGCAGTGTTCTGATCACCATGCCCGATTCGCCTGATCGCTTCCGTTACGTCGTGATGCCGATGCGCATCTGATCTGTCGGGATCGCAACCGGGGAAAATCGCATATAAAGAACCGACCAGCAGTCTGCTGGTCGGTTTAGCTGTTAGATAAGAAGCTGAAAATTGTGCGGCAGCCCGCCCCTGATGTGCCTCGCGCGGATACCGACAGGCCATGCAATGATTTTAGGAACTAAATTTTATGACTGAAATGGATCAAATGAAGGAAACCTCTGAGAAACCCGCTCACGCGTATGACGAGACGAGCATCCAAATCCTTGAAGGCCTGGAAGCTGTCCGCAAGCGTCCAGGGATGTACATCGGTGATACGGCTGACGGCTCCGGGCTTCATCATTTGGTATATGAGGTTGTTGACAACTCCATCGACGAAGCGCTTGCCGGCTATGCCACCAAGATTCAGGTCACCATTCACACGGACAATTCAATTTCCGTCGTCGACGACGGACGCGGCATTCCTTCCTCCATCAAGTGGGATGACAAGCACGATCCGAAACGCAGTGCTGCCGAAATTGCCCTGACCGAACTTCATGCCGGCGGTAAATTCGATGACAACGGCTACAAGATCTCCGGTGGTCTGCACGGCGTTGGTGTGTCCTGTGTGAACGCTCTGTCCACATGGCTGCGCCTGATTGTGCGCCGTGACGGTCAGACACGTTCGATTGAATTCGAACGCGGTAAAGTGAAAAACCGCATCATTGAACGGCAGGTCAACCCGCACACCGGCCAGCAGGAGGATGTCTCCCCCATGAAGCTCGTGGGGCCGACGCAGCGCCGCGGTACCGAAGTGCACTTCCTTCCCGATCCTGAAATTTTTGAACAGATCACCACCTTCAGCTACGACACTCTGCTGTCACGTCTGCGTGAACTGTCCTTCCTCAACTCCGGCGTCTCCATCACGCTGACTGATCAGCGCACCGCCCATGAGGCTCATCTTCAGACGGATAAAGGGCTTGTAGCCTATGTGGAGTTTAAAAATCAGTCCCGTAACGTGATTCATCCGACCGTGTTCCATGCCCGTGAAACCGTGATGAGCAACGGGGTTCCGGTGGATGTTGAAATCGCCATGCAGTGGCAGGACGGCTACAACGAGGTTCTCTCTGCGTACACAAATAACATTCCGCAGCGTGACGGCGGAACGCACGTGACCGGCCTGCGCGCCGCAATGACACGTGTCCTGAAGAACTATATCGCCAACAACGAAATCGGCAAAAAAGCCGGCAGTAAAAAAGTCATTGAACCTGAAGGTGATGACCTGCGTGAAGGTCTGACCTGCGTTCTGTCCGTTAAAGTGCCGCAGCCGAAATTCTCCTCTCAGACCAAAGACAAACTCGTCTCGAGTGAGGTCCGTCCGGCCGTTGAGGAAGTGGTTGCCCGTGAGCTTGAACTCTTCCTGGAACGCAACCCCAACGATGCCAAAATCATCTGTGAGAAAATCGTTGCGGCAGCCCGTGCACGTGAAGCGGCCCGCAAGGCCCGTGATATCTCCCGCCAGTCCTTCTCCGGCGGCGGTCTGCCCGGTAAGCTTGCCGACTGCCGCGAAAAGAACCCGGCCAAAAGCGAACTCTTCCTGGTGGAGGGGGACTCCGCAGGCGGTTCCGCCAAGCAGGGTCGCAAATCCCAGTTCCAGGCTATTCTGCCGCTGCGCGGTAAGGTGCTGAATGTGGAGAAGGCTGCTCAGGACAAACTGCTCGACTCCGAACAGATTCGCATGCTCACGCTGGCGCTCGGGACAAATATCGGTAAAGACTTTGACCTCTCCAAACTGCGCTACCACCGCATCATCATCATGACCGACGCGGACGTGGACGGTGCGCATATCCGTACGCTGCTGCTGACCCTTTTCTACCGTCAGATGCCGCAGCTCATCGAAGAGGGGCACGTCTATATCGCTCAGCCTCCTCTGTACAAGGTTCAGAAGGATCATCGTGATAAAGGGGTCTATCTGAAAGATGAAAAGGAGATGAGCGACTACCTGCTTCGCCTTGCTCTTGAGGGCGCGATGCTTTACAAGAACAAGGAAGCCTACGACGCACAGGCTGCCATTCGCGGTACAGAACTTGAAAACCTTGTGAGTGAATATCAGCAGAGCTCCGAAGTGATTACCCGTCTGCAGGGGGCGATTGACCGCGCAGCCCTTGCCGCCATTGCCGCAGGTATTGAAATCAAACTGGATAATCAGTTTGAGGCCGATCACTCGGCGCAGGCGCTTCAGGCGGAAATGCGTGATCCGGATGTGAAAACCGAGGTGGTCTATGACGAAGAGAATGAAAAATTCCTTCTTAAGATCCACCGTCTCAAGCACGGCAATTACAAGACCTCTACGATCACGCCTGAGTTCACGATGTCTGCTGACTACAAAAAACTCAAGGAAAGTGCTGACATGCTTCGAGGCCTGATCGGTGACGGTGCCGTGGTTGCCCGCAATAAAGAAAGCACACCGGTCAAGAATTTCAGTGAAGCGGTGAACTGGCTGCTTAATCAGGCTGAAAAAGGCATCATCCGCCAGCGCTACAAAGGGCTTGGCGAAATGATGGCAGATCAGCTTTTCAGCACAACGATGGATCCGGCTGCCCGCCGCATGCTCCGCGTCCGCATTGAGGACGCAGCCAGTGCGGATGCGATCTTCTCGATGCTGATGGGCGATGTGGTGGAACCGCGTCGCGACTTCATTGAAACCAACGCACTGTATGCAGGTAATATTGACGCTTAATCCATTAAGTGTTCATAAAAACCCGTAAAAGTAACGGTTATGCGCTGAAAAATCACCTTCTGCGCATAACCGCTCACTCAAGTCGTGGAGGACTACGATGGCCGAGCCCATAAAAAAACTGGTAGTTGCCGTCTCTTCAAGAGCACTGTTCGACCTCGAGGAAGAACACAGGCTGTTTGAGGAAAAGGGATATAAGGCATTTCGAAACTTTCAGGTCGAAAACAAAGACAAGGTTTTGAATCCAGGGGTGGCTTTTCCTTTTGTCAAACGCCTCCTGCGCATTAATGAACTTTTCGGAGACATCTCTCCGTTTGACGTAGTCTGTCTTTCCCGCAATTCACCCGAGACTGCTCAGCGCCTGTTCAACTCCTGCCGCTATTACAACCTGCCGATCACCTCGGGCGGGTTCACCTCCGGACACACCACTTTCCCGTATCTGAAAGCATTCGGTGTCTCTCTGTTTCTGAGTGCCAACAAGGAGAACGTTCATAACGCCATCAATGCCGGGGTTCCGGCCGGTCTTGTGTTGCCGAGCAGTGTGGAGGATGATGACGATACAGCAGCGCTGCGCATTGCTTTTGACTTTGACGGAGTCATCGCTGACGATGAAAGCGAACGTGCCTTCCAGAGTGAAGGGCTCAAGGGATTCCATCAGCTCGAACAGCAGAAAGCAAGCACACCGCACTCCCCCGGTCCCCTGCGTCCTCTGTTTGAACTGCTGTCGACCTTCCAGCGTCTTGACTACGACCTGCATGGCAAAGACAACCCGTACTTCAGCCCCTGTATCCGGATTTCCGTTGTGACAGCCCGCGGCGCTCCGAGCGAACAGCGTCTGATCACCACCCTGAAATCTTTCGGTATGAGCGCTACTGAGCTCTTTCTGCTTGACGGCAGGGATAAGACACCGATTCTCGAAGCCATCAGACCTCACATTTTCTTTGATGACCAGGAACGTCATCTGGAAAAGAGTTTGAAGACAATTCCAAGTGTTTTAGTGCCTTTTGGCATCCATAACACACTAATTCAAACCAAATGACGAAATACAGCAATCTCTTTTCGCCAATCAAAATCGGCAGCCGCACTCTCAAGAACCGTTTTCTGATGGGACCTGTGAAAACGGGGCTTGAGGGCAGGGATGAGTTTGCCAATGAATGGGTGAACTTTTATCAGTCCCGCTGTACGGACCACGGTCCCGGGCTATTCATCATCAATCATGGTGCGATGAGCTTTTCCGGAAGGGACCAGCTTGATGCGCCTGTCACTGATAACAAATTCTTTAATAAAGCGTTCCGCCTGAACAGCTTCCTGCGCTCACGAGGCTCGGAAGTTATGCTTCAGCTGATGCACCACGGGATGGACGCCGCTCACTTCGGTGCCGTATCCTCCTCTGGACTCATCAATAACGATACGCTGTACAAATCTCACAGAATTCCCAACCTTTTTGTGGAGCACTTTATTAAAGGGTATGCGCTTCTCGCGGCACAGGCTGTCACTCAGGGCGGTTTCAGCGGCGTGGAAATTTACGGCGGCAAACTCTCACTGCCGAACACTTTTACCAGTCCGGTACTCAATAAGCGTACTGACCAGTGGGGAGGCGAGAAACGGTTTAAGTTTGCCACCGAAATTGTGCGCAGAATCAGGGACTATATCGGGCCGACACCGCTTCTGAGCTACCGGCTCACCCTGATGGATCTGCTCCCCGGCGGAAACCGCTGGGATGATCTGGTTGATTTTGCCGCGGCACTCGCCTATGAAGGCGTGGATATGCTCAGCTTTGATATCGGTCTGCTCAGTGATTCCATTCCTTTATATAACGACCTGACCCCCAAGGGAATCTGGTATCCGTTTATCGAGAATTTCTCCGCCGAAACCGAACTCCCTGTGGTTCTGCTGCCACCGGAAGCCGCACCGGACGAAATCGAAGCCTCATTAGGCCGGGACGCCAAGGCGGTAGCCGAAGTGGCCCATGAACTGATAGCCGATCCGCAGTGGGGGGAAAAACTGTACTTCAAATCCGACGAGGAACTCATCCCGTGCGTCGGCTGTGCCAGCAACTGCATTACATCCACGCTCACACGCGAGCATACGCCGCTGTGCTGCATCGCCAACCCGTATGCAGTGTTCCCCTTTACCGTGAGCAGAAAAGAGCTCAGAACGCAGGGAAACTGCCTTATCATCGGTGGCGGTCCTGCCGGGATGGCTGCTGCCGAGCATGCTGCCCGCCGCGGACAGAACACCGTCCTTGTAGAGGAACGCCCTGTTTTAGGAGGTATGCTCCACCTGGCGTCCATGATTCCGGGGAAGGAGCATCTGCAGGATCTTATCCGTCTTAAAGAGGAACACCTGCTCAAGCTCGGCGTGGAAATTATCAAAGGGGTGAGAGCCTCCGGAATCTGGATCCGGGAGAACTATCCTCACTACAAAGTCTTTCTTGCCACCGGTACTCAACCGGTCATTCCTGATATCCCAGGTATTGACAGCCTGAACGTGCTCACTTTTGAGGACCTGCTCCTACGCAAAGCCTCTGTCGGCCATCGTGTAGCCATTATCGGGGACTCCCGCATCGCGCTCGATATTGCCCGTTATCTCGTCACTGATGACAAGCCGCTCACTTCTGAAGAATGGCTGCGTGCATGGGGTATAGGAGATCCCAGAAAACACAGAGCCGGCTGTCAGGGGATGATACCGTTTATAGATACACTTCCCCGTTCCACATACATCATCACCGATAAAGAGCTCCGTCAGCTCAAGGAAAGCCTCAGAGAGGCTGAGAAACTTACGGACATGCAATGGATACGCATGAACGGTGTACAGACGCTCTCGGAAAGCCTGATTGATACCATCGACACGGTGTCTGTTCGTGTGCTGTCGACAAAAGACAGCACACCGACCATTTATCGCATTGACCACATCATTATTGCCGATGAACTTGAACCCCGAGATGAGCTCCAGAAAGCTCTTGAAGAGGAAGGTAAGGAATTTACCGCCATCGGCAGTCTGAAGGAGCCGGCAAAACTCTTTGGCGGGGCTCTCAACGCGAAAAGCGGTATTAATGCGGTCGAGCAGGTCTTCTTTAAGAAGTAATCCTCAGGTAATCCACAAAATACACACAGGGTAATCCACAGGAATCTGCCGGAAAAGAGGCGTTTTTAAAACGTATCTTTCAGGAAAAACTGTGGCTTGGGTGGTATGAGTTCAACATTTTTTGTGTTTTTATCCATAATACGGGGTATGGTTTGAAGAGCAACACTAAAAGGAATAAAGATAAATTTATAAAGATAGTAGTAGTATGTAGTAGGTTTGATAATTTCTGTGGATAACTCTCGAAATGCAGAGCCCCGCCAGAGCTAACGGTTAGGATAACCTGGTGGATAACTGTTCGGGAACCCTGTGAATAGTCGGGAACAAATGTGAACAAAAACGCTCAAAACCGGCTAACAAAAAAGTTATTCACAATTCGGAGGTATCCAGAATCTAAGTTATCAACAAAACAATCCACAAACTAAACAACATTTTTGTTGGGTATATGAATACATTAATCCGCCCTTGGTTGTCTCCTAAAATGTCGCAATCCATGATCGGGGTGATGAATGGTTTGGGCCATAGCGTCAGGTATGCTCGCGGTGAGGAAATTTACCTGTCGCCCAATCTGTTTGAACGGCTGATGTTTGTCCGTTCAGGGGTAGTGGCCAAAGCGCTTCAGGATCCGGTTCGGGAGGAACCGCTCATGCTGTCGCTCAGCTGCGCGGGTGCCTTATGCGGGAGCTTTGAAAATCTGTATGTCCGTGACCGTCTTCCCCGCCGGCATTACTGTGTGACAACCTCGGAGGTTCTGGTTGTCAACCAGGAACTGCTTCTGAAGATTGCTGACCAGAATGTCATGTGGCAGCGTGAGCTGGCTAACTACTCCTCGTACTGCGCCCTTTGTGACCGTCTGGGGCTGGTGGCAAACCGTTTCGGCAGTGTGGAGCAGCGCCTGGGGGCTTTGTTGTTGCTTATACAGGTGGAAGGAAATCCGGAGGTGGAGCAGTCTGTGAATTCACCCGGGATTGAATGGATTGCGCTGAATACTTTTCCTGCCCTGAAAACCGTCAGTATGATTATTGATTCGGACGTGGAAACTGTGAGTCTTCATGCATGTTTGTGGTAACAGCTGAGAAGATACTGCCTTCTTAAACG
>ERZ838399.476-NODE-476-length-48365-cov-7.452163_pt1 | contig 48365 bp, 40 predicted proteins | sample MGYA00519683_ERZ838399 | MGnify/ENA primary metagenome ERZ838399 (study PRJEB31850, sample SAMEA3708833) | human gut metagenome | biome: human gut; feature: human-associated habitat; material: faeces | place: China | collected 2014 ...
AAGAAAGCAGTATCTTCTCAGCTGTTACCACAAACATGCATGAAGACTCAAAAATGTTCGACAGTCTCTGTAAAAAGTCGAGCGGCCGGCCTCCCGGTTTTTCAGTTATTCGCCTGGGCTCTCGGGCGTTTTTTATTTGGAGATTCGCCAATGCGACATCAATTATTCCGGTTTGCGATGCCTTTTCTGAAGGCTTCGCTGATCAAACAGATTATGGTGGGGCTTTTCCTCGGTATCATCCTCGCCCTGGTCTGGCCTGAAGCGGCTGCAGGCGTCGGTCTGCTCGGTAAGATTTTCGTCACAGCGCTAAAAGGCGTCGCACCGGTTCTCGTGTTTATTCTGGTGATTTCCGCCATTGCGACACGAGGCGAAAAGGAGATCGTCCCCGAAAAAGGGGAGAACCGCAGTCCGATTAAGGCGATTCTGATGCTTTATCTGCTCTCGACCTTCGGTGCCGCATTTGCCTCGGTTGTGCTCAGTTTTCTCTTTCCGACCACGATCAGCCTCGTGGCCGGTCCCGAGCAGATTTCCGCGCCGGGCGGCATTTCCGAAGTGCTCTCAACGCTGCTTCTGAATGTGGTTGACAACCCGATCAATGCGATTTCCCGCGGCAACTACATCGGTATTCTCGCCTGGGCTATCGCCTGCGGTATCGTTCTGCACAAGAGCCGTCCGGAAACCCGCATTGTGATTACCGATGCGACCCGCGCGGTTGAGTTTGTCGTGCAGCTGGTGATCCGTTTTGCCCCGGTGGGTATTTTCGGTCTTGTGGCCAACACTCTCGCCACCGAAGGGCTGGCGGTGCTGCTCGGCTACGGCAAGCTGCTCGGGGTGCTGCTCGGCGCGATGTTCCTTGTTGCGCTCGTGTTCAACCCGCTTCTTGTGTGGATCGTCACCCGTGAGAATCCGTTCCCCGTGACTTTCATGACGCTGCGTGAATCCGGCGTCTCCGCCTTCTTCACCCGTTCCTCGGCGGCCAACATCCCGGTCAATATGGCCATCTGCCACCGCCTGAAACTCCCGGAGAGCACCTATGCGGTTTCGATTCCGGTCGGCTCGACGGTAAATATGGCCGGTGCGGCTGTGACGATCACGGTGATCACGCTCTCGGCCGCGTATTCGCTCGGTGTGGATGTGAGCATCGGCTCGGCGATCTTCCTCTCGATTGTGGCGAGTGTCTGTGCAGCGGGTACCTCCGGTGTGCCTGGCGGCTCCCTGATGCTCATTCCGCTTGCCTGCGGTCTTTTCGGCATTGACCAGGACACGGCCATGCAGGTCGTTGCGGTGGGCTTTATCATCAGCGTGCTGCAGGACTCGACCGAAACCGCGCTCAACTCCTCCTCGGACGTGCTCTTTACGATTGCCGGACTGCGCAGTGTGGAAAAGGCGGCCGGTCTCGGTGCTGATCACTCGATGATTGAACCGCGTGTGAACTGAGAAAAAAGTCCGGTGCCGTTTGATCCGGCACCGGACGCTCCCGTAAAAGGAAAAACGCTCACCTGCACTGTGGTGCCGGTGAGCGTTTCTGTTTTCCGGTCCGTCAGTGACGGGTGTACTGAACGGCGAGATACATGCTCTGGGGCCGCTCGAGCGGCACAACCAGCGAGGTGCCAGCCCCGAATCCCATACCGCTGCCGCCCATGGCGGAAAAGCCGACATCAGCACCGCTGTTGCCCGTGGGACCGTAGCGGTTCATCACGATAAGCGCATCGGCGTGGTAGCTCTTGGCCGTGCTGACGGCCTCGGCAAGACGGGCCTCTTCACTGAAACCTCTGGCCGTGATGGTGCCAAGGATACGGTAGCGCCGGTTGGGGAAACTGTCCTGCCAGACATCAAGCCCGTCAATCTGCGTGTTTTTACCGCCTTCTCCGCGGAAGCTTTCCGGGTCCCCGTGAAAGCGGCTGAAAACCGCCGAGCTCATGGAGCTCTCGAGGGCAGAGCAGCCCGAGAGCGCTGCTGTGAGCACAGCGAGCAGTATCAGTGTGCAATGTTTTGGTCTTGTCAGTGTCGTCATCGTTTTCTCACCTCTCAGACACGCTTCTGGCCGCGTGCTAGAACTCCATGAATGCCCAGCTGCAGAATTCGCGCGGCGTCTGTTCAGGCGCAAGTATGCTCTGCGCCATGATCGCCACCTGCAGGAGTACACGGGCTTTCTGGGCATTGAGTGTCATTGCCGGAATAAAGCCTGCCGCCTGCCACGAGGCAACGCCTTCGACAGTGGCGCCGGCACCCGTGCGCGAGGCCCGCACCACCACAATTTCTCTGTCGAGCGCAAACAGCGCCGCTTCGGTTTTCTCATGAATTGAACCGTTGCCGGTACCGGCATGCACAATCCCGCGGGCGCCTGCAGCGGCCGCAGCCTGCACAAAGACGCCGTCGGCATCCACATGCGAATACACGATATCCACTCGCGGGAAACTGCCGTGCGCCACCAGCCAGCGGTCGATGTCATCAACACTGAGGAGCACATCGGGATTGTGACGTTTTTCTGTTCTTGCCACCCAGACGATGTGCTCACCCGCGAGCGAGCCGAGTGCACCGGCCGCGGGGCTGCGGAAAGTCGCCACATTGGTGGGGTGTGTTTTGGTGGCGTCGCGTGCGCTCAGAATCACATCGTTGAGCATCACGAGCACGCCGCGTCCGTGTGCTTCAAGTGAAGCGGCAACCCGCACGGCGTTATAAAGGTTCATCGGACCGTCGGCACTCGTGGCTGTGCTCGGACGCATCGCGCCGGTGAAAACCACAGGCTTTGCCGTTTCAAGCACCAGTGAGAGAAAGTAGGCGGTCTCCTCAAGTGTGTCGGTGCCGTGGGTGACGACAATACCGTCGACATCCTCGCGAGCGGCGGCATCACGGGCGGCGCGGGCAAGCGCCATCCAGACCGTGCTCGTCATTGAACTTGAGTCAATATTGGCAACGCTCTGAACTTCGAGACCGGCAACGGCATCGAGTCCCGGAACACCGTCAAGCAGCGTCTGCACACTGACGCCTTTGAGTGAATAACCAGTGGTCTGTGTGGCACTCTCGCCACTGCTGACAATCGTACCGCCTGTGGTAAGTACCACCAGGTGCGGGCGTGAGCCGCCGTCTGAAAAACTTGTAGCCATAGTCCTCGGAAGTGTGTGTTACCGGTGAGGCATCCCGGGTGAGGGGACGCCCGAACGAGTTCTCCTATCGTAGCACGTCCTCAAAAAGAAAATCAGTCCGAAAACGCCTATCTTACAGTTGTAATTAAGCAACTTTAAAAACGCGAAAGAGGGGATCGGTGTAAAAAATATGTCAAATTCCGGATCGTCTCCACTCCCCGGCAGCCGGTCCTGCAGTCATTTTTTTCCCGCTTTCCATTGATGCCGCCGGAACTGCCTGTGTGCAATCGGGTCTCCGGCGGCGCTCTTTTTCTAATATGTCTGACGATATCAAAACCATCATCACCGGTGTTATCCAGTTTCTGATCGCCGCACTGCTCGGCGCGGCTGCCTTTGAACTCTATATTTTCAGTGAGCTTCACCCGATCACCATCGAAAGCTGGATTGAAGTTGTGCAGGAGACCTTCCTGCTGATTGGCGCAATCCTCTTTGCGGTGAGTGCCAGACGTGAGGGCGCCTGGGCTGGTGCTCTCTGGCTCATCCACGGCTTTTTCATGGCGCTTTTTATCCGTGAGCTTGATGCATACTTCGATGTGATCCGCCACGGCAGCTGGAAGTATGTGCTGGTGCTCTACCTGGTGGTGCTCTTTTTCATTGTCCGGCGTGCCGGTTTTTCCACGGTTGTGCCAGGACTTGCCGCGTTTATCCGCTCGCGTTCGTTCTGCATGATGATGCCCGGGGTGGCCATTGTGCTCTCGTATTCGCGTCTGTACGGCTACAAGGGACTCTGGATGCTGCTGATGGGGGACTATGAGCGCTGGGGCGTGATGAAAACGTTCGCCGAGGAGAGCACCGAACTGGTCGGCTACACACTGATGCTCGGTGCCGCGATTTTCTGGCTTATCGGCAGAAGAAACGTGATACTCACGCCGGAGCCGTGAGCGCCGTGCCTGCTCACAGTGCAGCGGACACAGACAAAACATCAGCCAGAAAACGCTTTTATAACAGTTGTATAAAAACAACTTTAAGAGTGTTCAGGAGCTGATCCGTGTAAAAAAGATGTGACATGAGGATCCGCTGCGGAGAGTGCCCGGCGGATCCTGTTTGTGTTCCCTCAACCTTTTTTGACCCGCCGAGACTTGCTCTCTCTGATCCGTGGCCGGTTTGTGTTCCGGCCGGGAGCCGGGCGGCGGTCCGGGTGTGCTATGTCCGACGACATCAAAACCATTATTTCCGGCGTAATTCAATTTCTGATTGCCGCTCTGCTTGGTGTGGCTGCCGTTGAACTCTATATTTTCAGTGAGCTTCACCCGACCCCCATCGAAAGCTGGATTGATGTTGTGCAGGCGGTCCTGCTGCTGACCGGTGCAATCCTGTTTGCGCTGAGCGCCAGACGGGAAGGCGTCAGGGCCAGCGGCCTGTGGCTGATTCACGGCTTTTTCATGGCGCTTTTTATCCGTGAGCTTGATGCGTACTTCGATGTGATCCGCCACGGCAGCTGGAAGTATGTGCTGGTGCTCTATCTGGCGGGGCTCTTTTTTGCTGTCCGCCGCGCCGGTTTTTCCACAGTTGTGCCCGGTCTTGCCGCGTTTATCCGCTCGCGTGCGTTCTGCATGATGATGCCCGGGGTGGCCATTGTGCTCTCGTATTCGCGTCTGTTCGGCTACAAGGGACTCTGGATGCTGCTCATGGGGGACTATGAACGCTGTGGCGTGATGAAAACGTTCGGCGAAGAGAGCACCGAACTGGTCGGCTACACACTGATGCTCGGCGCTGCGCTCTACTGGGTGTTCGGCAGGCGCAATGTGGTGATCTCGGGAGAGCTCTGATCGCGAGGCTGCAAATACAGAAAGAGGCATTCACTTGAAGCGTTGTCTTCAGAGCGAATGCCTCTTTTCTTTTGCCCGGCCGGCAGATTATCTGAAGGTGGTGAGCACCCTGCCGGTCATTTCTTCGGGGATATCGAGTCCCATGAGTGTGAGCACCGTCGGTGCGACGTCGGCAAGCACCCCGTCACTGACCGAGGCTACTCTGTCAGAGATCACCAGCAGCGGCACGGGATTGAGCGAGTGGGCGGTGTTGGGCGAGCCGTCCTCGTTAACCGCATGATCGGCATTGCCGTGGTCGGCAATCTGCACAACCTCGTAGCCGTTGGCGAGTGCAGCCTGAATCACCTCGTTGGCACACTGGTCCACGACACGCACGGCGCGTTCGATGGCCTCATAGTTACCCGTGTGTCCCACCATGTCACCGTTGGCGAAATTGATGCAGACAAAGTCATAAGTCTGCTCGTTGAGCGCCTTGAAGACGGCAAGGCTCACTTCGGGGGCGCTCATCTCGGGCTTCATGTCATAAGTGGCGACTTTGGGTGAGGGGATAAGGATGCGGTCCTCGTTGTCAAAAAGCGCCTCCCGTCCGCCGTTAAAGAAGAAGGTCACATGCGGGTATTTTTCCGTCTCGGCGATGCGCAGCTGCCGCAGACCGGCCCGGGCAATCTCCTCGCCGAGCGTGCGGGTCACGTTTTCCTTCGGGAAAAGGACCGTCACGTTCTCGTAGGTGCTGTCATAGGGCGTCATCGTGAAGAAGCGGATACCGGGCACGGGAGTCATTCCCGCCTCGGGCATGGCCGTCTGCGAGAGTACGGTGGTCAGTTCGCGGGCGCGGTCATTGCGGAAGTTGATAAAGAGCACCGTGTCGCCGGGCATAACCGTTTTGTGACACCGGGTTTGACCCGTGAAGGTGTGCGGTTCGACAAACTCGTCAGTGATCCCGGCCTCGTAGCTCGCCGCAAGCGCGACAGCAAAGTCCTCTGCAGGCTTGCCAGCTGCGTTCACGAGCAGATCGTAGGCCTTTTTGACACGCTCCCAGCGCTTGTCGCGGTCCATGGCCCAGTAGCGGCCCACCATGCTGACGAGCTCGCCGGCCATGTCACCGGCCGCCTGACGCTCGGCAAACGCCTTGAGAAAGCCGGTGCCGCTTTTCGGATCCGTGTCCCGTCCGTCCATGAAGGCATGGACAGCAACGCGTTCAATGCCGGCAGCCCGTGCACAGCGTCCCACCGCATAGAGATGCTCGAGGTGGCTGTGAACACCGCCGTCGGAGAAGAGTCCCATCACATGCAGGGTGGACTCAGGGCGGGCACGCAGACCCTCAAACATGTCCCGGACGGCGGGTATTTCACCGAAGCGGTTCCCGGCAATGGCTCTGTTGATCCGCACGAGGTCCTGATAGACCACGCGGCCGGCGCCGATGTTCATGTGACCGACCTCGCTGTTGCCCATCTGTCCGTCGGGCAGGCCCACGTTCTCACCGTCAGTGAGCAGGGTGGCATGCGGATAACGGCTCGTGTACCAGGCAAGACGCCCGTCACGGACCTGACTGACGACGTCAGCCCGGTCACCTTTGCCGATTCCCCAGCCGTCAAGAATCATCAGTACGACTTTTTTGCGTTCCATCTCAGTTTTCCTCGTCGGAGCGGTTAACAGAGGTGGCCGCCCCGGCATCGGTGAGGCAGACCGCAGGTTCGTGGCGGGTGAGTTCGACCTCGCGGCGCAGAACCGTCTCCACAAATTCGCTGATGCTCTGGCCGCGGTGCTGTGCAGCTTCAAGCAGATCATCAAGAAGTCCGCGTTCAATGGCCACTTCCAGCGTGATGATGTTGTCTTCTTCCATGGAATCTGAATCTCGCTAATGTGAATAAGGCGTTCAACCGGCCGGTTGAAACAGCCCGAAAATTGTGCTGATTATAGGTGATATGCGCCGCTCGTGCCTGAGAGTTGGCCGATGAAGGTGTGACGGGCGGTGCCCAGACCGGAACCGCCGTAAGTGCCCGTCGGGACGGCTGTTTCCTGAACTCTCTGTTAGGCTGGCGCTAAATGACAATGAGACAGGAAAACGACTGACAGAACGGCCGGCGTTTCCCGAAAAACGGCTAACTTGTCCTCTGCTGCAGGCGGTTATTGTGATATTAGTGAAAACACTAATAGGAGAGAGTTTGTTAGTGTTTATTATGTTCTTAACCCGATACTTGTATTGTTAAGTGGAGTTGAACGAAATTGTTCACTCTTAAATTTTAACAATACATTCTTAGAATTTATTTATTCCCTTGAAAGGACAAAGGAGATGCTATGCCGCTTACCCTGAGGCAGGTGCAGATTTTCCTCTCTGTGGCACAGAGCAACAGTATCAGTGAGGCAGCAGTGTCACTCGGCGTGACCAAGTCTGCAGTAAGTCAGTCAATTACCGATCTCGAGTCCCGACTCGGGGTGAATCTTTTCGAGCGCAGCAAGGGCCGTGCCGTTCTGTCAGCCGAAGGCAGAAGCTTCAAGAGTACCGCTGATGAACTCGTGCGCCGTGCGGAGGATGCGGAGCACTTTTTCCAGCATCCCTCCCGCGCGCAGCTCAAACTCGATGTGACGCTTTCGATCGGTGCGTTTTTCATGGCCGATCTGCTGCGTGACTTTTACGCCTCCGCCAACTGGCTTCCGACGGTGGAAGTGGCCAATACGGCTGATGTGGCGAACCACCTGCTCAATTTCAGCGCCGATATCGCGCTTGTCGAAGGACCGATCTTTGACCTGGATCTGGTGACAGAGCCCTGGATGACTGACGAGCTGGTTGTGGTGGCCCCGCGCGGCCACCGCCTCACCGAGGAGAAGGCAACCTGGGACCGTCTCTCCAAAGAGCGCTGGATTCTTCGCGAACCCGGTTCCTCGACCCGTATCTTCTTTAATGCGCAGCTCTCGCAGAAACTCTACTGCCCCAAGATTGTTGCCACGATTAACAGTTTCGAGGCGATTATCGGCATGGTGATGAACGGCATGGGGCTCACCTTCATCTCGAGCCGTGTGCTCTCCGACCCGTTCTTCGGTCCGCGTCTGGCCCGGGTGGAGCTGCCGGAGAAGTTCGAACGTCAGCTGAGTTTCCTCCGCCATCGCGAAAAATACATCTCCCGCCACATGGAGCAGCTCGTCTCGTTCTGCCGCCGCTGGGTGCCTTCGCGCCTCGAGCATGAGGCCCGTCAGGAAGCCCGCAACGAGAGTATCCGTCTCTGAGCGGTGCACACCGCATAACGGAAAAGGCGTGTCGCTGGCGACACGCCTTTTTCCATTTCCGGGTTTCTCCCCGCTCAGAGCAGCGCTTCGATGGCGCCGGCGAGCTCGGCCTCTTCAGTGAGGCCTTTTTTGCGCATCACCTCGCGACCGTTTCTGTCAAAGAGAATGAGCTCCGGGGTGACCGTGACCTGAAAGCGGTCAATCACACCGGGATCGTTATCCATCTCCACAATGTAGATTTTCGCCCGGCCCGTGTCGTCAAAGCGCCGGCTCAGATTTTCCATTCTCGGTTTCATGGCGCGGCACGGAACGCACCAGACAGAACTCACCTCCAGCAGTGTCACTTTTCCCGGCGCAGGAATAACGGCGTCGGGCTCGGCGGGCACTCTGGCGGCGGCAGAGGGCAGGTGAGCTGCAAGACACAGGGCTGCTGCAGCACTCAAGACGGTTAAAAGCGGGGTGCGGTCGGATCGGGTCATGGCGGTTTTCTCGCAGTGAGGTCGTGTTTTCTCTGCCTATTGTAGCGGGAATGCTAGCCTTTGTGCGCCGCCGGTCGCACCGGCCCCCGGCGCTTTTGAGTAGAACTCCTTATGCCAAAGCCCGAACAATCGGCGTAGTATTAACGATACCATTTACTGAGCAAAGCGCCCGCAGGGCGCGCCAAAGGAGAAACTGACAAATGATCAAACCGCATAAGCTGGTGATTCTCGGTCTCGGTCACGTGGGTTCTGCAGTGCTTGCCCGCGCCGTGTCCTCCCGTCTTTTTGCAGAAATTGTGTGTGTGGATGTTCTCAAAAATGTTTCGCACGGCGAAGCGCTCGACGCCGAGCATGCCACACCGGACCGTGACCTCTACGGTGTGCGTGTGCGCTCTGGGGATTATGCAGACTGCGCGGATGCGGATGTGATTATCTGTGCCGCGCTGATTTCCATCGGCCCGGGGGCCTCTGACCGTCTGGCGCTTGCCCGACATAACATCCCGGAAATGCGTGAACTGATGGCGGAGGTGACCCGTTACACCCGTGATGCCGTCATGATCGTGATCACCAACCCGCTCGACGTGGTGGTGCATGTGGCAGCCACCGAGTTTGACTACAGACCGGGCCGTCTGTTCGGTACCGGCACCTCGCTCGAAACCCTGCGTCTGAAGCGTATCCTTGCAGACCGCTACAGCGTCAACGCTTTTGACGTGCAGGGGTACTGCCTCGGCGAGCACGGCAACTCGGGCTTCCCGGCCTATTCGACGGTGAGCATCGCCGGCGCCGGTGTCAATGACCTCGACCGTGTCTTCGGTCTTGCTGATCAGCTCGACCGGGCCGCCGTGGCCGAACGTGTGGTGAAGGTTGCCTACGAGGTGAACAACTCCAAGGGCTGGACCAATACCGGTATTGCCACCGCGGCAGTCAGCCTTGCCCGTGCCGCACTGATGAACGAAAAGTCGGTCTATCCGGTCTCTGTGCCGATGACGGGCGAGTACGGTCTCAGGAACGTTTCGCTCTCGCTGCCGGCCATCATCGGGGCCGGGGGTGTTGAAAAGCGTCTGCTTCTCAACCTGCCCGACGAAGAACTCGCACTGCTCGAAAAGAGTGCGGAAAGCGTCAAACTCGTGCTTCGTGAGAACAATGTGATCGGACCGGCTGACTGAACGGGTTCGGGGCTGCCGGCAGCAGCCTGAAAAACAAACGGCGCAGTGTCCGCTCGAGGATCTGCGCCGTTTTTCTTTTGTCTGAGGACACTGCGTCAGCGCACCGTCCTCAGGTTAGCTCGCCCGAAGGTTTACTTTTCACTCTTTTTGTGAATCGTGAACTTGTGGCACTGGTTGCAGACGAGCTCGGGTTCGCTCTTGTCGGCCTTGTGGCATTCCACGCAGTCGACTTCACCGAGATGCGAGTAGTGCGGGTTGGGCACGAGGTCGCGGGTCTGTTCAGCGAGTTTGTCAAAGGAGCCGTGGCACTTCAGACACTGGCCCTTCACGGCCCAGGTGCTCTCCTGCTTGGGCCACATCGAGCCGTGCATCTGGCTCAGTGTGGGTTTGGCCTTGGGAGCCGTGCTGTCGGCGGCGCCGGCAAAAGGAGCGGCGGTAAGAGCGGCAGCAAAGGCTGCGGCAAGAATCACTTTTTTCAACATTTCATTCATCCCCAAAATTATTTGCCCATCGATTTGGCGCGTTTCGTGGCATGTTCACCGGCAATACGGCCGAACACGGTAGCGGCACCGAGCTGGGCACCGCCCGCGTAGTTGTGGAAGAAGATGCCGCCGGCGGCATTACCCACAGCGTACAGACCCGGGATCGATTCGCCGTCGAGGTTCTGGATGCGGGCGAAACGGTCGATGAGCGGGCCGCCGAAGGTGGCCGTCATGCCGCCCTGGAACGGGATGGCATAGAACGGAGCCTTGGCCACGGGGTGAGGCTTCTTGTAGGTGCACGGCGGCGTCATTTCCTTGAGTTTGCCGTTCTTGAGCGCCTCGTTGTAGTCGTCCACGGCCTTTTTGACCGCTTCCGCCGGGAGTTTGACCTGTGCGCAGAGCTCTTCGATGGTGTCGGCCTTGCCGTAGGGGGAGTTGAGGTGATCAAACTTCGGGATGACCTTGTCGAGCACGGAGCAGTCGCTGTCGACGATCACCCAGGCCATGTTGTCGAGCGTCTGCTGGGCGGTCGTACGGGCCTTGATCACGTAGGTGTTGTTTTCGTCCATGAAGCGCACACCGGAGGTGTTGACCTGCACGCCGTAGCCGGAGTTGAGAACGTCAGCCGGGTTGACGTGCGTCGCACCGACGATCGGGCCGGAGTGGAACTGGTCCATGTTGACGAATTTTGTGAAGAGCGGCATCGTGAGCGAGATGTTTTCGCCCGTTGTCGAGCGCGAGCCGCGCAGCACCATGCGGGTGGCCCAGCCGCCGATGTAGCGGTCGACCATTTCCGGATTGGCGGAGAAGCCGCCGGTGGCAATCACCACACCGCCGCGGGCGTTAACCGTCTTCTGACCGGCCGGGGTGAGGAAGCGGGCGCCGGTGACGGCAAATTTGTCGTCGTGCAGCAGCTCGATCGCCTTGTGCTGGAAGAACATGGGAATGCCGCGCTTCTTGGCGGCGGCAAGCAGTTTGCGCACGAGCTGCGCACCGCCGGTGATGCCTTCACCGTCGACACGGCAGGTGCGGCCAAGACGCGGATAGGGCATCTGGCGGATCTTGCCGAACTTCACACCGATATCGCTTTCGAGCCAGTCGATGCCGGCGGTGATGTTGTCGGTGTAGACGCGGTTGAGCACCGGGTCGCCCATGTGCTTGGAGATGTCCATCATCATGGCGTAGAAATCTTCAGCCGTATCCTTGATGCCCTGTTCAATCTGATGGCGGGAACCCCAGCCGCAGACGGAACCGAGGGCGAAAATAGCGTTGCCGTCAGGACGGTCGCGCTTTTCAAAGAGGGCAACCTTCGCACCGGCGTCATGAGCCGTGATGGCGCTCACGAGACCGGCAGGGCCGGCACCGATCACAACCACGTCATACTGTTCGGCGGGGGCGGGGCGTTTCTGAGTGGCCTGGGCGGCTTCAACCAGCGGGGCAGTGCCGAGCGCGGCAGCGCTCACAAGGCCGGAGGTCAGAAAGCCGCGACGTTTCATGTTCATGGACATTGATGTATCTCCTGAAATTGCGGGGTCTGTTTGTGCGGTCTGCCGGGGCCTCAGTCTCAGGCCGGCATCGCCGCTGACAGGCTTAATGTAGTCTTAAGTAACCACTAAGTAGTCTTTAGTGATGTCAAAAGGTGCCGTTTTTTCTTTTCACTAGAGGTGTGTTTTCTATGGAAAAACCTCTTCTGACCGGGTTGCGGCGGCGCAGTGCGAAGGCCGCTTTTAGGTACAATGGAGCTGTTTGACACTGTGCCCGTTTTTCTCCTTATGTCTCAGCCTTCTGCCAGCCGTCCTGCCCGAAACGGGCGTTTTCTCTGTCTGCTCTCTGTCCTTGCGTTTGCGTGGATGCTCGGCGCTTCGCCGGCAGCCGGAGAGACTGCCGCACTTCCTCCCAATACACGACCGCCTGCGCCCCTTGAGGTGGATACGGAAAATGTGACCGGACAGATCAGCGAGGAGGATGTGACGGTGGTGAGCAAGGCGAGCGAGCTCGTTTACGGCTACACCGACTTCGGCTGGCCGAGTCCGGAGCGCCCGCTGCGGCTTGGTATCGTGCGCTACGCCACACCGGCCCCGCTTGAAGGACTGCTCGATGCAACCATCAGTCAGCTGAAAAACTTTTTTGGCGAATCCACGCTCTCGGTGCGGATCTATTCGCTTGAGCAGCTCAGTGAGGCGGTTCACAAGGGCGAAGTTGATATTTTTATTTCCAGCTCCGGGCGTTTCCGCAGGCTGGTGCTTGAAGGCGCGAGAGACCTTGCTACAGGACTCTCCAAAAACTATCCCGATCCGAACCGCAGCGATGCGGTGGCCATGGTGGTGAAGGCCTCGCGCACGGATCTGCGCACGCTTGACGATCTGCGGGGCACACGGCTTGTGACCAGTGTGAAGGAAGGCTTCACCGGGTATGACATCCCGATGGGCGAGATCGTCCGCGAAGGCTACCCGATAGAGAATTTCTTCTCCCGGGAGCTTTTTCTCGGCGACGGTAATCATATAGCGGCGGCTTTTGAAAAACTGCGCCGTAACGAGGCCGACGTGGCCTTTACGCGTCTGTGTCTGCTCGAGAAGCATCTTGCCCGGCATCCGGAGGAAAAAGGACTCTACCGTGTGGTGCATCCGATGCAGGAGGAGGGCGAAGTGTGTCAGCGCTCCACGGAACTCTATCCGGCCTGGACCGTTGCCACCACCTCGCGCACCGATCCGAGGCTCTCCCGGCTTGTGACCCGGGCGCTGCTGCAGATGCCGCCTGCGGGCGACGAAGGGTTTTACTGGGGTGTGGCGACCGACTACTCGCGGGTGGATCAGCTCTTTGAGCAGCTCCACGTGGGCCCGTACCGGTACCTGGACGAATGGACGCTCGAGCGGATCTGGAAGCGCGCCAGAGGCTGGGTGTTTGCCGTGCTCGCCGCGCTCGCCGCCCTGATCGGACACAGTCTGCGTGTGGGCTATCTCGTGCGGCTTCGCACCGCAGAGCTTACCCGGGCGCTCGAAGAGCAGCGCAGGCTGGAAATCCGCACGCGTGAGGCCGGCGAGCGCATCGACCGGCTCGAGCGTATCGGCGCTGTCGGACAGCTTTCGAGTATTTTCGCGCATGAGATGCGCCAGCCGCTCTCCGCACTCTCGCTGTACGTGTTTGCACTGCAGCGCGGGATGAAAAAACTTCCGGTGCCGGCGGGTGATACCGCCAGACTTGATGCGATTTTCGAGAAAATCAGCCGGGAAACTGAACGTGCCAACAGCATTGTCGAACGGGTTCGGCTTTATGCCAGGGCGGACCGTCCGCCGCGCAATACCGCCTCCATTCGTTCGATTCTCAGCAAGGCCGTGAGCGATCTGAAACTCTCTGCGCGATTCAAGGGCGAGATCCATCTGGTGCCCGGTGAAGACGTTGAACTCACTGTGGACACGCTCGGGATGGAGCTCGTTTTTGTGAATCTGCTCAAAAATGCGCTTGAAGCGCAAAGACCTGCAGGGCAGCAGGCACGGGTCATCGTTAAAATGCACAGAAGCGAGGACGGGAGTGATTTGCTGATCACGTTTGACGATAACGGTCCTGTGCTCACGCCAGAGAGCCGTGAGGCGATTCTCGGCACCCCCACAAGCACCAAGGCCACGGGTCTCGGACTCGGGCTGAGTATCGTGCGCAGTATTCTGGAGGTGCACAGTGCCAGACTCACCTATACCTTCAAGTCCGAAGGGGGTGTGATTGCGGAGGTCAGCATTCCGCTTCTGGAAGAGTCACAGCGCAAAGAAGGAGAAAATTCATGACGCAGACGGAAAAACCCGCACCGGCCGGTATTGCCGGACTGCAGAAAAAGGCGCTCATCCGGGTGGTCGACGATGACATATCGGTGAGAGACGCGCTGCAGTGTGTACTCGAAATCGAGGGCTGGAAAGTGGCCACTTTCGAGAGTGCGGAAAGCTATCTCAAAAGCGACTCGCCGTCAGTCCCCGGCGTTGTGGTGATGGATATCCGTATGCCGGGCAGATCCGGACTCGAGGCGCAGGTTGAAATGCGCGAGCGTGACTGGCACACCCCGATTGTTTTTCTCACCGGACACGGCGAGGTGGATATGGCGGTGATGGCACTCAAGCGCGGTGCGGTCGATTTTCTGCAGAAACCCGTTGATAACGAGCGTTTTCTTGAGGCGGTCGCACAGGCTGCGGCGCTCTCGATGCGCGCCGTGCCGGGGGACACGGACGAGAGGCCGGCCGAGCGGGCGGCCGGCCGCTGGGAGACGCTCACAGACAAGGAGCGCACGGTGGCACGGCTCATCGCCGGGGGACTCACCAACCGGCAGACGGCGGAGCGTCTCGGCAACGCGATCCGCACGGTGGAGGTGCACCGCGCAAACATCTACCGCAAGCTCGAGGTGAAAACACCCGAGGAGCTCGCTGAACTCGTGCGCGCACTTCCTGAGCGCTAAAGCGTTTTTTGCTACACTTTCTCAGACGCGGAAACTTTACCTCTCACTTTTACTAGCGGCCTCAACAAATGAAAATTGCTGTCATCGGATTCGGACTCATCGGCGGCTCGGCCCTTATGGCCTGGCGTGCGTTGCGTGAGAAAGGCGTTGAGCCCTTCACTGAGCTCAGCACGGTTGCCATGGATCTGAATCCGGAGACCCTGCGTTACGCCCGCGAGCACCAGCTCTCGGATCTGGTGACCGACAGCGTGGAGGTGGCTGTCAGAGACGCGGACTACATTGTTGTGGCAGTCCCCCCGGGGGCCACCCGCAGTGTGTTTCAGACGATTTCACGTTTTGCGCCCCGCAATGCCATTGTGAGCGATGTTGCGAGTGTGCGTGCGCCCGTGGTGGCTGCCGCCCGCGGTTCGCTCAGGGCGGATCTGTGGGCGCATTATGTGCCGCTGCATCCGATCGCCGGCAGTGAAAAAAGCGGCATTGAGGCGGCTGTGCCGTCGCTTTTTGAGGGGGCGGCTGCCGTGCTCACCCCGCTCGCCGGTGTCGACAGTGACTCCATCAGTCTGGTGAGCCGCCTCTGGGAGGCGACCGGTGCCCGTATTGTGGTGATGAGTCCCGAGACTCACGACCGCGTGTATGCGCTCGTTTCGCATGCCCCGCATCTGATCGCCTACGCGATGATGCGTGCGACAAAGATGTCACCCGTGGGCGGTCAGGCACTGAAGGCCGCCGGCGGCGGTTTCCGTGACTTTACCCGCATTGCTCAGGCCGATCCCATGCTCTGGCGCGATATTTTCATTGCCAACCGTCGTGCACTGCTTGAGACGCTCGACATTGTGGATGCCGCCATGCGGGAGCTGCGCCGGGCGGTCGAGGAGGAGGATGTCTCGCATATGACAGCGCTGCTTACCGAGGCGCGTGACACACGCCGTGAAATGGCGGGACTGCTCCCGCCCGTGACGCTCGGCCGGAAAAATCCGCCGGCGCAGGAATGAGGTTCCGGCCGGGAGTCCCCTCGGCAGGAGTATTGCACGGCGAGGCGTGCACAATGTAGAATGTGCGTGCAAAAGATTCGAGCAAGCGGTTAGGTCTTCAGTGGTCTAGCCGCTTTTCTCTAAACGGGCAGCGCAATCGGAAAAAAATAAAAAAAACCGCCCGAGAGCTCTTTCACCGGAAAGAGCGTTTTTAACCTTCCGGTTACCGTCCTGCGGCCGATCCCTTTTTTTCAGCGGCCGCCGGCAGGCGGACCGGTGACGGAAACGCAGAGCCTCTCCTTTTGGCAGTGCCGCTACAGCGGTGCCGCCGGCGGCGTTTCCGCCCTTGTACCAGGCAGGACAGAATTACTATGACTGACAGTCACACCGAGGGATCCGTGCAGCAGAGTCCGGCTGCTCAGATGCCCAACTGGGTGGACCCCATTGAAGAGCAGGACCTTATCGCCAGACGGCGCAGCATCCATGCGATGCCCGAAGCCGGCTGGACGGAATTCATTGCCACGGCCTCGGCAGTGAAATACTTTGAGGGTCTCGGCTACGAGGTCCGCTGCGGGCGGGAGATTATCGACCCGATGTATGTGCGCGGCCGCAATCCCGACGAGGTGACACTCTCCGAGGCGAAAGCCCGCGCGCACGGCGTCGCCGAAAGCATGCTCGAGCGCATGTCGGGCATCACCGGGCTGGTGGCGACTTACGACACCGGCAAACCCGGCCGCACAATTGCCATCCGTATTGAACTCGATGCCCTTTACATGGACGAACCTGAAGACGTCACGCATATTCCCTTCAGAGAGGGGTTTGCGAGCCGGCGTCAGGGGGTGATGCATGCCTGCCTGCGGACATGACGGTCACCAGTCGGTGGCATATGCGCTGGCACGATTCGTGGTGGAAAACCGCCACAATCTCTCCGGACGCGTGAAGTTTATCTTTCAGCCGGGCGAGGAGGGCTCGCGCGGCGCCTACCCGATGGTGAAGTCGGGCTGCGTGGACGATGTGGACCTGCTCCTGTGCGCACACATAGCCGTGGATATCAAGGCGGGCACCGTTGTGGCCGCACCGGAGAAATTCCTCTGCACGACTAAAATCGACTTCATGTTCGAGGGCGAGGCCAGTCACGCCGGTATGCAGCCGCAGATCGGCCGCAATGCGCTTCTCGCCGCAGCCGACGCTTCGCTCCTTCTGATGGCGCTGCCCCGTCACTCTGACGGTATGACGCGTGTGAATGTCGGGACAATGCACGCAGGGGAGGGCCGTAATGTGGTCGCCTCGCATGCCAAGCTCGAAGTCGAGGTGCGCGGGGAGAATGAGGCGATCAACCAGTCGCTGACCCGTATCGCACTGCAGCGTGCCGAGGGCTGCGCAATGGCCTTCGGTGTGCGCTGCCGCCATCAGATCATGGGGGAGGCGGTGGACTTTGTGCCTGATGATTCCGTCACGCAGATGATCTCGATCTGCGCCCACCGTGCCCGCCGCTGCAACAAGGTGCTGGCCACAGCCCCGCTCAACAGCAGTGACGACGCCACGCTGATGATCCGCCGTGTGCAGAGTCTCGGCGGCAAGGCGGGGTACTTCCTTGTCGGTGCCGCCCTTGCGGACCAGCACGAGCATGCCAGTGTGGACTTTGATGAGGCCTCGCTTCTGACGCTCTACGACGTGTACACCAATCTGCTGATCGGTTATTCGGGCGGCTGGTAGGCGAGGCCTGCCGCGGCTCATTTTCACAGCGCCGGTTCAGACCGTTTTACGGGCAGTTGACTGCCTGAAACCGGTCGCCGGCGTTTTCTTTGCGGCCGGACTAAAGGAGTGTACCGGCGTTAAGGAAAAACTACACCATTTCCTCAAGATGATCGCAAAATTTGAACCAAGTCAAAAGAAGTGGAAAAAATACTCAAAAAGGTGAATAACCAAGGGATAACCCCAAGCCAAAATGAGGTGTTTTTACCACTGACATAAGGTTCGTGAAAGAATTCACTGATAGATTCACTCTCGAAGGCGCGGGAAATTTAAGCGAAACGTAAGATTGAACCGTTCGCTCTCCCGTGCATCAGTTCCATAAGAAAGGAAATACAGAATATGAAGAAGACCCCGCTTATCGTTGCCCTTGGTCTGGCTCTGCTCGCCGGTACGGCTGCCGCTGAATTCAAAGACATTACTGTTAACGGTCAGGTGATCAGTAAGGCTGCTCAGGAAAAGCTTGCCGCCTCCACGCTCGCCATGGATCAGAATCCCCATGCCATCGCCGATCCGGACTTCGAAGACAATGTCCGCACGATGCTCATTGAAGCCAAGGTGATGGCCGATGTGGCCCGCAAGGCCGGTCTGGACAAACAGCCTGATGTTCAGGAGGAAATCAACACGCAGACCAACATGATTCTGATGAATCGTGCGATCGGCGAATTCCTCAAGAAGAACCAGGTGACCGATGAAGAGGTGAAGGCCGCCTACGACAAGGAAAAGGCCTCCTGGGGTGATGAGGAAGTGCGCGTGCGTATGATTATTGTCAAGGACAAGGTTGAAGCCGCTGTGATCCTCAAGGGTCTGCAGAAGGGTGACGATTTTGCCAAGATCGCCGCTGAAAAGAGCCTTGACGAATCCACCAAGGAACATGGCGGTCTCGTTGACTGGATGAGCCCGAACAGCTACCGCGCTGACCTGCGCAGCGTCATCAAGTCCCTCAAGAAGGGCGAGATGGTCAAGGAACCGGTTCAGAGCGCCTCGGGCTTTTTCATTCTCAAGCTCGAAGACGTGCGTAAGGCTGAAATGTTCCCCACCTTCGACAAGTACAAGAACGATCTCAAGCATCAGCTCATCAACCGCAAGGTTCAGGGCTATGTCCGTGAACAGGTCATGGCTGCTGACGTGAAGAAGTAATCAGCTGATCTGTCTTTTCCTCGGGAAGGTTCCGCTGTGAGTGGCGGGGCCTTCCGCGTGAAAGAGGCTCCTGCAGCCGCAGGGAACTTTTGAACAAACGCCGACCTGCCCAGTTTCAAGTGTGGTAGGCGGCGTTTTCAGTATCCGCACGCGCGGCGGAGTCTCTTTGCTAACCACTGAATATGGGGAGGTGCTTGTGATAGCGGAACTCGGTCATTTTGCGCTCTTGCTCGCCTGTGTGGTCTCACTGATCGGCTTTGTGCTCCCGCTCATCGGCGCGCACAAAGGCTTCAGCGGCTGGATGCGCTGCGGCCAGGCGGCATCCGCCGTGACTGCCGTGCTTGCGACAGTCGCGCTCGGTGCACTGACACTGGGCTTTATTACGAGCGATTTTTCAATTCTGAATGTCGCGCGGCATTCCAATATGACGCTGCCAGCGGCTTATAAGGTCGCTGCGGTGTGGGGCTCGCACGAAGGCTCCATTCTTTTCTGGGTGACAGTGCTCTCCTGGTGGGGACTGCTTGTTGCCGTCACCGCAAGGCACCTTCCGGAGCGTGTGCTTGCGCGCATTCTCGGAACGCTCTCGGGCATCGCCTTCGGACTTTTTCTGTTCATTACGCTCACCTCCAACCCGTTTCTGCGGCTTTTCCCGCCGGCGGCTGACGGCGCGGATCTGAATCCGCTGCTGCAGGACCCGGGGATGATTTTCCATCCGCCGCTTCTCTACCTCGGGTATGTGGGCTTTTCGGTGCCGTTTGCCTTTGCCGTCGCCTCGCTTCTGAGCGGACGGCTTGATGTGCACTGGGCGCGCTGGATGCGTCCCTGGACGACGATGAGCTGGGTGCTCCTCACGCTGGGGATTTCGCTCGGCTCGTACTGGTCGTACTACGAACTCGGCTGGGGCGGCTGGTGGGCCTGGGACCCGGTGGAAAACTCCTCGATCATGCCCTGGCTCACGGGCACTGCGCTCATGCACAGTCTGCTGGTGACGGAAAAGCGCGGAGCCTTCCGGCTCTGGACTGTGTTTCTGGCGATTCTCACCTTTGTGCTGTCGCTGCTCGGAACCTTCCTGGTGCGCTCCGGTGTGCTTAACTCCGTGCATGCTTTTGCAGCGGATCCCGAGCGCGGACTCTTCATCCTGATCTTCCTTTTTGTGGTGATCGGGCTCTCGTTTGCACTCTTTCTCGCACGCGCCGGACGTGTTGCCGAGTATGTTCCCTGGCAGCAGCTCTCGCGTGAAGGGGGACTTTGGGCCAACAATGTGCTCCTGATTCTGGCCACCGGGGTGATTCTGCTCGGTACGCTTTATCCGCTCACGCTTGATGTGCTCTTTGATACGAAAATTTCGGTCGGTGCTCCGTATTTCAACACGGTGTTCTGTGCGGTCTTCCTGCCGCTCGCACTTCTGATGACGCCCGGTATCGGTCTGCGCTGGAAGAGCGGAAAAGCCGCCGAACTTGCGGCACTGTGTCTGCCTGCGGGCATTCTCTCCGCGGTCCTTGCCGCGCTGATGACGGCCTTTGGCGCCTCGCCCGCCGTGCCTGAAGGGCAGAGCCCCGCGGTGAGTGCCTACGCAGGACTCTTTTTTGCCTGGTTTGTCGCTTTCTTTGTCGTGACCGGCCCCGTCATTGATATTGTGCGCCGTGTGAAAACGGGGGGAGGGCGTGCTCTGACACTGGCCTCTCTCGGTATGGCGGTTGCGCATATCGGTGTCGGTCTCACGATTGCCGGCGCGCTGGTGGTGAGTATCACCGAAGAGGAACGCAATGTGACGATGTATCCGGGGCAGATCATGACGGTGGCGGATGTGACCTACCGTTTTGACAGGGTCGAACAGGTGAGAGGTCCCAACTACAATGCCGCCATCGGCACGCTTACCGTGCTCGACAGCAGCGGGAAAACGCTCACGGTCGTGCGTCCTGAAAAGCGCAACTACGACAGCGTCACCTCGATGTCGATGACCGAGGCGGCGATTGTGCACCGTCCCTGGGAGGATCTCTACGCCTCCATGGGGGTGCCCACGCCTGATGAAAAAGGCTGGGTGATGCGTCTGTACGTCAAGCCCTGGGTGCTGCTGATCTGGATCGGCACGCTCGCAATGGCGCTCGGCGGTCTGATGGGGTTTGCTGCAGGGTTCGCCCGCGGGCATAAAAAGGTACAGTGAGGAGGTGCGTGAAATGAAACTGATAAAAAGAGGTCTCGTCGCGTCGCTTCTGGCGGTATATCTCGGCACTGCTGCCGCAGCCGGTATGAGCCCGGATGCGGTACTCGGGAAAAAAGACAGCGCCGGTGAGGCGCAACTGCCGACAGTTGCCCAGCCCGCGCAGATGGATCCGAAAACAAATGCCCGTCTCGTTGAAATCAGCCGTCAGCTGCGCTGTCTGGTCTGCCAGAACGAGTCGATCGCGGAGAGTACCACCGAGGTGGCCGCGGATCTTCGCAATGAGACGGCCAGAATGATCCGTGAAGGCAAGTCCGACAGTGAGATCATCGAATCGATGGTTGAGCGCTACGGCGAGTTTGTACTCTATAACCCGGCCTTTAAGGCTAACACCTGGCTGCTGTGGCTCTCCCCTGTGGTCTTTTTCCTTCTCGCGCTTGTCGCGATTGTGAAGGGGGCAGGCCGCAGAAGGCAGGGCGGCACGCGTCAGGCCGCAGACAGCGAGCTTGCGCTGGCTGCCGCCATGCTCAGAGGAGAAAAGCCTTTTGATGCTGCTCTGCTCAGAGGCGGGACGAAAGCTCAGGGAGAAGCATGATGCCGCACACACTACAATGGATTTTTATCGCTTCTGCATCGGGTCTGATTATTCTGGCGCTGGCACTCTTTGCCTGGGCGCTTTTCACCCGCGGCAATCCGGCCAGGGCGAGAGCCATCCGGGAGGCGGATGCCTTTGCGCTCAGAAGTCATGAATGGCGCCAGCTTAAGGCCCGTCTGGACAAAGGGGAAATCGGCACGGATGCTTTCGCCCGCGAGGAACGTCAGCTCGCCGCAGCGCTTATTGACGATCTGAGCGTGCCCGAGGAGGCGGCCAGCAAGACCGGAAGCGATATCGCTCCGGTGCTGCGCTGGGGAACGATTGTTGCCCTCATTGTTGCCATTCCGGCGGGCAGTGCGGGACTGTATCTGCGCTACGGCGACTACTCGGCGCTTGATGACCGCGCGATTGCACAGATCGACGCTGTCAGAACCGAAGAGCAGCGTGCTCAGGAAATGACGCAGACCATGGCCTCACTCGAGGAGGCGGTGAAAAAGAATCCCGATCAGCTTGAGGCCTGGGAGATTCTGGCCGACCAGTACACCACGTATGAAGAGTTCCACAAGGCGGTCACCGCCTGGCGCAATGTCTCGCGTCTCAAACCCGATGACGTGACCGCGGCGGTGAACTTCCTCGATGCGCTCGTGGCGATTGGCGACGTTGATACGCAGGAGGTTCAGGATCTGGTCAAACGCATTCTCAGACTTGATCCGCATGAACCCAAGACGCTGGTGCTTGCCGGGCTGCTCAACTACCAGAAGGGCAGTTACAGCGATGCTGTGCTCTACTGGAACCGTCTGCGCCAGAATATTCCCGAGGGTGATGAGATGCGGCAGGTGCTCGATGAAAACATCGCGCGTGCCATGAAGGAGGGCAACCTGAAGAATCTGCCGCTCGATACCGCACCGCCGCCCGCACCGGTGATGATGCCAAAAGGTATGCCGGGCGGTATGGGTGGCATGCAGGGGGGCGCGATGCCGCCGGCCGGCGGAATGCCGGGTTCAATGGGCGGCGCACAGCGTCTGCCGCCGATGGGCTCGGGCGGTCTGCCTTCGGCAATGCCGCTCACGCCACAGAAGTAATCCTCCACAAAACAGACGGGCTCCGGAATTTCCGGAGCCCGTTTTCCTTAGAGTGTATCGAGAAGGTCGCCGTCAGGTCTGAATTCGAAAGTAAGCCGCTCCGGACAGAGTACGGGGTCATCGGCCTGGCGGATTTCCATTCCCAGACCGGCGGCAAAAATCAGTTCACCGTCGAGCCAGATAAGCGGATACTGCGAGTTGCTCTTGAGCGGAAGGTGATGCTCGGCGTACAGATCCTTGAGATTTTTGGACAGTTTGAGCGGATAGAGTTTGAGTTTTTCTCCTCCCTGACGGGTTTTCACCTCAACGCACCCTTTGCGCAGGCGCTCTGCGGCGATACCGTGCTCATCGGGAGCCGCGCGCCGGACAGTCAGCTCTCCGTGCCAGGCGGGCAGGGAGAGGCGGCATTCGCCGTCAATCTTCAGTTCCATAACGTTTGCACGGGCATTGGTGCGCTGCGTTTTTTCACCGAGCACAAGGTAGCTTCCCCAGCGGCGCAGTTCCCGGTCTTTGAGACGGAAACTGAGTGCGGAGTCGTTTTGCGACTCGCGGATGCTTTTGAGCAGGGCTGCCAGTCTGTCGGGTTCAGGTGAACTGATGTCCTGCGCCTCAAACCATGCCCGCAGACACCAGGCCTGACGGGCCGGCGCAAGCTTGAGCAGGGAGGCGATTCTCAGGCCTGAGTGCTGAGCGTCAAAGCAGGTTTTCAGGTCCTCACGCGCCACTTCCCGCAGGGTGTCGAGCGCCTCCTCAGTGAGTTCTATGCTTCTTCTGGCGGCATTGCGAAATCCCGGTCGCATCGCCTCAAACACGGGGAGCACCTCCGTCTGCAGCGCCGTAGCGGCAGCGGGAACAGGCTCCGTACGAATCTGTTTGAGATAGCGCTCGAGTGTGGCAATACCGACACTGCGCCAGGGCGTCAGCAGGCGCGGGGCGTTTCTGCCGGCAGGTATCACGAAGGGGGCTATACCCTCGGGACCCATGCCGGTGAGCCAGGCATCGAAGAAGTTCTGGAGTTCCTCATCGGCACACAGCGGCGAAATGACCACGTCATCATGGTGCCGGGCGGCAGACCTGAGCAGTGCCTTGGATTTCTGAGTGCGCAGGGCTGCGCCGGGATGACGGGACTGAGGACTGATATAGACCGGTACTGTCTCAAGGGCAATGCCGAGCGAGGCCGTTTCTGCCTCGAGCCGGGCAACGGCCTCGGGCGGGTATGTGCTCACGGAGTCTTTCAGAAAGAGGGCGCGGAGCCGGCCCGCATTGAGTTTTTGCGCGCTCAACGCGCGGGCTGCGACATGGATGAGCGCAATCGAGGCGGTATCAGGTCTGACGCACAGCAGCACATAGAGCGGGTTGACTGCCGTAAGACAGAAATGCTGCTCGTCCTTAAAGCCGGCCGGATCTGCTTCGAGCGCCTCCCGCAGGAGCCGTGTGAGCTTTTCTGCGAGCGTGGAGAGACGGCGCGACTGACGGCCCGGAGTTTTTGCACGCCGGGCTCTGCGGCCGGCATTTTCTGAATGCTGACCGTCTGGCTGGGTTGAAAGCAGAGTTGGATTCTCGGGCATGGAACAGTCCTGATGTATTGACCGTGAAAAAGAGCCGGTCGGACGGCTCAGAAGGCTTTCTGTATTGTACTACGCATAAGATATGCGCTCAGGGCGGCACTCAGGTGCGGGTGCCGCAGGCGAGACGCTCCCGGCCGTATGCCTGCAGATGCAGTTGCAGACAAAAATATGTGATGCCTGCACGGGATGCAGACGCAAACAGGCTTGAAAAGGCATGCTATAATTCGCGTCTCACTTTCGGAGTTTGTTCTGAATTCCGGAACTGCGCCTCCTTGTGGAAGGGTGGCAGAGTGGTTGAATGCACCGGTCTTGAAAACCGGCGAAGAGCAATCTTTCGTGGGTTCGAATCCCACCCCTTCCGCCAAAAGCCTCTCTTTTCAGCTTCTTAAATATTTTTAAAACGCCTCTTCTTCTGCAGTTGTTTTGGGCTGAAACTCTCTTTTCGGCGAATATTTTAATTTCCTCAGAAAAACAGCCTAATCCACCGCTCAATAGTACGCAGGACAGTACACAAAAACCATTGCCCGATGGCAGATATTCCTGCTCAACCGGTAACGATTCGTTCAGGATTTTTAAAAAATCACGACGGTATCTAAGGCAGAAGTTCAGCACAAATGTCGTTCAGCGTTTTGATAAAGGATTTTGTGTCAACAAAATAGTTCGGATAAGCCTTACGAAGATCCTTCATGCCGCCGGCAGCGGCAAGCACAACATCGATTTCTGGATTGTTTCTCTCCTGATGTTCCAGCAGCATGTACATTTTTCCAGCAAGCTGGTTTTGTTTATGTGTGAATGGAATAAAGGTGGTTGTTTTTTCACCTGTGTTAAGGATGAGCAGATAGTAGCCGTCGGCGGTTTTGTTAACGACACCGGCTGAGGCTTCCACGGCCGTTGTAAAGGCTGAAAGCTTGGCAAAAACACCCAGTTCGGTTTCCAGCGCCTTAAATTCAGTGGCAATTTCAACTGGTGATTTGCCGGCGAGGACAGGAATCACCGGCTGCTTTTCACGGATAGAGAACAAAGCACTGCAGAGGCGGAAAAAGTGTTTGAACTTTTCTGTACCTTCGCCGGTCTTGAAAGATGATTTCTCAATCACTCCCATCGTCTCGACAGCAGTCGCCCAGTAATGCTGAAATCTCGTACGGATTTGAACTTCGATCAGCATACCGTTAAGACTTTCATGCTGAGGCAGGGTTGGATGGTATTTGAAGACCTGATGGATCCCGCGATAACCGTCAGACTTTGGATTTTCAATATAGTCTTTTGGCGGTATAACGGGAACATGCTTATGTTGCCCCTTGATCAGTGCAGCATGCAGTTTTCTGACTTCCTCAACGGTATCCACGACAGCACGAATGCCACCGATATCCTGCATCCTGTCAAGCTGCATATCGGGAAACCTTTTGAGTTTTGCCGTGATTGAAGGCGTTCTTTTCAGGCGCTGAGCAACAAAGGCAGAGCGGATGCCAAGATTTCGGATTTTCTTTCTGATCAGTGCCTGAAAGGTATCGATCGGACAAAAGTAGCAGGCACGCCAGTCCGACAGAGTGCTCAAAGCCTCTTCCAGATCAGAGGATGACAGCCCCTCTTTTCTTAATCTGCTCCCGGCTTCTCTAACAGCCTTTTTTGACGGGACTGAAATCAAATCTTGTGCCATGAGAAATCCTGGTTTGATTGTGGTCAAAGGCGTGACAAAATCTGAGCAGCAGATTCCAACAAACTTCAGGATGCCAGATTTCCGCTGACAGTATAGCTGCCCCGAAAGGAATCGACTCAAAATTCCTGCTGGTCTCCGGAGAAAGACTCACACTTGTATTTTTTGCAGTGCAGTATTAAGGTTAGGAGTTTGTCAGCGACAGTTTTTCTCTTTTTATGCCTCTGGATATCGATCTGGCCCTGGGTGCCCTTAACAAAACAGCTCTTCGTCTGAGTGAGCAGCTCATGGCGCCTCTGGTGCGCAGTCTGAATGCTGCCGCCGAAGAGCTTGCGGCAGCAAGACAGACGGCGTTTGTGCTGATGCCGATGAATCCTGTCCGAGTTGTCATCGCCCTTTCAGGCGGTCGGGATTCCATGTCCATGCTCGATCTGATGGCACGGTTCTTTTACCGCCATCGCCAGTTTCTGGTATCCCGTCTGCGGGTTGTTTATATCCATCACGGACTCTCACCGAACGCTGACGCCTGGCAGCAGCACTGTGAGCGGGAGTCGCGCCGTCGCGGTCTGCCTTTTGAGGCAATCCGTGTGCATGTTGACGCGAGGGAAGGGGGTGTGGAGGCCGCTGCACGTACTGCGCGCTACAGAGCACTTGAGGAAACAGCCTCCTGCAACGGTGATGACATTATCCTGACGGCACATCACGAGGATGACAAACTCGAAACATTTCTTCTTCAGCTTTTGCGCGGGGCAGGTCCTGACGGACTGGCCGGATTCCCCGAGACACGCCAGCTGCGACTGCCCGGTGATGCCATGACTTTTGCCGGACGCCCGGTTCTTCTTTTGCGTCCCTGGAAAAATGTTTCACGCACGCTGATCACTGAGTATGCCCGGTCGGCAAAACTCACCTGGGTTGAAGATGAATCCAATGAAGACGTCACATATGACAGAAACCGGCTGCGCCATGAAGTCATGCCGCTTCTGACACAGATGAATGAGCGGTTTCGTGCCGGGGCGAGCCGGAGCATGAAACTCACGCAGGACCTTGTGGAGGGAATGCGCAGTGTGGCCGCCGAGGATCTTGCCCGGGTGCAGATCTCCTCCCGCCCGAATACGATCAGCGTGAGCCGCTTTCTGGGCCTTTCCTGTGTCCGGCAGAAGTGGTGTCTGCGGGCGCTCTGCCAGAGCGCAGGTGCTGTGATGCCGAGTCAGGCCAGGCTCGAGGATGCAATCCGTCAGATCCGTGAAACCGGAACGGATTCGGATATGCTCATTGAACTTGACGCTCACGAGCTGCGGCGCTGGGCCGACTGGCTGTGTGTGCGTGAAAGAAGCACCTTCAGAGTGCCCGCACCTCAGACAGTTTATGTCACCAACCCCTGTGTGATTCCACTGCCGGAGTGGAAAGGGGAGCTGCATGTCATTGCCTGCAGACCCGGGGAGTGGGGCATTGCGATCGACAGGGTTCGCCTTGAGCCGCTCATCCTTCAGGGCAGAAGCGGGGGAGAGCGTCTGAAAATTGCGCCCAACCGTCCGGCCAAACCGCTCAAGGATCTTTTCTCGGAAAAAGGTATCCCCACTTTCGAACGCGATCACTCGTTTACGCTGCGTACCCGCACCGGCGAACTCCTTTATGTTTCCCGGCTTGGCATGAATCACACCTTTGCTGCAGTTGCAGAATCTCCTTCAGCATGCATCCGCTTTGCGTTTGAGCCGCTTGCAGACTGATTTTCCATGCAAAATCAGAGACTTGTTCCGCCTTTTTGTCAAACCCAGAAATTCAGGGATAACCCCTAAGTAAAAGAAAGTATGTTGCGGGAAAACAACTAAGGGTAAACCCCTAGTTTCGGGGCATAAAATCCTCTCCCGCAAAAAAAACAAAACCGGTGCACGGTTGCACCGGTCTGAGAAGGAGGTTCAGGCAAAAGCCTTCAGGGGAGTACGTCTTTGTGTACCGCGCTCCGTGTGAAGTGCTTTTCCGGCCTCAAACGGTTTCCCGGCTTTCTGCTAGAGAAACCGGTATTTGAAATTCAGATCGAGGTGGTCTGAACTTATAAAAAAAGGAAATGAACATGTTTAAGAAGACTCTTGCCGCTGTTGCAGTGCTCGGTGCTTTCGCCGGTGCAGCTTCTGCCGCCAGCGTTACTCTCTACGGCCTCGTTGACGAAGCTTTCGATTACAGCTATGTCAAGCAGGGCGATCAGGCCAGCCAGCAGACCTACGGTCTCAAGAGCGGTGTTTCCGCTGCTTCCCGTTTCGGCGTGAAGGGCATGGAAGAGCTCGGTAACGGCTACACGGTCGGCTTCCAGCTCGAAAACGGCTTCAAGTCTGACACGGGTGCCATGAGCACCTCCAACACGCTTTTTGACCGCGTGTCCTCTCTTTATGTGACTGGCCCCTTCGGTACGCTCGCTGCCGGCCGTGACGGTGCGCTCGACTCCGGCGTCGGTACGGTTTCCTACATCTACCAGTACGCCGCCTTCGGCACGGGCTGGGCTGGTGTTTCCAGCGCCGGTCTGCTCAACTTCGGTTATGCTGACCGTGCCAACAACACGCTCACCTACATCACCCCCGATCTTAACGGCCTGAAGGTCTACGCTCAGTACTCCTTCGCTGCTGACGATCAGGAAAAGGATCACGAAACCGACAACAGCCGTTACGCTGCCCTCGGTGCCCAGTACAAGGCCGGTGCTTTCAGCACGGGTATCGTTGTTGACCAGCTTATGCCCAAGGAAGACAAGGGTATCGACAACGACGACCAGTTCAAGGTCTCCTACGGTGCCAGCTATGACTTCGGCGTTGTCAAGGTCATGGGTCTTGCCCAGTACACCAAGCACATGGGTGCCGTGTCCAAGAACACGGACTTCCTCGGCAAGGACAACTACCTCTTTAAGGGTGACCTCACCGGCTGGAACCTCGAACTCGGCACGACCGCTCCGGTTCTCGGCGGTACCGCTTACGCTCAGGTTAACTACCTCGACGTCAAGGATGACGATGACAGCGCCAAGTTCAACGGCTACGGCATCGGCCTCGGCTATGCCTATCCGCTCAGCAAGCGTACCACTGTGTACACTTACGCCGGCTGGAACCAGTTCAAGGACAAGGATGCTGACGTCAAGACCAAGATCGGCGAAGCCGGCCTCGGTCTCTCTCACAAGTTCTAATCTGCACTCGCTGACTAGCACTTAAAATCCGAAAAAGACTCCGGGTGACGATCCGGAGTCTTTTTTTACATCCGCAAACAGTGCTTGTTGTATAAAAGCAACGTGTGCAGAATAAAAGTGATTAAAACCCCTTAGGGATAACCCCTAAAGGTGGTGGTTTTTCTGTGACTTATTCTCACCTCCTATTGCAAAAAGAAAGCGTTTTGTTATATTTGGATCGTCATGTGGATCACATGATTACTTAAGAGTTGCGAGTCCTCGCGGCTTTTATAAGTTCCCAAATTCGAAAAAATCTTCCGTTCCCTGAAGATTTTTTCTTGTCACTCGAGTCGCGAGGCTCGGTATTAAAAGGACTAAAACATGTTTAAGAAGACTCTTGCTGCTGTTGCAGTTCTTGGTGCTTTCGCTGGTGCCGCTACTGCTGCTAACGTCACGCTCTATGGTGTGATCGACGAAGGCCTCAACTATAACTACACCAAGATTGGTGATCAGGACAAAGACGTTTACGGTCTGAACTCCGGTCTGAACTCCGGTAACCGCTGGGGTCTCAAGGGCACGGAAGAACTGGGTAACGGCTACACCGTCGGCTTCCAGCTTGAATCCGGTTTTAACAGTGATGATGGCAAGCTCGGTCAGGGCGGCCGCCTCTTCGGTCGTGCTGCTACCGCTTATGTGACCGGTCCTTTCGGTACCCTCGCTGCCGGTCGTGACGGTGCTCTTGACTCCGGTCTTGGTACTGTCTCCTACATCTACAGCTACCTCCCGTTTGGTACGGGCTGGGGTGGCGTGATGAAGAACTCCTACTTCAACTTCGGCTATGCCGATCGCGCTGACAACACGCTCACCTACATCACGCCTGATCTCGGCGGTCTGAAGCTCTATGCTCAGTACTCCTTCCAGGCTGATGGTCAGGAAGCTGCTTCTGCTAACGACAACAACCGTTATGCTGCTTTGGGTGCCCAGTACAAGGCTGGTGCCTTCAGCACGGGTATCGTTGTTGACTATCTCATGAAGGCCGAAACGACTCATTGGGTGGCAACGAGCCAAACAACAGCTGTTAAGGCTAACGATGACCTGAAGGATCAGCTCAAAGTTTCCTACGGTGCCAGCTATGACTTCGGCGTTGCCAAGGTGATGGGTATGGCCCAGTACTCCAAGCATGCATCCAAGATCGGTGGAACTTGGTATACCCCGCACGTTTACGACAAGGATAATGTTAAAGATGGCTCTGCTGCTGCTCTCGTGGGCGACTTTGAAGGCTGGAACCTCGGTTTGGGTGTTACGGCTCCTCTTGCCGGCGGTACCGCCTACGCTCAGGTGAGCTATGTTGATGTCGAAAACAACGGTGATTTTACCAACGTTCTGGGAACCTCTGAACTTGCTGACGGTACTAAGTATCAGGGGTACGGTGCCGGTCTCGGCTACACCTACCCGCTCAGCAAGCGTACTCTGGTTTACACCTATGGTGGCTGGCATCAGCTCAAGGTTAAGGACGAAGACACCACCAAGGTTAAGGTTGGTGAAGTCGGCCTCGGCCTCGTTCACAAGTTCTAATCAGTTCACGCTGACTGATTCATAACCAGAAAGGCTCCGGATTCGTCCGGAGCCTTTTGCTTATACCGAGTCCAACAAAAAGCCCTCCCGGTTTTCCGGAAGGGCTTTTCGCTTTAGAAGGCTGTTTTTCAGGCTTTGAGGAGCGTTTTGAGCGTTCTGCCGTAGTTGGTCTTCATCAGCGGTCTGATGAGCTCAGAGAAGCGCTCAGCGTCGATCCAGCCGTTATTGAAGGCCACTTCTTCAGGACTGCCCACGAGGAGCCCCTGACGCTTCTGAAGCGTGGCGATGTAGCTTGAGGCCTCGAGCAGCGAGTCGTGTGTCCCGGTGTCAAGCCAGGCGTAGCCCCGAGCCATCACTTCGACGGAAAGATCCCCGCGTGCGAGGTAGGTTGCGTTAACGTCGGTGATTTCGAGTTCTCCGCGCGGACTCGGACGGATATCGCGGGCGATGTCACAGACCGTATTGTCATAGAAGTACAGACCGGTCACCGCGAAATTCGATTTCGGATGCTGAGGTTTTTCCTCGATCGAGAGTGCGCGCATCGCACTGTCAAATTCCACCACACCGTAGCGCTCGGGATCGCTCACCTGATAGGCGAAAACCGTGGCACCTTCCGTGCGGCTGTTGGCCGCTTTGAGCAGCTCCTCAAGATGCGAGCCGTGAAAGAGGTTGTCGCCCAGAATCAGCGCAGAGGGGTCATTGCCGATAAAGTCGCGTCCGAGAATAAAGGCCTGTGCAAGGCCGTCCGGGCTGGGCTGCACGCAGTACGAGAGACTGATGCCCCACTGCGAACCGTCGCCCAGCAGGTTCTGAAAGCGCGGCAGATCCACCGGTGTGGAGATAAGCAGAATGTCACGGATCCCTGCCGCCATCAGGGTGGAGAGGGGATAGTAGATCATCGGCTTGTCATAAACGGGCAGGAGCTGTTTGCTCACCGCAAGTGTGATCGGTGCCAGGCGTGTGCCCGAGCCGCCGGCCAAAATCAGACCTTTTCTAGCCATAGCGTAATGCCTTATTGTTGTCACTAAATCTTTTCGGTAAGAATGTCCAGTGTCCGCAGAGCGTAATACTCCCACGGGCGGATGGCACCCTCGGGGAGGGCTGCCGCGAGTTTCGTGTTATCGAGCCGGGAATTGAGCGGGCGTTTTGCCGGTGTCGGATACTCCTGACTGGTGATGGGACTGATCTGATCCGGCATCAGCAGGAAGGATTTGCCAGAGGCCGCATTCTCAAGAATCCAGCGCGAGAAGCTGTACCACGTGGTCGTACCGTCGGGCACGAGATGCCAGGTCCCCTCGAGGGGCTCCCCGGCGAGAGCGCGAAGTGCGAGTGCCGCCGCGGTATCCGCGATAAAGTCCGCAGAGGTGGGCGCGCCGGTCTGGTCACTCACCATCGAGAGGTGCTCACGGGACTTTGCAAGGCGAAGCACGGTTTTCATGAAGTTTTTCCCGTGCACGCCGTAGACCCAGCTTGTACGGAAAATCAGATGCCGCGCGCCTGTGGCGCGAAGCGCCTCTTCACCCTCGAGTTTGCTCTGCCCGTAGGTGTTGAGCGGTCCGAGAGAGGTGCTGTCATCCTCACGGTAGGGGGTATCCCCCTCGCCGTTAAACACATAATCGGTACTGAAATGCACCACAAGCGCGCCGCAGCGCTTTGCCTCCTCGCCGATGACGCCGAGGGCGCCGGCATTGATGAGGCGGGCGAGCTCAGGCTCGCTCTCGGCTTTGTCAACCGCTGTGTAGGCGGCTGCATTGAAAATCACATCCGGCCTGATGCGGCGGATGGTTTCGCGCAGCCCATCAGCATCGGTAAGGTCGCCGGTGAGCCCGTCAGCACCGCTACGATCAAGGCTGATCAGCCGGCCGCGGGTGGCGAGCACCCGTTCAAGTTCCCAGCCGACCTGTCCGTTTCTGCCGAAAAGCAGAATCACAGGGGTGCGTGCAGTATCAGAGGTCATAGTGCTTTGCCACCCATTCAAGATAGGCGCCCGAGCGGATATGCGCCACCCAGTCGGGATTGTCCAGATACCAGCGGACAGTCTTTCTGAGTCCGGTTTCAAAGGTCTCCTGAGGCTCCCAGCCGAGTTCACGCTTGAGTTTGGAGGCGTTGATGGCATAACGGCGGTCATGCCCCGGGCGGTCCTTCACAAAGGTGATCAGCGAGCGGTAGGGACCTTTTTCAGAGGGGGCAAGCTCGTCGAGCAGCGCGCAGACCGTATTGACGATCGTGATGTTGTTGCGCTCGGAGTTGCCGCCCACATTGTAGGTTTCGCCCGGCCGTCCGCGTTCGAGCACGGCGCAGATCGCGCGGCAGTGGTCCTCCACATAGAGCCAGTCGCGGATGTTGAGACCGTCGCCGTAAATCGGCAGCGGCTTGCCCTCAAGGGCGTTGCCGATCATCAGCGGAATGAGTTTTTCCGGGAACTGACGCGGCCCGTAATTGTTCGAGCAGTTCGTGGTCAGCACCGGGAAGCCGTAGGTGTGAAACCAGGCGCGCACCAGATGATCGCTTGCCGCCTTGGAGGCGGAATAGGGGGAGTTGGGCTGGTAGGGATGCTCCTCGGTAAATGCCGGGGCATCAAAACTGAGCGAGCCGTACACCTCATCGGTGCTCACATGCAGGAAGCGGAAGGCATCGGGGTCGCGCTTTAACTCATCCTCCCAGTAGGCTTTCGCGCACTGCAGCAGATTGAGCGTGCCGCCCACATTGGTGCTTACAAACGCGTCAGGCGCATCAATAGAGCGGTCCACGTGCGACTCGGCCGCAAAGTGCACGATGGCGCGCGGACGGTAGCGTTTGAGCAGATCGCTCACCAGCGCCCGGTCACGGATATCGCCCTTGACAAACGTGTAGCGCGGGTTGCCTTCGATCTCCCTGAGGTTTTCAGGATTGCCCGCATAGGTGAGCGCGTCAAGATTGACCACTTCCTCACCGGTACTTGCGAGCCAGTGCAAAATGAAATTCGAGCCGATAAAACCGGCACCGCCGGTAACAATAATCATGAGTGTGTCACCTCAGAGAGATTACGGGTAATAGTGCGCGTCGGCAAACAGGGGCGAGAGCGCATCTTTTTCACTGAGCACCGGGGCGACGTCAAGCGGCCAGGTAATGCCAAGCGACGGGTCGTCCCAGCGGATGCTCGCTTCAGCCTCTTTGTGCCAGAACTGATTGGTTTTGTAGGCGACCTGAGCGGTTTCGCTCAGCGCGACAAAACCGTGGGCAAACCCTTCGGGAATCCAGAGCTGACGGAAATTGGTGTCCGAGAGCTCAACGCCGACCCACTGCCCGAACGTGGGCGAGGAGCGGCGCACATCAACCGCAACGTCATAAATGCGGCCTGCGATCGCACGCACAAGCTTGGCCTGCCCGTAGGGGGGAAGCTGATAGTGCAGACCGCGTACCACCCCGTAGCGGCTTTTGGACTGATTGTCCTGAACAAACCGCACACCGGGCGCGACCTCAGCAAAGTCACGTTCATTGTAGGATTCAAAAAAGAATCCCCGTTCGTCGCCGAAGACACGAGGCTCAATGATTCTGACGTCTTTAAGGGCCGTTTCCACAATCTGGATAGGCATCCGGGAACCTCCGAAGAAAAAATTTCTAGAGCTCCTGAATTGTATCAGAGCTGCCGCACAGTCTTGCGCTGTGCGCACGGTTTGCTCGCCGGGCGCATCACGTGAGCGGTCCCGCCAGGCCGGAGGCGGAAAAATGTAGGAGAAATTTGAGTTTTGTCATATTTCATACATTTTTCTGACTTTTTATGAAGTATACTGTGCCCACCTTAATGCTTTAACAGGTCTGTGCACTGATGCAGGCCGCAGACACAGTCAGATCGACACCATGTCAAATCAGGTTGAGACAATCGAAGAGCGTATCCGTGCATACTGGGACCGCCGTGCAGTGAGTTTCGGCGAGCTGCGCGAGGCCGAGATCGAAAGCATCCGGCGTGAGCGCTGGCTCTCGGAGTTCCGGCAGCTGCTGCCCGCCGGTGCGCCTTTGCGCATTCTCGATATCGGTACCGGAACCGGCTTTTTTGCGGTGCTGCTCGCCGGTCTCGGTCACAGGGTCACCGGCATTGATCTGGCGCCGCACATGATTGCCGAGGCCAGGCGTTTTGCTGCCCGTCACGGGGCAGAGGCCTCGTTTTATGTGATGGATGCCATGAGGCCTGATTTTCCCGAGTCTTCCTTCGATGTCATTGTCACCCGTAATCTCACCTGGACACTCCCCGATGTGCGCGCCGCGTACAGCGCCTGGCAGCGTCTGCTTGTCAGTGGCGGCAGACTGATCAATTTTGACGCCAACTACGGTCCGGTGAGCTTCAGTGAACTGACCCGCACGCTCGCTCAGGAGGGCGTGAAAAACAGTCACAAGGGGCTTGAAAACAATGACCTCGTCGAGTGTGACGCCATCAAGGCAACACTGCCGGTGAGCCGTGAGGCACGGCCGGCGTTTGATGTCCGGGTGCTTGGCGAACTCGGTTTCACCGGCATTGAGGCTGATACCGCACTCTCGGACCGTGTGTACCCGGATCAGGACGACACCTGGAATCCGATCAGAATGTTTACCATCTCGGCCTTCAAGGCCTGAGTGAAGCAACAGGAAGCGTAACGATGGATACTACCGATATGGGCCGCTACTGGACGGCCGACTCGGCTCACTATGCGGGCATCATCCGTGAGGAGCTTGCGAGTTTTCGCCGTGATGTCTGGCAGGAGCGCTTTGCCGGAAAAATCTCCCGCCCCTCGAAAGTGCTTGACTTCGGCTGCGGCCCCGGTTTTTTCAGCATTCTCCTTACGCAGATGGGACACACGGTCACAGGCATCGATATCGCCTCGGGGATGATTGCCGAGGCCGAACGGCACGCGCAGAGCGAATGTCTCGGAGGCCGTCCGCGCTTTGTTCATACCGACCGGGGGCTTGATGCGTTTGCCCGGGAGCGCTTTGATGTGATCGTGAGCCGTAACGTCACCTGGACGCTCCCCGATCCTGCAGGCTTTTACCGCTCCGCCTACGAGCACCTGAATCCGGGCGGTATGCTGCTTGTCTACGATGCCAACTGGAATCTGCCGCTCTTTGACCGTGATCTCGCTGAGCGCTGTCAGGCGCGTGAGAAGGCCTGTATTGAACGGTTCGGGAGCACCTTTGATCCTGCTGAAATCGATGCGCCGGCCATTGATATCGCCTCGCTGCCCCTCTCAGGGGTGCGCCGCCCGGACTGGGACTGCGCCGAGCTTGTGCGGATCGGTTTCACCGGGGTGAGCGCCGATGAGAGTATTGTCGATACGCTCTGGGATGAAAAGGAAAAACTCGTTTACGGGGAGACCCCGCTTTTTGAAATTTCGGCCCGCAAAGCCTGAAGCACCTGAAAAAAAGAGCTGATCACCGCTGATCAGCTCTTTTTCTGTTTACTGATTGACTTTCTGCACCCGGTCAAAGTAACCGGATAGCACATCCTGCACCTCCACCGGAATGGAGCGTCCGGTCAGACGCAGAATATCCTCGGAGAGCTGATTGAGAAAGTCCTCTCCGCGTTCTTCAACACTCGCTCTTCCCACATGAACCACCGGATTGACGCCGTCAGGAAAACGGCAGCGCAGCGAGAGGGTCGGATACTTCTCGAGCATGCCGCGCTCGACCTCGGTGGCAATCTGCATGAGCTGACGCTCAGGCGTCACCCCGTAGGGGAAGCGCGTCATCATGCACGGCCGCGAGGGCTGATCGGGATCGGGGAAACCCACAGAGCGGGCCATCTCCCGCATCCGCGGTTTGGTATAACCGCCTTCAACCCAGGGGGAAAACACACCAAGCTCGCGCAGCGCACGGGCGCCGGGACGGAAGTTCACCGAATCGGTGGCATTGGAGCCGTCCACCAGATTGCCCCCAACCATGCTGAGCAGCGTGGCGAACACAGCCCGTTTGCACACATAGCAGCGGTTAATGCCCGCTGCGACAAAGTCGGCGATTTTTGTCGGATCCGTGGGGACCGTGCGCACGGTAAGTCCGAGCACTTTTGCCCGCTCCAGGGCCTCCTGCGTTTCAGCAAGCGGAATATGCGGACCGGTGATGTGCCAGAGCGATACGCTAAAGCCCATCTCCTTGGCGCAGAAAGCCAGAAAACGGCTGTCAAAACCGCCCGAGTACGCCACATTGACGTGCCCGCCGGTGGCGGCGCGCCTGAGAGCCTGATAGAGCGGCGCCCACTGCGGATCGTTCACAACGATCTCAGCCATTATTCGAGTTCTCCAAGAATAAACCGGGTGCCCGACGGCACACCTTCAAAGGTGGCACGTCCGTAGCACAGTGCCTCCCGTGTGATGCGCATCGCGGGCCAGGGGCCGAACGTGGCACCGAGTCCGAGCAGAATCGCCAGCCCCGTCGGGGTCACCGGCTCACCTGTGCCGGCAAAGGGCACCACGCTGACGCCGGCAAGCATTGCCATCATCGCAGGTGCCGGATTGGGCACAAGGCCGTGGGCACAGCGGATAACGCCGTCGGCCACGGGAATCGGACTCGAGGAGACACTCAGTTTAAGTCGATCAATAAAGGTCGCAATCAGCGCGATTGCAAGAATATTGCTGTCGCGACCCACCTCATGAAAGTGTACACGCTCCGGGGTGGTACCATGCACGCGACCTTCTGCCGCAGCGAGTGTGTTCCAGATCCGTTCCACGATCTCTGCGGCGCCCTCACCAAGATGGCTCTCTTTGTCGTAAAAGCTATAAATATCAGAGAGTTGCCGGTGTGTATGGCCGTGAGACTGACCGGGCACAACGAGTTTTGCCCGGGTGCCTGCGATGGAATTTACCGAGGTTTTTTCGAGTTCAACCGTTGCGCAAGTGTTGGGAAAAAGCGACTTGAGTGCTGCTGTGGCGGTCCCGCTGCTCTGATCCGTAAGGCTGAGCAGCCCCGCGAGCATTACTTCGGCATTAAAACCCGCACTGATGCGGATGGTGAGATGCTCAGTCATGGCAGAGTCCCAGAATACGCGCTGCCGCACAGGCGGCACCGTAACCGTTGTCAATATTCATCACGCTCACACCCGGCGCGCAGGAGGCGAGCATGGCGTTGAGGGCGGTTTCGCCCGCGCGCGCCACACCGTAGCCCACCGAAGTCGGTACCGCAATGAGCGGTTTGGCGGTAAGACCGCCGAGCACACTGGCAATGGCTGCGTCAAGACCGGCCACCACGACCACCACATCAGCCGCGTTGATTTCGTTGATTTTGCTCTCAAGGCGCCAGAGGCCGGCCACACCGCAGTCTTCAAAAAGCACCGCGCTGATACCGAGGTAGGTGAGGGTGCGGGCGACTTCTCGCGTCACAGGCACATCGGCTGTTCCTGCGCAGACAATCGCCACACGGCCGGGTCGCGCGTCGCAGGCACGGAACCATCCCGTGCGTGAGAGCCGGTCGTAGTTAAACGGCACGCCGAGCGTGGTGAAAAAGCCTTCCCCCCAGCTCGGATCAAGCCGCGTAAAGAGCACGGGCTGCGCATTTTCCGCAGCCATCATCCGTGCCAGATTCTCGAGCGCCGCAGCGGGTTTGCCTTCGCAGAACACCGCCTCGGGCAGTCCGATACGGGCTGCCCGCGCCCAGTCAAACAGAATGCCGGGGCTGTTACTCATGATTCACCACGCGCGGTACGGTGAGGCTGCCTTCAGGCATCAGAATGACGCTGGGATGCTCACCCACGAAGAGTTTTGCAGCCTCAATCGCCTCATCGGCCGAGTCCAGCGCGGCGGTAAAGAGCATGTCTTTGGCAAGCGCCTTGTCAAGACGGGTGACGAGAATGTAGTGCGCCTTTTCAATGGGACGCGTGATCGCATAGGCTTTGTTGGCGCCGATACGGAAGTTCTTTTCAAGCTGCGAGCGGATCGCCTCCGGTGTTTTGAGCTGACGGAAGGTCTCTTCGAGCACCTTCGAGCCGGAGCCTTCCTCACACTCGGCGAGCAGAATCACCACACCGCCCTTGCGCACGGCGCAGGAGGCGTTTTCCATGGTTTTCTGCATCTGATAGACGTTAATGTCCTTGGGGTAGCCGCCGCAGGAGACGATCACCAGATCGGCCTCGGAGGGGATTTCCGCACCGTAGACCTGATCGACGAAACGGCAGGCCTCACGGTGCGCGAGGTTGTAGTCGCCCGCGAACATTTTGAGGAAGCGGTGCTGCGCGTCGAGCACGGCATTAAAGAGAAAGAGCGAGCGGTTTTTGGCAAAAAGCGCCACGCCTTCCATCTGATCCTCATAGCAGGGATTGCCGTCCATGATGCCGAGCCGGGCATTCGGGTCAAGCATGAAGCTGTGATTGACGCGCACCGTCTCCATCGCCGCGCAGCCGGGCAGCACCGCCTTGCGGCCGCCGCCGTAGCCCGAGAAATAGTGGTGCACGATCGTGCCCGTAAGAATGACATGGTCAACGTTGCACAGTTCCTTGTGAATCCACACCGGCGTGCCGCGGCTTGTCGTGCCCTGATATTCGAAGTCGCCCTCCACGGTGGAGATCGAATTAAAGCAGCGGATACGGCGTGCCACATCCGGGCTCACCGCCTCGGCCATTTCCTCCTCGGTCATGGCACGGTGAGTGCCGAGCGCAAACACGATCTTCATGTTTTCATCGGGCACACCGAGCCGGTTGAGCTCACGCACAAACACCGGCATGAAGTCAAAGCTGTTGGCCACACGGGTCGGGTCATTGCAGATAAACGCCACCGTGTCCCCGGGTTTGATGATCTCACTGAAGGGGCGGGTGCCGATCGGATGTTCAATCGCCTCAAGAACCCCGCCGGCGACGTCTTCCATTTCCGGGAAGGCCGCGGTGCGGATTTCCTTCATCACGAGCGAGTCGTCAAGGGTAAAGCGGTGTGTGCCGTGTCCATAGGCATATTCATAGGTGTGTTGAGCCATGGTTTGTTTCCTGTGCATTGTCTGCGGTCAGTCTCCTGATACCTAGTCTAACGGTAGTGTGAGGCTAACCAGAAAGTGGTATAGGGTTATTATGCATATTTCACTCTGCTCGCGTGCAGTATGCGAATGTTTCACGACCTGAATCAAGATTTTTCACGCCCTTAACATTCGGGCACATTGACCCTGAAAAAAGACGCCTCTGTGCGGTCTGTCACAGAAGCGTCTTTGCCGGTCAGTTGAACTCCCAGCGGTAGAGCAGATCAAGTGTGGTGTCTTCACCCCACACCCCCTGCAGATACAGTCTCGGCAGAAGCCGGTAGCGCAGCGTGAAGGTCGCCAGCGAGTCGAACACCCCCACACCGTACTTGAGCTGGAGTCTCGGGAGGAGGTTGCCCTTGACGACCACCTTGGTTTTCACACCCACCCCCTCACTGGTCACCTGAAGGTCGCGGATGCCGAAGGCGTTACCGATCTCACCCACGATACTCGACGTCTGAGAGAGCCCCATGCCAAGCAGCGCCGTGGCCACCGCCTGACCGTCCGAGGAGCTCGAGCCGAGTCCCTGACCGCGCAGCAGATACGAGAGCGCCTCCTCCTGACTCATGGCGGGGTTGGAGAAGATCGCTACCTTGGGCTGACTGGCGCTGCCCGTTACCCGCAGACCGGCCGTAACCGAGTCTTCCGTGGCTTCCGGATCGCGGATCGCCTCAAGGTTGAGGTAGGGGTTGTCAAGCGGCCCCGAGAAGAGGATCTCGCCTCTGGTGATCATCAGCGCCTGACCGTAGGCATAGAAATTGCCGTTATGCAGTCTGATTGAGCCGTTCAGACCGAGCCCCTGTTTACCCTGTCGCAGCGCGAGTTCGCCCGAGAGTCGCGCCTTGAGGTTAAAGGCATCCACCCGCACCCGCGGCCCGATGGTGATCTTGAGCGAGGAGCGGATCGGGAGTCCTTCGGACTGCGAGCGCACCGGTGTGAGATCGCGCTTGAGCATCACGAGGTCAGAGGAGGGCTGAATGGCCGAGTCGGGCAGTTCACGGATGGTGATGTTGCCCGTCGGGATCACCACCTCCCCGGTGACATCAATCCCGGCGTTGCTCGCCATGACCGTCACGTCCGCCCCCATGTTCAGATCGGCGTAGGGCGGAATGGTGAGCCCGATGGTCTCGTCGCGGCCGTCACGCCGCGTGAGCACATGCACGCGGGCCCTCGGATCACGCATGTCCGTCCAGTCGGCATCACCGTCAATCGCAAATTCCCCGTCGCTCGAACGGATCACCCCGTTGAGGGTGGAGCGCTGACCGTTGAAGGTGAGGGTGATATCACTCGGCTCGATATTAAGCGGCACCAGACCGTTTTTCACATCGGCATCCTCCACGCGCAGCTCCCCGAAGAGTTCGGGACTCGCAAGACTGCCGCCGAGACGGATGTCGGCAGCAACACTGCCGTGCACGGTTTCACCCGTGCTGAAGAGCTGGCTGAGCGGACCGAGCGTGAGCTTTTCCAGCCTGATGTGGCCGCCGAACTTTTTGCTGCGGTTGATGTCAGAGAGCATCAGCTCGGCATTGAGTCTGCCGTTGTTTTCCGGTGTGAGCGAGAGGTTGGCCTGCACGGACTGCGCACCGGTTTTCGCCTGCAGTGTGAGCGCCGAGAAACGCACACTCACCGGACCGTTGTCGGTGGCGCGCACAGCTTCGATACCGTTATTGACAAGGTTGAGCGTTACCCCCGGGAGCGTCCCTTTGCGGGAGGCATCCCAGTTAAGAAGCGCCTCGCCCGTGAAAATCCCCTTGAGGGTCAGATCGGGGCCGAGAACCGGTTTGAGTGAGGCGAGGTCAAAGTTTTTCAGTTCCACCTTTGCCTTGCCGCGGGTGCCTGCAGTGGCTTTTTCCGCCAGACAGACCTCGTTGGGTGTGTGTCCCTTCGCAAAGGCGCTCTGCCAGCAGTGCGCCGCAATGACGGCACTCTGCCGTGCGAAATCCGCGTCGATACGGACATTTTCCGTACCCCAGTCACCGATGGGCGTGTTCACGAGCACTTTCGAGAGGCTGCCTCGCCAGGCGCTCATGGCGCTGTTAAGGCCGCCCTCGATTTCTGCAGAAAGCGGGGCGGGACCGCCTTTGACCTGCGCACTCAGACGGTGCCGCGGGAGCGTGCCGGCGGCGCTCAGCGTGACTTCGGAAAAACGCATCGGATCGGATTCCTCATCCGTTTCCCCCACGACGAGTTTGTTCAGTCTGAGCGTGAGCGGCGTCGTGCCGGCCCTGCCGAAACTGCCTGCAAGGGTCAGGGCGTTGAGTTTCGCAACCAGTGCGCCGTCAGCGTCAAGCACGCTGATGCCGCCGCTCTTGAGGTCGGCGCTGATCACAGGGTTGAGGGCACTGCCGCCGAAACTGCCACCGAAGTCGAGCCTGCCGGTGAGACTGCCTTTAATCATCGGAGAGAACTCTTCGAGCGCAACGAGGTTAAGCGAGGAGACGCCGTCAGCGTTGAGTCTGTCTCCGTTCATTTTCGCTTTGGCCTTCACGTCAAGCGTGTTCTGTCCCCAGCGCATTTCGCTCACGTCAAGCGCAAACTCGTTACGGTGGTTGGCACTGGCCGTCATCTGCATCTGAACGCGCCGGTTCCGGGCCGAGGAGGGCAGATTGAGCAGTTCGCCCGTAAAGCGCGCCCCGGTCAGCTCGGCCGACCAGCTGTGGAGCACATCCTCGCTCGCACTGGTCATGTTGATTTTCGCCTGACCGCCGAGTTTGACGGGTACCTGGGCGAGCAGGTGCGAGACGTTAAAGCTCACCAGGGCAAGACTGGCACTGCCTTTGAGTTTTTCAGCCCAGTCCACATCGGCCTCGATGACTGCCGTGCCGGATTTGTTCTGCAGGCCGGAATTTTTGAGAGTGAGATGCGTGAGGGTGCTCTCGGCTTCAATATTGAGCCGCATCGGCGCCAGACGCTCCTGTCCCGGGACATTCGCAGGGATGACTGTGCCGGTGAGGTTGAGTGCAATGCCGGGCAGCGCACTGCCGGCAGTCCCGGTGTTTTGAGCGGAGGCCGCCTCCGGCGGCTCCTCTCCCCGGGCGAGCGCCTTGACAGTGTCGGGGCTGACGCCGCGTGCGAAGTCCCCCATCACCACGAGGTGCAGATTTTCCGCGGCTGGCAGACCGGCACCGGCGCTCACGAGCGCCGCGTGCGCTTCGGCCTTGAGGGGAAGCCCCTTCTGAGCGGGGCTCGCTTCAAGCGTCAGATCAAAGGTTTTTTCACCTCTGCCTTCGAGTGAGGCCTTGAGTGTGCCGAGCAGCTCGCCGCCCGCCTCCAGAGAGAGGCTCGAGAGCGAACTGAGCGGCTCAAGCTCGCCGCTGAGATTTCCGCTGAGCAGTTCTCCGGGTTTGACCCAGAGCGACACACGCACGGGATGCTTTTTTGCAGCCTTCCAGTCGGCGCTGCCCAGAAGCCGGCTGCCTTCGGAGAGGGCGGCCGCGATATGCGGCACATGCACACCGTCCGCGACAACCGAGCCGATCAGGGTGAGATGTTCGAGCACGGGCAGCGCCTCTGCGCCGGTATTGAGTTCGGTCTGCAGCAGTTCAACCTCTTTGAGCTTCACGTCAAGTGGCAGCGTCGAGAGCGAGGGAATCATGTTCGCAGTGAGAAGCGGCTTCTCAAGCCGCGCCTTCACCTCTTCGAGCAGCGAGCGGGTTTTGCTGAAACCGTTGCCGGCGGTCCTGGCAGTGCCTTCTGCGGCAGGTTTTTCCGCAGCAGCGTTCTCAGGGCTGGTGACCCTGCCGGCAGCGGGCTCTTTGTCCGCCCCGGTTTTGGGCTCTGTCTGTGCGTCTTTGTCAGACGCCGTTTCCTGCGCCTCTGAGGAGACTGCCTCGCCCGCCGGGGCACCCGCAAGACTCACCGTGAGCGAGCGGCTTTTCAGGCGGCTCACCGTCAGGGTGTCGCCCGCAAGTTCGAGCGCACTTTCAAAGTGTCCGAGGGCAATGTTATTGCCGTCAATATCTGCCCGGATATCGTCAAGCGTGCCGTTTTCCAGCACAAAACTGACCGGCAGATCGAGTCTGCCCATTGGCGTGCTGTCCTTTTCGGCCGAAGGGGGAATGAGGGCGGTGTCGACCTTTGCGCGTACGCCTTTCACAGAAAGCGTTGAGAGTTTGACGAGCTTTGCAGGGAGCTCGCGCCAGTCAAGCGACCACTGCACGGTGTCGATGTCCACACTGATCCCGGGGGATTCGTAGTGAATGCCCCGGACGGTGGGATGAAAGATATGCCCGTCAATCGAATCGATTTTGAGCCCCGGTACCGCTTCGGCGCCGAGCATGATGATTTTGTGCTGCAGCTGCGGCACGGCAGTGAGCGTGGCCACGCTGACCACCACGGTGCTCATGACGCCGAAAAGTCCCCAGCCGAGCGCTTTAGCCCAGACGGGAAGCCGTCTGCGGGCGGGACGGTCGCCCTGAGAGGGCTCACCGCCGCCGGTGCCCGCCGGCGCGGGCGCCTCTGAGGTGCTGTTGTTCTTTTTGCTGTTTTCGTCTGCCATAATCGGTTGCCTCAGGCGTTACAGTTCAGTGCCAAGGGCAAAGTAGAGGTGGGCGTTTTTAAGCGAGAACCCGTCGTCAGTCGGGAAGGCCACATCGAGTTTGATCGGACCGATCGGTGAAACCCAGCGGATACCGGTACCCACACCGATCTTCCAGCGCACGTTGGTGAAGGTGTTGACCGCTTCACCGCCGTCGACAAAGCCCGCCAGCCACCAGGGACCCGTGAGGTGCTTCTGGTATTCGATACTTGCCGTGAGCATTTTCTTTGCTCCGGTCAGACGGCCGCGGCTGTCGGTCGGGGAGACGGATTTGTAGTCGTAGCCTCGCAGGCTTCTGTCACCGCCGGCGAAAAAGCGCAGATCAGGCGGAATCCGGGAAAACGAGTCGGTCTCGAGCCAGCCGAAGGTGGCACGGGCGACAAAACGGTGCCCCTCCCAGGGGGTTCTCACCCAGGCGTTATGCAGCGTGAAGCGCACAAAACTCACATCGCTCAGGAACCCCTCGCGGGCGACGTCCACGCCGTAGCGCTGTGTGTCACCCCAGGTGGGGAAGGGACCGCCGCGGGTTCTTGTGCGTTCAAACTGAATCCCCGGGTAGACGATCAGTGTGCTGTGACTGATGCCCGCCTGCGTGAAGCTGTTGTGCAGCAGATGCACGTGCACGTCACGCTGCCAGCGGTTTTCGTACTTCCAGTGACGGGCGACGCCGATATCGATCTGATCGCTTTCGGTGTCGTTGAGATCCTCTTTTTCATACTGTGCCGACACGGTCCAGTAGTGCTCAAGCGGATTGCGTGCAAGCGGAATCTTGAACTCCATCCCTGCCGAGGGCTCCTTGCGGTCGATATCAAGATCGACGTCGAGGCTCCAGCCGCGGGAGTTGATCCAGGGGCGGCTCCAGTGCAGCGAGGAGTGCGGACCGCCGTCGGTGGAAAAGCCCACGCCGACGTCAACGGTGTTGCGGATTCTCGGCACCACCGTGGCCGAAATGGGCATCTCGTGGTTTTCGTCGGCCTCCTCAGCCTGCGGCACAACCACTACTGTAGAGAACCAGCCGGTGTCGTTGAGATTCTGTGTCAGACGCGAGAAGCGCTCGTTGGTGTAGGGCTCACCTTTTTCAAAGGGAATGAGCGCCCGCAGGTATTCCTCCTCGATCTGACTGCCCTTAAAAGTCACCTCACCGAAATGAAATCTCGGACCGGTCTCGAGCGTGAGCTTCCAGTAGGACTTGCGTGTGGCACGCTGCACGCCGAGCTGGTGCTCGGTAAACTGACTCTTAAAGTAGCCGTGTTCGATGGCGCTTTTGAGAAGCTGATTCTTGATGCTGTCGTAGTCGGACTGATTGAGCACGGAACCGACTTTGGGCGCGCGCTCGAGAATCGGGTCAAAGAAGGGTTCCCCGCTGCCTTCGCCCTCGATGCGGATCTGTGTGGCGGCAATCGTGACCGGATCGCCTTTTTCCACCTTCACATTGAGCACCGCCTCCGACTCGCCGTCCTCCCAGCTGCTCTCGAGTTCGGGAGAAAAGTAGCCGAGAGCGCTCAGCGCATCGCGGACCGCTTTCTCGATACGGATACGGTCAAAGGTTGAAAGTGCCGTCAGGCCGCCTGCAGAGGCGGTTTTCACAAACACCTCCGCATTGTCCTCGAGCTCCCCGGAGAGACCTTCGAGTCTGACGCGTACGCGCTTGCTCTCTTTTTTCTCCGCCTTTTTCTCGTCCTTTTTCCCGGCCGAAGGGCTGCTGTAGGCGGAGGTGGCATCAGCGGCGCTGTCAATATCGTCACTCACACCGGCCGCCCGGGGCGTACCGGCGCACAGCGCGCACAGCACACCGGCGGCAAGCACTGACACCGGAAAGAGACTGCGGGTCTGAAAAGAGGGGGCGAGCCGCAAGAGGGGGAGTGCTCGCGGGAAAGTTTCTGGCATGCTCCTGAGACCTTATGTAAATGTTCGGCAGCCGGCGCCCCGGAATGCGGAAAAACGCCTGTGCCTTCGCACCACTGACAACATTGTATGCCAAATACCGGCCGCAATCAGGCTTTGTTTACGTTTACTCGCTTTTGTTTGCAAATCTGCCGCTGCCGCGGCAGGACTGCGGCACAAACGTCTGGCGCAGATCAGAGGGCGCCGAGGAGTGCCTCGAGTGTGAACTCCTCCAGTGTGAGCGCCCCGACGGATTCGCTCACAAGCGTCACGAGCACGCCGCCCTCACGGGTGAGAAGCGTTTCGGTCTGAAGCCGGGCGCCACTCTCTGTGCGCACCACTTCGATTTTGCCGTCAATCACCGCAAGCCGGTAGTGTTCACCGTCACGGTTGAGTTTGATCATGCACTCCTTCTGACCCCAGGCGCGGTAGAAGGCCTCACGCGGGCAGGGGGGTGTCGGCTGAGCCGCACCGCCTGCCGCATCAATGAGCACCCGGCAGGCCTCTTCGGGCAGTGCATGGCGTGCGATATCGAGCCAGTTCTCCCGGTCGGCCATTTCCTCGCAGTCAACCGCAACAGCGCCGCCGCAGCCCGAGAGTGCCACGGCAACCGTACTTGTTGAGCGGCCTGTGTGAGCAATCGAGGCGCAGGCTGCGGGGATTCCCTCTGCCGTGACGAGCAGCGGGGTGTGCGGGGGCGTTTCCGTCATCCGGGCGCCAGGCACATAACGGCGCCGGAGCATCTCCAGCAGGGCACGCCCGAGAAAGGATTCTCTGAAGCGTTTGGGATTGGCGAGTCCGCGCACATAGGCCTGTGTGGCCGGGCTGAGCGCGTCAAGGGCCGCCGGGGGCATCTGTGCGGAGAGTGTCTGCGCGGTGCTCAGCAGCGCGAGCACACGTTCGCCCTGCGCAGGGGAGTGTCCCGTGTGCGCCATCAGTGCGCACCCTTGCCTTCCCCCGAGGGGGCGGGCAGACCGGCACCAAGACGCCGTCCGACCACACGGTCAAGGTCGGCCATCAGGACATTGCCTTTGGGCTGCAGTCTGATGTGTCCGGCCTCATCCTTTTCCTCATAGAGCCCTCGCGAGCCGAGGTAGCGGATTTCATAGCCGGTGGTGCTGTAGCGCACATCAATATCGAGTTCAAGCCGGTCGCCGCGCAGGTAGACCATGCGGATGGAGCCGGGCTGAATCTGGCAGAGAATACGCCAGTGCAGGCGTTCGGCCACCTCCACGATGGCTTCGCGAACCTCGGCGGGATCGCTGTAGCCGGTGATTTTGCGAGGCTCGGGGACGGAAAGCGGCACATTGCGGGCAACACCGGCGACAATGGGGGCGGCCGCACCGGGCACGGTAAGCGTAAGAAGTGCTGTACCGAGCAGGGCGGCAAGAAGATCGCGGCGTGCGGCGTTTTGACGGGTTTCAGACATAGGTGTGAGAGTTATCAGGTTAATGAGTGGCCGGCCTGTGCCGGCACCCGTGAGTGAGCGTTATTTTAGCGGTTTCGTCAGGCGCGGGCAGCGCTTTCGCGCGGCGACTTTAATGCCGCGCCGAATAAGGCTGTTTTCACCCGGCATGACAGAAAGCGGTAAAGCGAAGGGCGGCATATTGCTTTTCAAAATGCTGATAAAGGTCCTATTGAGTAAATGTCATTTTGACCGATAACCCGGGAGTCTGATATAGGTTGTCTCCTTTTCCTGAGACAGGCCGATAGCAGGGGCTTACCGGCATTGAATTTATTGGATTTTTACGAAGTTATCAGGAATAACAAAATGTGCTGAAAGAGGGCAGACATTAGGTTGGATATGAGGTTAATCACCAATTTGGTGCAGGCTGAGAATGCAGTAATAGAATTAGCCGAAACTTGATTTGAGGTTAATCAAAAAATTTTCTATTTATGAATTGATTTTAAATAATATCTTCTGTACAATAGCTCACATAAAAGATAGAGCAATGTGCAGATGATTAATCTAATTGCTGACTTCTGATGATTCAGTCAATTAGTGTTTTTAAACACCTCTGCGTTGTTCTCTTCCGTCCTTTAACCGGTAATAAACGCCGCAACTAAAGGTGTTTGTTAAATCAAAGTGTGTGTTCCCTAACGGATAAATATCGCGTAGAGAAGCACGAACGATGACTTTAGGAGAACCTCATGGTCGAAAACATGCAGGCCGAACTGGCCGAACTCGAAAAGCTTGAAAAAGAAGTGACCTACCGCCGCAAGGCTCTGCGCGATGATGCCATCCGCCAGGCCCAGGGCATTATTGACAAGTTCCGTCTTCAGGCCGAAGACTTCCGCTTCCTCGATCCCGATGCGCTGCGCAAAGGCCGTCGCGGTCCTGTGCAGCCCAAGTACAAGGGCCCCAAGGGCGAACTCTGGACCGGCCGCGGCCGTACGCCGAAGTGGGTCAATGAACTGCGCGAACAGGGTCTTGAACTCAATGACTTCCTGATCAAGTAAAGCACCCGGTGCTTTCTTACTGAAAAACAGAACCGGACGGTTTCTCGGAGCAGAAACCGTCCGGTTTCCTTTTGTGGCTTTTGATGTTTCGTTTTTTGAGGTTATTAATAAAAATTATTAATCGATTTAACCGGACAAAACAATCTGGAGTCTTCATGCATGTTTGTGGTAACAGCTGAGAAGATACTGCCTTCTTAAACGC